>NFZC01009805.1_pt1 | contig 85963 bp, 139 predicted proteins | sample 1095391 | NCBI WGS metagenome assembly NFZC01 (sample SAMN03609890, study PRJNA323583) | gut metagenome | isolation source: feces | host: Rattus norvegicus | place: Denmark: Riget | collected 2013
ATGGGATGGGTATTATTATTTTGCTTTGTCTGATGCTTAGTATTAGTCATACTTAAGTCAGAAAAATAAAAGAGGACGTCCAAAGAAATATTTTAATTTTGGAACTGTATATCTATATTAGATTCTAGATGAATGTAAAATAAATGAGCATTATAAAAGATATATATTTAGAATACCATACATATCTAAACTAAAAATTAAATAGTTTACTAAAGATTTAGTATCTGATAAGGCTGAATTATTAATAACTAGAGACCCACTTAAATTTAAAGATATATTAATTAATGATAATGAATACGAGTTTTTATGAGAAGAGGTGAAACCACAAATACTTTTACTGAAGGTATGGTAAGTGATATAAATCCCTTAGTAACTCCTAATAACATTTTAACTAACGCTCTAAATGCTACATTAATTACTATGAATGGTAATGAAAATGTATTATAGAATGATATGGGAAATTCTAAAGTAGATACAGCATTCTTACCAACAGGTTATGTTCCAGTGGGAATGAAAGAACATGGAGGTATTATTTATGTAGCATCCCATAATCCGATTACTAAAAAAAGTTAGATAGGAAGTTTCCCATCGCCTTAGTAGTTATTCAATGGTGATGACTTGAATGTCAAACCAATAAATATAAATTTCAATAATTTTATAGAAAATAGAGGAAGCATACCTTACATAAAAGCAGAATATTACAAAGAGAAATTATTTGTAGACACAAATACTGGCGTAGCTAGAAAATTTTATCCTGGCGATAAATTTATAATTACTACAGAATTTATTGACTAGGAAATTATAGATGCAGTTAATGCGGGTATAGTGAGCTTTAAATTAGGAGTTGTTACTTCTAGCGGTAATTTAGATTATATAGATGACAGTAAGTTAAGAATATACTCAGAAGATAAAGGTTTTTGGATTTTTTGTTATTAGCGAGATTAGATTATAGAGGAGATTTTAAAAGATCCTAATCTAGTGCAAATATATAATGCAAAAACTTCTGGAGAATTAGTTTTAGTTGTAGAATATAAAACTATACAGGCTTTTAACTTAATACGACAATATAGCTTTGACAATAATTTAAAAACAGTAAAATTATTTGGAAAAATAGATAGCTATACTGAAGATATAAGCGGATATACTAATTCTAATTCTAATATAGGACTGATAGAGGATAATTCATATACTGTATAGGATGAGATAACACTCCAAGGTACTAATGATAAACAATCTTATTCTATATCTCCAGTATCTATATATGGAGTATTAGAGAGATTAAAGAAGATAGGAACTATTGACTTTAGTCTGATAAAACCTAATGCAGAATATAGTACAGAATGGAGATATTTTATTACAGACTCATATATTAAAATAGGGTGGAGTTATGATTACTATAATGTAGATATTGATAAACAATTAAGTAAAATACAATTTACATTTATAGATTTTAGAAAATCGGATCAAGCCTTAGATAGCTTAACTGGGTATTCTGTAGACCTTATTAAAGATTACTATAATGGTAATTTTGAAGAGGTATTTTCATTTGGAAGTTCTGGTATAATGTAGAATTACATATATATAGTTAGAATTGACAGGTATGTAGTTAATAGTCAGGGAGTCGAAACTAAGCTTCCAGACCCTTTTTATAGACTACTATACACAGGTACTATATTTAATGATTATTATTCTACTGAATTTAATTTTAATAATCTAGCTAGCAAATAGGAAGTAATTCCGTTCAATTTAAATATTAATACCACAATACAAAAACCAAATGATTACCAATACAGCCAAAGAATTGGTACAAGTACTAGTTATCTGGATGTATCTTATCTTAACTCATCAAATTTCAAAACATAGCTAAGTTCCTCAAACGTGGATGTATCTAGTTATAGATATGGGGTAAAGAAAAGAGGTACTTATAAGATTGTGTCTGTTGTAGATGCTGAGTTTAATTATTCAGATGCTTATGCTGGGTATCCTAAAGAAGATGAGTTGTAGAATTATATTAGAAATAATATATCAGCATCTTTAAGTGATGTAGATAATTCTAATGTTTCTTATAGTACATAGCAGTCACAATTAGTAAATGAGCTAGCTTTATCTACTAATAAAAGCGATGTTACTTTTGAATAGACAAGCGGTAATATTGGACAGTTTACTGCTGAAGTAACTATAGATAGAAATATATTATCTAATGCTGGACCTATTAGAGAGGATTCTTATGAGTTTAGAGGACTCAGTCCATTATATAGTGCGGAAATGTCCTTAGCTGATAGAAATAAATTAATAGGATTTACTAGTGTTGATGGGGGAGTTCGTTGTTTATTAGGAACTGAAGATAAAATCGACTATAATGGTACATTAAAAGATAATGGAGAAACTATAACAGGAACTGGTGTTGAAAGTGGTGATGATCCAGCTCTTTCTACTGGAAATATAAACATGGGAAACCCGTGTGTAAATATAATGGCAGGACGTAAAGGTTAGGATGCCAGCTTAGGTTTTGAAGGAGCTAATTTTAGAAGAAGAAGTCCTCAATAGTTAAATGGCTGGGCCTATGCAGAAGATATTAATGAAGTCGATAGGTCAGATAACTTCATATTAGCTACATGGAGAACAGATGCTGAGGATGTTAAATTCATAAATCTCGGCTCTAGAAGAACAGAGACAAGAACTATTGGAAGATCTTCCATTATTAGAGTTGATTTAATGCTTAAATGTTATTTAAGTTAGATGTTAATTGTAAAAGATATTAAATATACTGGATATACTGTTGGAGCTAATTCATCTAATTATGTATTCCATAATAGTTTTAATTCTAAAGTAAACATGTAGTTTAATATATAGGAGTAGTCTTAGGAAGTAGATTTCTACTTACTAGGTGATACAAAATCTATTAAGTAGAGAATGCGGGAATGGTCTGACAAGATTGAAGGATTAAATGATTATTTACCTACTTTTGTGATTAATACTTCTGAAAATGTTTCTGAAGAACTAGAATTTGGAGATGAAATTAACTTTGTGTCTGATACTAATGTAATGAACTGTTTCTTAAATGCTTATTCACAAAATTAGCTACTAAGTACTAACTACGACGAAACTAAGATTTATATAGGTAAAACTACTGGTGTGGCTAATTCAGATGGAATAATGCCTCTTGAGAAAGATTCTGATGGATTATATGTGCCGTCTAGCTCGTTTACCTCTATAAAAGATTGGTATAACAGATCAGCTACTCTATCTAAGGATATTAATAGTATGTTTGTTCTTACCGATAATAAGGAAATTCTAGTTAGAAAAGGAAACGAATATAATGGTATATGGTATTAGAATAAAGACTCACACGCTCCTAATATTGTTCCAGACATCTACTTTGGTAATACTAAATTATTTGACTATTAAATATGATATTTAAAAACATAAAAGATAAATTTATAAACACTTCTTTAGGACTTAACTAGCTATAGTAGAAAGGTTCTTTAGTATACGAATATAACCCTCTTAGAGTGTTTAGAATTAATGAAGACGCTACTATAAACGGCTAGTTATATCCTAAGGGAAGTATTATAAATTTAGATACTGATTTACTTGATTTTGATTTAAATCATCCTGTAGACATAGTGCCTTAGGCATCTTATGATGGTTCAGTAAATCTTATAATTAACGATGGGAAGAATTATCCGAAATTAATTAATAGTAGATTTTCTCCTACAGGCATGGATACATACTAGATAGTAGATAGAGAGGGAGATAATGATACAAATATATATGACGATGAAACATTTGAATCTGACATATCGTTGTATAAGAAAATAAATAATATTGTTAGTCTAAATTTCGTTGGACTAGGCACAGATGGAAATTTAAAAGTAGGGAATTATGTATTCTATTTTAGACTATGTGATTCCGATGGTAACGAGACAGACTTCGTAGCTGAATCTGGTATAGTTACTTGCTATATAGGGAATCTAAATGACCCTAAATCAATATAGGGGGGAGTTCGAGATGAAAACAGTTATAAATCTGTGAGCTTTATTTTATCTGATATAGATTCATCTTACAATCATGTTATAGTATATTATACTAGAAGTACTTCTGATATAGACGGAAATGAAATAACTACTTCATTTAAAATTGATAAGAAATATAACATTTATAATGGAATATCTACGGTTGTTATAAACGGATTTGAAACTTTAGAAGAGGTAAGTATTAACGACATTAATGTATAGTATAATGTAGTTGATAGTGCGTTAACTTAGGCTAGCTGTCAGAACATGCTGTTTTTAGGTAATGTACATAAACCAGAAATTCCTTATTTAGAATTGTCTGACTTATCATTACGTCTAAAATTACAATTAAACGATTCTAATAATATTGGATTTGTAGATGAAAAATATTAGGATTCTACAGGGCAATACGAATATTATAATGCAAATAATATATATTATAAACTAGGATACTGGAATAATGAAATATATAGATTCGGAATAGTGTACATCTTAAATGATTATACTTTATCTCCTGTCTTTAATTTACGGGGAGTTAACGAATTAACAGTTTCTACAGTTTACGATGAGTATGATATGTATTTGGAAGATGGAAGTAGAAACTATATAAACTATAATAAAGAAACCTTTGGATTAGATAATCTAAATGAAAATGCTAAAGGTGTATTTAGAATAAAATATGACGGAAATCAATTAGCATCATCTGGTATAATACCTCTAGGTCTAAACTTAGAAATACCTGACGATGAAAATAATAATGTAAGAGCCGAACTATAGAAATATACTAAAGGATTTTTTCTAGTACGATAGAAACGAATTCCTACCACTTTATGCCAAGCAGTTCTTATAGGATCTGATTCTGTTAGTCATTTACCTACTATTCCTGTAGTAGGAGGTGATTACATTATGGAGAGATTTACAGATAATGACAGACTATTAACGCATGATTTTGGAAGACGTTCCGTTAAAATCGACAAAGATAATATAGCTATAGGACAATCAGCTATATGTCCTGAATTCGAATTAAAATAGCCATATTTTAATTAGTTGTTTACAGGTTCTGAATTTCCCGTAAGTATTGCCTAGAGGTACTCAAACATATATTTTAATTAGAATAATACCCACTTTTATAATTTAAATAGTGATAAAGATAACAATAATCTATATAACTCAGCAATAATTACTGCTGTTGGTGATAATGTTAAAATAGTAAAAGGTAAGAATATATTATTCTCTGCTAGAGCTGGAGAAGCTGAAGAAGCTTGGAGAGTCTCTTATTATGAGAGAATTAATAAAGCTACTAGAGCTAATAATATTCTTAGAGGTAGTTATGGACCTTATTTAGGAATTGAGGGATTAGATAATATGGACATGTGCATAATAAATATCCATATTCCTAATTATGATGAGTTTTTGATGGATAGCTACTTTTCAGTTAGGTGCGAGGATTCATCATCTTTTTATGCTATTAGTGATAGATTGTCTTGGGATAGAGTAAATAAAACAGTTGAGAATATTTTTAGAGGAGATTGTTTTATAGGTAATTATACTCACAGAATGGTGAGAAATTTCCAAGACCCGTCTGCTCCAATAAACGACGATATTGTGGACGAAGGTACATGGAAAGATAACTATGACATAACTAATGAGGAAAAACAAGCAAAAGTAAATAGAGGAGATGTAAATGCTATTAAGCTTGGACATTGGGTTACCGTAAAAGTATGTAGTAACATAAATCTCTCAATACGTTCTATAGATTCATCTTATCCTTCAGAAGAAGGTCTAACTGGTAAGTCTAGAGGATTCTACCCTCTACAGTCAATGAGCGTGTCTGGAGAATCTAAAATACCTGAATCATTCGTAGTTAATGGCGGTATAAGTAGTACAACATCAGATAAGTATAACTTTGAACAACCTAAGGTTCCAGCAATAAAGAATATATTTAATACTAGGGTAATGTATTCTGATATAAACATTAGTGATGCTTTCAAGAACGGTTTTAGAACATACAAAGCAACTCATTATAGAGATTATCCGTCTACCTATGGTAATCTTATTAGAATGGTAGAATGGTATGGAAACATAATTGCAGTTTTTGAACATGGAGTAACTTTAATTCCAATCAATGAAAGAGCTGTTGCTGGAGAAGGTGCGGGTGGAAATGTCTTTATTAACACCCCTAACGTACTCCCACAGAACCCAAAAGTTCTATCCGATACATTTGGTACTTAGTGGGTAGAAAGTGTCGTAAAAACCCCGTAGTACGTTTATGGAGTCGATACTGTTGGAAAGAAAATTTGGAGAACTAATGGACAAACTTTCGATACTATTTCTGATTTTAGAGTACAGAAGTTTTTAAATGATAATATAACATTAACTGAGGCTGAAAAAACTCCTATAATAGGAATAAGAAATGTTAAATCACATTATAATGCCTTTAAAAAGGATGTTATGTTTACTTTTTATGATGATTTAAATACTTTAGAAGAAAAGGTCTGGAATTTATGTTATAATGAATTACAGTAGAGATTTATTACCTTCTATTCTTGGGTTCCGTCATATTCAGAGAATATAGATAATATATATTTTTCATTTGATAGGAATACTTCTAAAGAAATCACTAAGTTAACTTCCGAATATCCTCTAATAAGTCTATCTGATAAAACAGGAGAGATAGTAGAGAATAAGAAACTGCTAGGTAGTCTTTAGATAAATCTAGATGTTTCAAATGTTAATGTTACCTTTAATATTGCCGAAACTAGGTTTAAGAGTAACTACGAGATTATAGGTAATAAATTATACGTAAAAGGTTCAAAGATTAACGATATTAAACATACAGTACCTGTTGAGGCTATTTTAACTAATTAGGGAACAGAAACTGTGGAAGGTAATACAATAAACGTTGAAAGAACTCTATACGGTACAATCTATTATAACTCAAATATAGAGGAATTAACTACAGCGTTCTGGAAACATGGTAGAGCCGGGTTAATGAAAGTAGATATTAAACCTGCAAATTGGTACGGTAAACAACATCCGTTTGAATTTGAGTTTGTTGTAGCGGATAATCCTCAGTCTCATAAAATTTTTAATAATTTACAAATAATTAGTAATAGTGCTGAACCAGAATCGTTTCATTATGAAATAGTTGGAGATAGTTACGATTTTGCTATAGATAAGAAAAATATGTATATAAGATAGGAGGCCACTAAAGAACTATATTAGAATAACGGATGTGATATAGTATTTGATAGTGATTACGTTAATTTAGAGGAAGAGCATAGACCTATAGAATCTTTAGAAGGAAAGTTTGATAAATCTACTCTATTTCCTTTGTATTATTCTAGATAGGATACTATCAATGAGATAGAAGACTATTATCATCTAAAAGATAATATCTCTACTAAAAACTTCTCAGCACTTTCTGGTAGTGAGATTGTATACTATAAAGATTTAGATGAATATAGAATATGGTCTCATTGTAAAGCTGTTAGCATAAATAAGAACGGAAGACTTAGAGGAAATATGTAGTATAAGGAAGATAGATGGGATGTTCAAATAAATCCTATAAATATGGTTTAGAAAAATGAACCTTAGTGGTAGAATCTAAGTAATAGAAGTACCTCTAAAATTCCTGTAGAATTAAGATAGAGTCCTATTCCAGATGAAGTTCTTGTAGATGATGAAGGAAATCCTAAAACAGAGCTAATAATTCCAGATAGTTTTAAAGAGGACGATGGACGAGGTTACACTTTATGGGATTGGTCTGAATTATAGATTAAAGAAAGTAAACTAAAAGATAAGTATGTTAAAATTAGAATTAGATATAGTGGAAATAAACTTGCTATTATATCTGCAATAAAAACTTTATATGCAATTAGTTACTCGTAAAATAAGAAAAGGATAGTGGGGTTTATAGGCTCCTAGTCTTAGTAACTCCTTTGCTAATGCTGTATAGCCAAATTTAAATTTATAGGCAAGATTAGGTGATATGACCGCTCTATCATTAGTGACTAACTAGAATTTAGGAGAAGGCTTACAAGTTCCTACTTATACTCATAATTATGATACATCCTCTTCTTCCTCAATTAACCCAGTAGAAGACAGTAAAGGCGGGATGAGTTCTGGATTATAGGCTGGGCTAGGTATAGCTGGTCAGTTACTAGGTTCGTTTTCTGATGCTATACCTTCATTAGATAAAGTACATAATACTAATGATTAGTTATCTTCTGATGTTAGAAGTACTGCAAATAAATCTCTATTGAGTGGAGCTGCAGGTCCTTGGGGTATGTTAGCAGGAGCTACAAATATGATAATAGATAAAACTGGAGGATTTACAGATGCTTCTAAAGGATTAGGTGGAACTAATGATACTTTAAATACGATAGCATCTTTAGCTTTACCTGGAGCTGGTTGGTTTACTAAAAAGACTATAGACTATGATGTTTCAGGTACTTTGAAAAGAAGCGGAGATTCCTATAGTGGGACTTTAGATAAAGCTAATACAGCAGCACAAAACGCTGGAGCTAAAATATTATTTGGTAAAAATAAAGCAAATAATATGATAGCTAACGCTATATTGTCTGATACTAAGGTATAGAATATTGTAGCCGAGAATGAATTAGCTTAGGCTGGAGCAAATAATCCTTTAATAGGTCTTAGAAATCAGTTTAATATGCAGGGAGGTTGGCAATAGGGCACTATTAAATATGGACGTAAAGGTATGAGTCTTTAGATGACAGAAAGAGTTAAAAATATTATATCTATACCAAAACATAAGGAGGGAGGACCTATAGTAGAATAGGCTCCCACACCTACTGAAATATTTCTAGTTGACCCTAATGAAATTCCTGAATTTAGAGAAGGAGGTTATATACCTTAGAAGCTGGAAACTTCAGATGATATTACGTTTGATTCTTGGTATAATATGATACCAGAGGATAAAAGAGATACTACTAATTATAATTTGAGAAGAGCTTTTGAGTTAGCTCCTAAAGAAGAGTTGTTAGAGTTTGTTAATAATCCTGATAGCCACTTAAGAACTTTCTATTATAATCAAGATGGTATAGGAGAATTTATGAAATCTAAGAATCATCCTACATTATGGATGGAATTAGAATACTATAATAACGGAAATCAAGTAATTAATAAAGACGGAAAAGATATTATAATTCCTGCCAATAAAAAAGAATGGGAGCAGTTTAAAAAGAATTATAATTTAGATACATCTGGAGAATATTATAAATACATTCCTAAAAATCTAGAAAGATTTGAAAAAGGAGGTTCTATAAATGTAATACCAGACGGAGCTCTTCATGCTAGAAAGCACAATATGGATATGGAAGGAATTACTAAGAAAGGTATTCCAGTTGTATCTGATACAGAAGGTGGATAGGTAGAACAATAGGCTGAAATAGAAAGAGAAGAGATAATATTCAGATTAGAAGTGACCAAAAAGCTAGAAGAATTATAGAAAAAATATTATGACTCTGAAACCTCTAAAAAAGAGAAAGACGAGTTAGCTTTAGAAGCAGGAAAACTTCTTGTTTAGGAGATACTCTACAATACTATGGATAACGTTAATTTAATTGATAAAGTATGACAAATAATATAAAATATTAGAGACCTTTCCCAATTAAGGCTTAGAAAGGAAGAGTGTTAACACGAATTGATAACTCTGAAGAAGCTAAGAAAGAAAATGCTAGACGTAGAGCTAAATCGGAAGAATACTTTGATAAGCCATTTTCTATCCCTAATCTGGCTAAAGGAATATATTATTGGGCTACATCAGAACCAATATTATTTGGAGAAAAAGAAGATCCTTATTTAATTACTGGAACAGCTCCTGCGGTAGGAGCAGTAGCTGGAGCAGCTGGAGCAGCTAGAAGGGTTGGATAGTTTCTGCCAGGGTTAGCTTTTCTATCTAGTTGGCTAGGTGGAAGATCTGGACAGACGGCAGCCCCTACAATCTCTAGAGCTAGATTAATGGATAGAGCTGAAACAGCTGCAGCAGATACTACTGCAACTGCTCCTGCAGATACTACTGGAACAGCTGGGCCTACACCTCCTCCTACAAATCCTCAAAATAATAACAATAATAATAAGAAAGAATCTGGATTCAAGAAAGGAGCTAAAGAGACTGTTTAGAATATAGGTAGATGGTATGGTAAAGGTCTTTAGGGATCTGCCTACGTGATAGGCATGGGAGGACCTCTATCTTTAGGTGTTTGGGGTATATAGTCAGCTCTAAAACCTGCTCCTACTGCAGCAGACTCACTGCTAGATTAGTAGTCTAAACAGCTTATTGAATTAGGTAGGCTTAATCAGGCTAAACAAAACTAGGCCGAAATTGATAGACTAAGACAACAGTTGATGACTGGAAGTACTCAACCTACAGTATAGGATACAGCTGCACGTGCTAGAGCTATAGCCGCTCCAGTTACTACTTCTACATAGCACGAGTTAGATTCATTAAATAATTTATGGCATGATTAGATACAATAATGATAACTATTGAAATAGGCGATAAAACGTATAAGGTAAATGAAGCTCGTACTGAGGAGGAAAAAGAAAAAGGATTACAAAATGTAAAGGAGCTGCCCGAAGACGAAGGTATGCTCTTCTACTTTGATCCTCCTCAGGAGGTTTCTATGTGGATGAAAGATACCTTAATACCTTTAGATATAATATTTATTAACTCTGATGATGAGGTTATCTCAGTTCATTCTGGAGAGCCTAATAACGAAGAGTTAATAACTGAACCTAATGTAGCTTATGTGCTAGAAGTTAATTAGGTGTCTGGTATAGAAGAAGGTGATGAGCTAGATATAGAGGATTAGGAAGAAGATGATAAAGCTCCAGTAATGAAAGTGTTAGCATTAGATGGAACATCATAGATGGATTTATGGGGAGGTGAGAGAATCTTTAGTAGAAAAAATACAGTAGTTCTGATTAGAAAAGCTAAGAAAGCAGAATTAACTAAAGATGAGAAAGATTTTGAAGCTCTCGGCAGATATATGTTCAAATGTATAAAAGGTTAGGATGAAAGACCCCCAGAATATGTAGAAGCTCCAGAGAAACCTGATAAGTCCGAAGAAGATTAAAGTACGTATAATTATTTAATTTTAAAGTATTGTACTTTCATTTTGAATAAACAATTTATTTTGATAAATTTGTTATCATAATTAGTTTAAATTTAAACAGTAAATAGCTATGAAAATTACACCAAAAAATCAAGTATCGAAATTTCAAGTAGGTGGATCAATGCCAGCAGGAGCTCCTGCTGAGGCACCTGCTGCAGGGGGCGCAGCTCCAGTAGATCAACCAGCTCCTGAACAAGAAGGAGAGCAAGATCCTATTATGATGCTAGCTGAAATGTCTGCTTAGGCATTGCAAGCTCAAGACTGTCAGATGGCAATGCAGGTATGCTAGGCATTCCTAGAGATTGTGCAACAAATGCAAGGTGGTGCCCCTGAAGAGCCATAGGGAGAACCAGTATTCCGTAAAGGTGGGACACTAGTTCGCAGAATTAAGAAATAATTTTATCTCTAATCTAGATGGGGGCATATATTTATATATGTTCCCATTTTTTAGTTTAATATAGTATGTCAAAATCATAGGAAAATAACAAAGAAAATAAATCTCCTACATTATATACATACTATGGAAAATAGTATGATTTTAATGATTTGAGAAAAGCTACAGACACAGGATTTGCAGATTACATAAAAACCTTACGAAGAGGTGAAAAAGATTCTGAAGAGTTATGGAATGCTTATTCTAATATAATGTCTGGAATAGGTGACGGCTCGATAACATTTGACAATGGACGTTTTAATGATTCTTTAGGACGTTACTCTAATGGAGTTTATTATGACAGTAACGGTGAAAAGCAAACATCTAAACGAAAAAGCAAAGATTACTATGGACTAGTAGCTAATTATATTGCAGGGAAGTTAGGTAGATCACAAGAATATTAGAAACCTGAAGATACTAGTAAAATAAAATGGTCTGGAAATAACAGTCTTGGATTAGCTTTTAATCGTAGAATGTTTAATGCAGACAGTGGAAATATTATGGATTTTATTGATTTAGATCCATATGATGAAGGAACGAAATCTAGAAAAACTGATAATAGAGTTAAACAAGTAAGAGATGTTACTCAATATCTTTATGATAACTTTGACTCTCTATTTACTGGTTATAGTGATGTCGACTCTCAGCAAGCTAAGGAATATCTTAAAAGTGCTATAACATCATTAGACGATGGTTCTATAGACTCTTAGGATTACTTACCTTTAAGTAGAGCATTTGGAGGAATAAATTGGAGGAACATGTTTAATACTCAACAGTCCTTATAGACTGAACCTGAAGTTGCAGAGACTCAAGAATAGCCAACCCCAGAGTTAACTCATACTTAGAAATTTGCTGCATGGGTAGAAGAGAAATATCCAAAATATACAGGAACTTTAAGAAGTAGAAATCTTAATATAGGGAAAACATATAGTGTCTAGGAAAGAAATACTTTATCAACTGCATTATCTTCGTTACAGAATAATGATTTATATAGAATGATACGATCTCTTATCGCTGACCCTAAATATGTATTTAATAATGAATAGTTTATCTCTAATGCTTTTCAAGGTAATCAAACTGGATTCGCTAATCAGTATGGACTTCTCAGTATATTAAACACTTTAAAAGGTAAAAACTTATTAAATTCTTTTGGAGGTAGTAATACTCATTTGTATTATATCCCAAATACAAGAGGTAAGGATAATACAGGATGGGTATGGGACAGTAAAAATAATACTCTACAATAGATGGACATAAGAGATATTCCTTATTATAGAGTTAAAATGCTTTAGGAGTATAAAGGATTAAATGGAGATTCCTTTAATTGGGCAACTCCTTACTTAGAATAGGGAGGTATAATTAAAGCAGAAAAAGGAGTCCAACTTAACAGTAATGCTAATTGGTATAGTGGAGTATTTACTCCTCAAATTGGTTACATTCTTTCTAGCTTAAAGAAGGATGCTAACTATTATAAATGGCTAAACGCTATGCAGGATAAACACAGTACTATTTATAATGCTGCAGGATCTGATTTTGCTAATAAGGCCTATAGGAACAATTTAGTAGGAGAATACTAGGACTTATATAAATCTGGATATAATAATGAATGGAATGATTCTTATGGATATAATTCACTAGGTATTTTAAATGCTCAACTTAAAGGAATGTTTAATATAAATTAGAATGGTATATCTGGGGATAGACCTGGATAGTGGAAAACTGATAATTTATATAGTTCTATTACTGACTACCGCAGGCTTCTTGGTAGAGAAGGGGATTACACTGACGATTAGTTAGCTTAGGTTGTTTAGAAGTTTAAAGATACTGGATATGATTTTACTTTAGGTTCTAACGGATACTATAAATTATCCCCTATAGCAAAACCAGTAGAACCACCAGTAGAACCAGCAGTAACAACTTCAACAGCAAACACAGCTTAGAAGTCTCAAGAGAATACTGGCGACTAGTAGACTGATAATACTTATGTTGTTCCTGTATGGAAATCTGCTAAAACAAGTAAAAATATCCCTTTAAACATATTACCAGATTTAATAGACGCTGGACGTATGGTATCGTCTTTAGTAACTAACAATAGAGTTACTAATACTTTAATGGAATCCTTAAAACCTGTTTTAAAAGATACATATGAAAGGTATTCTCCAATAACAGGGGCTTTTGGAGAAATGCAATATAGAGGAGGACAGGCTGCGGATTTAAGAAGTCTCGCTTCAAGACCTCGTACTTCAGATGCATCGCTATAGTTAGCTGGATAGCTAGATGCTAACAGATAGGCAAGAGATTTAGAGTATCAAGGATTCCTTGCTGATAGTAAAGAAATTCAAAGAACTAGAGAAGCTGCTTTAGCTAGACAAGAGGATAATATGGCTAGAAGATCGGAGGTTGCCAACTTTAATAGAGCCTCAATAAATCAGACTGATAGAGAAAAAGCTCAATTATAGGCTACTAACCTTAGAAAGAATTGGGAATCAGTTGATAATTTTGCATAGGGAGTTGTAGGAAGACTGAGAACAAAAATGGAGGAAGATCGTGAGCGTAGAAACAACTTCAGACTTCAAACATCTATTGCCGATATTGATTCTAATTATTAGAAGACTATTCAAGGGGCTTCTGATGAGATTGAAGCATGGAAGGCAAGTAACCCTGGAATTCCTATATCTAGTATGCCTAATTACTCTAATTATGTTAAGTTTATACAGGATATGTAGAGATGGAAACAAGCTAAGCAGTATCAATCACACGCCGATATATACGGATATAATTACGACAATGAATGGTTAAAAGAAACTCCTGAATCTATAGCTAGATTGTATGGATATAAGAGAGGAGGTTCTCTTAAACCTAGTACTATGTATTTAATAAATAAAGTTATTAAAAATGAAAATAACACCTAAATATTAGAAGGGAGGAAGCTTTGATGCTTTTTTCACAACATATACACCAGTAAAGACTGAAGTTCCAAGATAGACCTCCTAGAGGAGGTCTTCTGGAGCCTCTTCGTCTGATTCTGAAAAAGGGAAGTTAACTGAAAAGGACTTCTTTGATATGATGAAGGATATTGACGGACTTCCAAATGAGATGAATAATATCGTCACTAATTTAATGAATACATTTCGGCTAAGTAATCTTACTGGAGTAGATCCAGGAAACTTAGCCACAACATATTTACAAAATCTATATCAGATTAAAATAGCTGCCCAAAACAAGAAAAGATATGATGATGTAATGCTTAATGCTAGTAAAAGAGGATCACTAGCAGAACCAGCTATATCAATGGACGGTAAGCTTATTGTATAGAATACAGACGGAAGTATTGGAACAGTAAGTCTTAGTACTTATAATGCTAATAAAGATGAGTATTCTGGACGAATTCTTACAGTGTCTAATCTTGCTAATATGAGAAAGTATGACCCTAGATTAGCTAATAACTAGTCTATCTTTGAAGTTATTGATAATAGTATGGGTTATGAAGCTTTTTAGGAATTATTGAGTAAAGCTACTCAATCTTTAGGAACCTCTGAAATCATTAAAAATGGAATGTTTTCGGCAGAAGGTAATGCATCTAAAGGGCTTGCTTTATTATAGACTCTTAGAGAAGATGATAGGGTTAGAGCTTATGGATCTGTTACAGCTGAAGGACTCTATGAGTATAAAATCATTGATAAAGATTAGCTTAAATAGATAAATGCACTAACTTCTTATATTACTGCTACTTTACCAGACAGAGCTAAAACCTGGGCTGCTATTAAAACTGGATAGCCAAACAAAAATAAAGCTACTAAAGACTTAATATTTACATATTTACTTGGGCAATCTAGTAGCTCTCATTCATTTGATATTGATTATAAAGGAGATAAAGACTCTAAAGACCCTAAAGATACTACTAAAAAATCTAGTAGTGATGACACTAAAATGACATATCTTACTGCTCTACAAAATGGGTACGGAGGAGGAAAAGAGACACGTGTACTTAACTTTGGTAATAATACTAACTTTAATGTTACTGGTACTGCTTATGGAGCTTTCCTTGATTAGGATAAGAAAACCTTATCTAACTCTAATCTATCAGACTTATTATCTAAGACTGGAATAGCTATGATCTCAAATCCTGAATCTATTACATTTGGTGATAATATTCTAAATCCGAATGCTTTATCTAGAGTTGTAGTAGAAAATAATGGAGGATTTTGGGCAGTACTTCCATGTAAGCGATATGGTAATAAAGTAACTCCTGACTTTGAATTAATTTCTAAATTTAATGAAGTTGTATAGGAAGTAATTAACGAAACAGGTGATAATGCAACTCCAGAGCAAAAGCAGAAATTATTAGAAAGCAAATTAGCTAGCAAACCAGAGTTACAAGATCTTCTTAATATGTCTGGAAATCTAGACACAGGAAAGGTTCAACCTTTCTTTATAGTAGACGGTCTAGCGTCTGAAAATAACTTCACTTTTAAAAATAGTGATGGAACTACTATATCTAATGGTTCTAACCCATTAATCCGAGCAACTGAAGATAAAGATGATCTAAGATACTTTAAAGAAGTTTCAAAGGATGATGAGTTTGATCCTTATGATAATATCGTTGGAGATATTTTTGGTTTATATGATAATCTTTACAAGAGTAAAGTATTCATTCCTATCCAAACAAATAATAGATTGGCCGCTATAATATTCTCTGGACAGGAAATTAAAGATTCTGTTGCTAGAGAAATAGAAGGAGAATATCAGAGATACGGAAATCCAAATAAAATGAACACACCTTCATCTAAATATTTATACGAATGAAAGAAAATGATTGGCTAGTTGCAGGAATTCTTAATCCGGAGTTTAATACAAGTGATTTTTTAATCTCTGGATTAACTTCAGATAACACACAGCTATTAACACAGGAATAGTATAAAAAAAGTCCGTTTGTTAAAGAGAAATTTACAGAAAATGGAATATTTAATGAACAAGCATTTGAAGATTTTTATAAGAAAAGAGCTGAAGAGTTCGGAAGATTACAATCAATGAATATTAATGATACGTTTGTATATAGCCCCTTTGATACTAAAGCTAAACCTGATTCTACTGTAGAATCTCCAAAGTATTCTATTGATATAGTTGCTAATTCTAATAGAGAAGTAAATATATTAGGTGATACTCATAATAAAGGCTTTTCACAGAGAGAACTTGCCCAATAGAGTAAAATTTGGGATTCAGAAAAAGGAGAATGGAGTAAAGATACTGTAAACGACAGAGCTTTATTTAGTAATCCTTTAAAGTGGGTTAATACAGCTTTAAGTGAACCTCTTGTATATGCTACTTATGATTCTGATGGAGAGCATTATGATACCTTTACAGGATAGATGGTTTAGCATAAAAAAGGACAGTATAAACTAAATAAATACGGATTACCTTATACAGAGACTCTAAATGGTAGATCTTTATTAAATAAGGAAGTTGTATCAGGATTTGATATTCTTACCGTAGACGGAAAAGGGGTTAATAAATATGATTTCTTTGATTCTGACGGTCTAGATAAAAGCGTAGCAGGTACTTTAATGAAATCTGTTACAGCTGTAGCTCCTCTATTTATGGGTCCATATGTCGTTCCTGTATATTCAGGATTGTTAGTAGGAAGAGAACTTATGAAAGCTTTTCCTATGTTGTATGGTCTTATTACCGCATGGTTTAATACTCCAGAAGAAAATTCAGTATTAAATAAATTAGCAGGAATCGGACAATCCCTTACTACTGGTACGTCTGATGCTGGTAGATCCTCTATGCTTAATGTAGAAGTGCTTAGTAACATGCTAACAGATGTAGCATTACAATGGGGACAGCAAAAAGTTATTGCTACTAGTATAAGTAAATTAAGGGGAGGAAAAGATTTAGCTAATGAAGCCATTAGTAAGGCTGGTATTGAATATGCTACTTCTAGAGCTGTTTTAGAAAATCAGGTAAATAAAGGTATCATAACTAGGGAAGCACTAGAAAGATATGTAGGAGATCCTACTAAATGGCAAGAAAGTATTATTGGAAAGAGTGCTATAGAAAAGTATATGAAAGAAATTCAGCCTATCCTAAGTAATACTAGAAGGTTAGGTGCTGATGCTTCTCTTGTTTATATGGCTCTAGTATCAAATACTGACGTATATCAATCTATGCTAGAAGCTGGAGCTTCTAGGAAAGAAGCAGCAGCAGTAGCTTTAGGAAGTACTATCGGTATGTTCTCTGTTGATAGATTTTTGGGATTAGGAGAATTATTTTTTGATGACTTGACTGCTGATTATTAGAGACAATTAAGAAGTACCCTTGTAAAAGAGTCTAAGAGTTGGTATGACAATGTTATTAAACAAAATGTACAGGATGTAGAAAAATCTAAGCTAGACAAGTTTAGAGGTTTATTCCAAAAAGGTGTAAATTGGGGAAAGAATAAAACTAATCAGTTTGTAGAAGACCTTAAATATCATAGCACTGGCTTTACTGGTAAAGCTGTTGGAGAAGGTTTAGAAGAAGTAGGAGAAGAATTCGTAGCCGATATTTCTAAAGGATTATATGAACTTGCTTCTGACTTAGGCTTTAACACTACAGTAGAAGATGTAGGTGCTTTTAAGAACTGGAAAGAGAGATATGGAATGTCGTTTTTAGGAGGTACTCTTGGTGGCGGTTTATTCTATGGAGTTAATATCTACTAGAATGGTAAATTCCACGTCGATCAAACTTAGGATGAGCTTATATACCTTGTCCGTAATGGAAAGACTTAGGAAGTTCTTGAAACATTAGATAAATGGAGAAAGTAGGGAAAATTTGGTAGTACTTCATTATCTGTAAATACTACTAAAGACTCTAATGGAAATAATGTATTCTTAACTGCATCTAATAAAGAAGACTCTCAGAATGAGTTTATATATAGACGAATAAAAGAAACTGTTCTTCAGTTAGAAAACATTATTAACGAGAATGACGCTAATCTTAACGATGATTAGCTATATGATAAAATGATACTATCTGAAGCTAGATTTAGAGAACTTCAGAAGTATTTACAAGGACAATCTTACACTACAAGTTATCAGCAAGATTATTAGAATACTCTTAATAATGTCATTAATTTAGAAATGGCTATTAAGAGAGCTTAGAGAACTAAAACGGGATTACCATACAGGTCTGAAGAAGAATATAATCAAAATCTCGCTAATGACGAGTATTTGAGAAATATGACCGAGTAGGAACAAAGAGCGAGAAATAATAATCTTAAAAAGATAGAAGATGCTCTAAAAGAAGCAAAAGAGGAATTAAATAGATTCTTGTCTGGAGAATATTCAATTTAGTATACTGAAAAAATGTTATTCGCATTGGACGAGGATTTAAACAAAGAATTCCTTACAATGACTTATGACTAGTGGTTAAAGAAGGTACATGATGGTAAAACTCCAGAAGAGTTATCTCCAGACGAAGCTATAAAATACAAAGAGGAGTATTTAACTTACAAAGCTAGCGAATAGAAGAAAGATTTGACTAGATAGTTCGAACTGTATAAGGCTATTAAAGCTCAGGTAGATCCTATTCTATTAAACATATCTCAAAATTAGGATAAATTCCTACAGTTTAACAGGGAAATGTCCGTTCTACAAGAATCTAAAATATTTGAAACAGCTCCATACACCTTTGATAGTGTATTGGATATTTATGGAGAAACTGAAGAAAGTGATTCTTATAAAAATAGAAATAATCCAGAGGAGAGATTAGCTAGATAGGAGCAGGTTAAACAAGCTAATAAAGCGTATGCTGACTAGCTAAGATAGCAGATCTTGGAAATAATTGACAAGGCTGGTGGATTTATAGATCCGTTATCTAGAAGAAAACTTAAACTTCTATTATAGACTCGTAATAAAGATTTATTGAGAAATCTATAGGGAGAGCTTAAGAATCAATTAATGCTAAATAATTCTGTATTAGATGAAGAAGGTAGAATTGTTGAGAAAGGTACTTTATCAGAACTAGATAAGAGTATTTTATAGCTCTTTAGTAGTATAGATTTAAGTAATCTAGATGAAACTAATAAAGTATGGGATTAGATTAAAGCCTTAATTGAATCTAGTTTCTCAGAACCTATTAGAAAACGTAATGAGTTATACGGAAATATACGAAATTATATAAACGATGCTGTTGACGGTATCGGTATTAACTATGACCCTAATGAGATAGAGTTAACAGGAAGAGCCTTATATGATATGATTTAGTATTAGAGAGATTAGGGATTGACTTTAGATGAGATATTTGATCTAAACAATACTTAGCTATATCCAGATAATACTGAAATGTATGAAGGATTTAGTATAGCTCAGCTTACTGCATTTATCCAAGATATAAGAAGTAAGTATGAAGCTGAAACTAGAAGTGAAAATCCTATCGCAGGAGCTCTTTCTGAATCTAAGGACTATCTTGTAAAAGATCTCGAAGAATCCTTATAGGACGATCAGAATGTACAGAGAGAATTATCTTATTATAATGGAATATATCAGTAGTATCTTAGAAGTATTAAAGAAGATCCTCTAATGAATCTTAATATAGAACTTGATAAGAGAGTATCAGATATTAATCCTGTTATTGATTTAATTAAGAGTATTGGCCTCCACTTAAATACTAATATGGATAATCTAGAAAAGATACTTAGTAATATAGATAAGAGGTATGAATAGGCTGAGGATATTCATGATTTAACTTTAACTACTAAAGAAAAGGAAAGCTTTGCAGAAGCTGCTCAAATAATAAAACTAGTTTAGTCTTATTTGTATGCGGCATCTAACACTCCTAATATATTAAGTCCTATTGGTCATAACCAGACCTTAAATGCATTTGCGGAAAATCATAGAGATATTTATAAAGATTTTCAAGCTTTACCTGTATTATCTCCAGAGGTATTCAATGCTTATGATTACGAGCTTTCTAGTTATCTATTATAGATGGGAGTTCAGGATCCTAAAACAAAAGAATACAATGTTGGAAGTTGGATGTATTTATCTAATTCTAACGAGATTAATAAGGCATCTCAATTTATAAGAGCGGAAAGAGCTTGGAATAAAGCTAGCTATGATACTTTTATAAATCATAGAGAAGCATTTAAATTTGAATATAATGGAACTTCTTACGACCTATTAGAAGGAGTAGAATCAGTTCCAGAGGTAGATACAAATACCGCAGATTCGTTAGTATATCTTAATCAGTTATTTACTATATTTCACAATAATATAGATAAACTTGCTAAATAGGGTTGGACCTATAAATAGATATGGGAACGTTCTGGAGTTTTAGATAAAATGCTAAAACTTAATATGGTATCCCAGTAGAAGACTGTATCTCTTGATTAGAATGTTACTGAGGGTAACATGACTCATTATGATAAAGCTATTCTCCTTGCTACTGTAGCAGCTTTAGACTCTACTAAGTTCTACTCATATCTTAAAGATAGAATATAGGAAGAAGATGGTATAGTACCTTTAACAATCCAGGAATGGGTTTCTAGAGTAGGTATTGCTGAGATAGAAAACCCTGAGATATTTAACTAGACTTTAGAGTATGTTAAAGAAAAAACAGGATGTCCTATTCCTATATTACCAAATACTATTTATATTCCAGGTAATGCTGGAGCGGGAAAGAGTAGAGTTATAGCTAGAAATATCGCAAAGTATAAAAAGACTAATAATATCTGGTTGTCAGCACCTAAAGAATCTCAGATAATAACATTATTTGAATCTGTATCTAAAGGTATTAAAATGTTAAATAGAGTAGATTCTGCTGATAGTGAATATCCAGGCTTGTTAGAATAGCTAGGAATAGATATGAAGGTCTACAAAGAAACAATGGATATTATCACTGATTAGAATGTTCTATCTAAAATAGCTGAAGGAGAATTCCCTGAGTCTGCTAACTTTACTATAAAAGAGACTAACGAAGCGTTTGTAATTGAGATTAATCCTGATAAATTCGGAATTAAGAAAATCTCAAATGCCCCAGACATGATAATTATAGATGAAGCTACTCACTTAAGTAATCTAGAATTATAGATATTAAGTTAGTTCGCAAAACTTAATGATTCTAGATTGGTACTTCTTGGGGATAATAAATAGAAAGGATGGAATGGATTAGGTAAGAATATAGACCGTGAACAGTGTTTAACTGTCCGTGCTCCTAATTTAGGTATTTCGTTAAGAGATGATAATGTATAGCACCAATTTAACTTACGTACTTTAGAAGATCTTATTAATTAGCTGTCTAATCTAGATGAAGATGATCTAGGTTATAAATAGTAGGTTAACACTATTAGAGCTCTTATTCATAATATTCAGCTTAAAGTATATAACCAAGATGAAATAAATGGAGAATAGATACTTACATCTTTAACATAGTAGCATGTTAGTAAACTTCATGGAACTGTTGGATACGTCGGAAGACAGCCTTCTGCCACACTAGACCTTTTGAAGAATGCTGGTCTTGATGTTACAATACTACCTGAAGTTGATATATAGGGATAGGAATTTTCTTATGTAGTAATTGATAAGGATTTCAATATACCTAATAAAGAAACTTCTGACTTCGGAGTATTAGACTTTTTAAGAGATCTTTATACTATGATCTCTAGAGGACGTAAAGGTTCTATTATTATAGACCCGACAGGAAAACTAGAGGCAGCTATAGGATAGAATAGAGTAGAATTTGTAAAAGCAATTGCTCCTAGAATCGCCGAATATACTGATAAATTTAGACAAGAAAAACTAGATGTACTTGATAAAGTATTAAGAGGAAGACGGGAAACAAGTTAGGAAAGTACTACACAGGAAAGTACTTCTTAGGAAAATGTAGGACAATCAGGTTCTACTCAAGAAGGAAGTTCTGAACAATCTCAAATTGTTCCTGAGATAGTACTTGATAAAGATTTTAATGTTGATAGTCTGGATTTTGATAATAATTATTATGGTATATGGTAGATACCATTTAATTAGTCCGGCAATATTTAGCAGGTAGGTATTATAGATGCTAGGAAGCTTAAAGACTAGGTAATAATAACTACTAATAAAGATTTAATTAACTAGGTTATTAATGCTTAGAAAGAAGGAAACGGTTATAATGGAGCTGATGCTATTGTGTTAATGTAGTTTCCTAAAGAAGACTTTAGAGATAATATTAACGGTCTTGATTTAGTTATTTCTAAAATAGAGCAAATTGATAACGTAGAAGATATTATACCTACTAAATACATAAACAGCATAATTCATTCTACACCTATAGAAACTAGAGATGATATAAGAACAGACCCTAATGAAGCTATGCAACCTCCAACTCCTGCCGAATTGGATATAAAAGAATAGGACATTGATACTGATGATCTGCCTGCAACTTCTGAAGATGTTTCTTTAGGTGCTACAGATAATCCTATACTTTGTTTTGGTTAGGCTACATTTACAGGAATGTAGGTAGAGAAAAGAGGTAATAAACAAGTTTGGATAAACACGTTACACCTCTAGGTCGGACAAGTTATAGGAGAATCTAGATTAAGGACTAAACGTCCTCCTGCAATTAAATCATATGAGGTTAGGGACAGAGTGATTGATATACGTCTTGGAACTTTGTAGCCCTCTGGAGAGGTTTCTAGCTATAGCTAGATATATATAAACAGGGATGATATAGTAGCAAATGATAATGGATAGTGGTTACTTGATAACTCTAGTGACTAGGAATTCAAGATAGAAAGGGTTGTTATAAGAGCTAATGGGGATATTGCTGTAGAAATTTTTAACGCTGAATTAAAAGATGGATCATTCACTGATTTTGAAGTTCTTGTAAAATCTCTTCCATTTAAAGTACCTAAAAGAGATATACAAATATTTACTGATAAAGAAGAAATAGCTGATACTCAAGAGCAAATAGATTTAAGTCGTAAGATAAGAGCTCTTAAAAATGCTATTCTTTACAGGAGAGATTATAACTCTCTGCCGGACTATATTACTAAGCTAATAAGTAAAGAATAGTTTGATAATATTAAATGGCACATTGAAGTTAGAAAACCTGGAGATCAGGATAATTTTATAAGAAATATTAGATTCAAAGAAGAAGGACTAGAAATAAGCTCTAAAGGATTAATGTTCTCTGTAGTAGGAGAGATATAGCTATCTGATGGTTCTAAAGCAGAAATAACTCTTGGTCTTCTCGGTGACCCTAGAAACTGGATTAATCAAATAAAGAAAGAAGGAGGGGTAACAGACCGAATTAAGAGAAAGATTGAAAAACTAGAAAGTAGATTGAACGGAAAAGCAGTACTTCTAGAAAAATAGAAAGCTAATATCTAGAAAAGAATTAATAGATACAGAGCTTAGCTAGCTAATTTGGATATTAATAATCCTGAATCTGAACCAATATAGTACAATAATTATATTGAGAAATTAGCCAACATGTATGACGGTGAAAACCCTGTAAGAGTTCCGATTACTGAGTTAATTAGACCAGGATTAACTGATTTGCACAGATAGTAGAAACCTGTACGACTCGCTAGAATAAGTAGAGCATTAATTAGAAGTGCTGAAAATAGACTTAAATTACTTACTAATAATTTAGAAAAGGTAAAAGGAAGCTCTATTATTAGAAGTAGAATAGAGGAAGAAATAGAATAGACAAGGAAAAAACTTGAAGGATTTAAAAGAATGAAGGATGTAAGCTTTAGATCTCTAAATCCTTATACCGTTGTTTCTCCTATGTACATTTATACTCCTTCTAGTGCTATAAGAGGCACTGCTGATATAGACGATTCAGTTGTCGGTAAATGTAATGTTGTTTTTGTAACTAATGAAGAAGGAGCAGATCCTAATACATTAGTTGATAAATATATAGCACAAAAGAAAGCTATCGAAGCAGAAAGACAAATGAATGGGGTTGTAGATTTGAAATCTTCTAATATTGTACCTACTGTCAGAATGATTGTGTTAAATAATTTAGGAGTTTCTTTCTAGGATATGTCTAATCCATATCTTGCTGAGGCCATGTCTGGGGAAATTTCTTATGAAACAGAGGACGGACAGAGAGTTTCTCGTAGATAGATATACCCATTTAAAACCAATTACATGGGCGTGAGAATGTACGTGGGATTATGGAATTTTAGGGCTAATTTATTGAACTTTAAAGAGAAATTTGATAACTTTGTAAGTACACTTCCAATAAATCAATCTCAGCTGGATGACTATTTAGCAGTGAAGGATTTACAATGGAGACGAGATAATGGAAGAGTATTAAGCAGTACTGAGATAGATTTCTTAAATAAACATCAAAACTTAGATAAGTTTGATGAGGTATCTAAATTAGTTGATGATTTCAATGATTCTCTTAGTAATTAGGTAAAATAGTTTAGATTAGGTAGTGATTTAACTAATGGCGCTTATGTTAGATACTTAACAGGAGATGTTAGTGCGTTGTACAACACTACTGAAAAAGTTAGCGGAATTTATATCAATTCAGCTACATTAAATAATTACTTAAATTTAGCTTAGAGCATATTTACTAATGTGCTTGACTAGATTATTACTTGTGATTATTAGGAAGGTCAGTAGAACAGATTACTTAGTGCTAAAGAAGGAGTTAGAAACTCTTTCGCAGGACATACTAAAACATTCGCTAATACTAATGGTGTTTTGGAGATAAAAGATTATGACGAAAATGGAAAAGTAGTAGTAAAAGATAAAATACACTTTGGGTCTGCTTATGGGTCTAATAGTGTAATGAATTCCTTCTCTCATATTCCTGCTGTATTGTCTAAAGTATTTAAATTTACTAGTATACGTTAGACACATTTATCTGGAAATAATTTTGATACTGAAAATAAATATAGTATTAGAATATAGGGTACTATAGAGCAGGAAGGAAAAGAAGTCAAAATCGATAAACCAATTCCATATTGGAATATATGGAAGTATGTTAGCATGGCTAATGCGCAAGATGAATATGACTTAAATGCACTTAAGAACTATACATGGGATAATAATTTCTCAAACTTCTTTGCATTTGCGTTTCATGGAACATTAGAAGATGTATAGGATACACAGGTTTAGAGAGCTACAGATGCTTTTGCTCCTAAAGGATTCTTTGCAGATCCTCTATCTACAACTGATACCGTTTATGACGGTAAAAATAAAATGTTTACTAAAGCTGTTTAGTAGTAGGTATTCTTCGGAGCTGACGTTACTGTTGGAGACCCTACTTTCTTCATAACATTAGGAAAACTTAAGGAGGCTGTCGACACTGCTGAAAAGAAACCTGAAGCTGTTGACGTTGATGAGACTATTTAGTAGTGTACTTCTATTATAGAAGAAGTTTCAACAAGATATCCTAAGTTAGCTGAAAGTTTTAGAGAGCGTCTAGATGGAATAAATACTATAGAAGCCTCAAAAAGAGTTGAAATTGTTTAGAATTTAGTAGGAGAAATTATAGAAGGTGAAGTTTCAAGTAATTTTAATGCGTTATTTGATAAAGCATATAATATAGCTACAATTACTCCAGATATGCTAGTGAAGAAAGTGTCTAATACTTAGGCAGCTACTTTACAAGAAGTAATTGGATAGCATTATACGGATAAATATAATGAAGAATTACCTGCTATAACTAACATGAGTAGAGATGGAAATAAGTTAGTAATTGATGCTGGTGAAGTTTCTTTATATGTATCAAGACAATTAGACGGAAATATAAGTATAGCTAAGATAGGTAGTCCTGTTATACAAGACTCTGTCGTAGTTTCTGAAGTAAAAAACTTACTTAATGACCTTAATGCAGTACTTAAAGAAGCAGATAAATAGCATATAAAGAAAAATATTACTGACTATTAGTCTGTTTCAGATGACTTAAAGCAATAGTAGAAGTAGACTATAATAAAAACTCTTAAAGGTTTAACACGTACTTACGGAACTAAGAGAGAAGCTTATAATTTACTTCGTGATACAATTAATAAGATTAATGAACCTAACTGTATATAATTATGGGATTTTGTAATAGTAAAAGTTTTTTTAATAGAAGCACCGATTCTGATGATTTAGCATTTTTGATTAGTGACTCTTATTGGGACACTTATGATATAGCTAAAAGTGATAAGAAAAAATTCAGTACTCAGGACTTCTATAATACTTTAGTCTCAAAGTTAAAATCTGAGGATACTCCATTTATGATGGAGTATTCCTCTAATTTAACTCAGGCTTAGAAGAATGCGTTTAAGAAAGCGTTTGTTCAAATTAAAGATTCAATAATAGATTTAATGCCTGATGAGTTTAAGGAAGATGTTAAAATATCTGAACTTAGAGCATTACTAGATAATAACTTATAGAATGATCTAGGAGCTAATAAGTTAAAAATAGTTGAAGATGAAGATAATGAGTCTTTTAATATAGAGACTGAAGGTGCTCATGATCGGGATAATCCTATTAAAGAATTAAAGTTTAGGGATTATATAGACCAAACTTATGGTGGATGTATAGGAGCTGTAAATCAAATGAGACATATATTCTCTAGAGAAATATTCACAAATACTTTATGTAATTTTGATAGAGGTACTCTTGTGTCTAATAATACTCAACTTAATGATAATATTGCTCTATATAAAAATCAGCTATTATAGAGAGTACTTACTCTATTAAAAACTGTTAATCCTGGAACAGATTATCCTACTAGTATTTATACTGAGAGTGGGAATGTACATCTAGGATATTATAAAGTATTGTCAGATATGCGAGAATATTTAGAAGGCATAGATAAGAATATTACAATAAATGAAGAATACAATAAGAATTTATTTGGCAACAATAGTAGAGTATTGGATGCAATTCATGCTTATACTATTTTAAAGTACTTTGATACTCTTCTTCAAGAAACCCTCGGAAGAACTATTAAGTATAATAAACTTTATAATAACTAGGAAGTTACACTAGATGTAAGAAAATATCAATTTTCAAGAGACTCTGAACATTAGAGAAAGTCTTGGAATGACGCTGAGATTAAAACAGCTGTATAGAATTCATCTAGATTTTCAAAATTTATCTTAGAATCAATTCCATTAGTAATAAATGGTAAAGATACTGGAAAAAATATAGGTTTATCATAGTTATGTATGACTATGACTAAGCTATTTTCTAATGTATCTATATTAGCAGAAAATGATGATAACTCTGTATAGGAGTTAGTTCAATATATATACGCCTTTCACGGTTCTCCTACTCTATATTCTTATAAGATTATAAATCTTATAAACTCTAGTATTATTGTATAGGACGCTTTAAGAAAATTAAAATCTCCTGATAAGGAATTATCTATACAGTTTACTGATACTGACTTAGGAGTTATTTAGTCTTTGTATAAGTACGTATTCTCTTATGACTCTGACATGAACTTAAAGAGTTATGATAATTATAAGAATAAGTCTATAAGATCTATGGAATACAACTAGTTAAAAACTTCCTATAATATAGGAAAATATTCAATATTAAGTGATATAGTAAGTACTATAGACGATATTATGGATGCTAGTTATATTTATAGTGAATATGGTTCAGAAGGAGGTCTTAATATTTAGAGAAGAGTAAAATATAAAGATAGACGTGGTTCTGAAAAATTTAAAGACACTATTAATGCTGCTAATATATCATACGCTCAACAGCATAGAGAACGGCTAAGATCTTCTTGTACTGTAGAGTTTGAAACTTCTTCATCTACATAGAGAGCAAGAGTTACTATCCCAATTAATGCTGGAGATAATAACGTATTAAGTTTTGACGTAGAATCTTCTAGCGATTTAGGAATATTAGGACAAGGAGAAGTAAATGTTTTTAAAAATAATTAGAATCCTCAACTTATAGATAGAATCTACACTCTATTCGGGGAAGATAGTCCTATTGATTTGTCTTGCTTTGAACAGAGAGCTCGACTTTTAGCAGATGATATAGACCTTACTGCTGATGAACAATTATTTAAATAGGTTCTAAAGTTTATCGATAGTAGATTATTGACTAGATTCTTAATCGATGATGACGGGCTTAGAAAATTACATTTCTATAAAACATTGTAGATTGACGGTGGAAATATTAAATATTTAGACGACCTTTTAATATATTCTGTAAAGTCTTAGGTAGTATCTGATATTTATTATGATTTCAATAATAGAAAACTAGACCCTAATGATAAGATTAAAAGTAGAAAACAGTTCTTATCGTTTGTAGAAAGATCTGCGTATCCAGCATTTGCTAACTTAAGTAATGACTAGAAAAAGATTTATTATATCACTAATAATGGTATAACAAATTTGAGAACTCTTCCTAGTTCTACATAGTGGGTTGATATTTATGACTAGGCTACTCTTATTTTATATGGTGAGAATATGGCTAGTGTTAGTAAAAACCAAAGCGATAATAATGATGCTAACTACGTGACATCTTTCTTAGGAGGTCAGATATTTAATGTTTTATATAAAGCTAGACAGGCTGCTAAATCTAGATAGGTAATTTAGAATAGAGTTAAGAAAGATATAGAAAATCGAGCTCAATTAATTACAGAAAATGATCCTAAGTTTTAGAATCTTTCAGAAAGCGAAAAAGCCGAATACCTAGATAAATTAATATTAGAGTTATAGCAGAATTCTACTATGCCCCCCCAAACTGCGGCTAGTAGATTGTTATTTACTGCCAATTCAGCAGCTATTAAACAATGCGTAATTAATTCTGACGTTAAGAATAGAGACAAGGTTGTTAAAAGTGTAAGAGACTTAAAAACATCCGAATTGTTTTATAATGCTATTATACATAACTTCTGGTCAAGCTTTATTAAAACTGGGGAATACTGTATATAGCCAACAACATATTCTGATAAAGTAAAACTCATTCAGTATATGGTGGATGGAAAAAACTATAGAAGATTTAACAAGAAGAGCTTGTCACAATTAACTAAAGAGGAAACTATCTAGTTATATAGGGACTCAATTGGAGAAGCTTCTAAATTAGCTTTAGAAAATGTTATCCATACATATCAGCAATTATGGGGAGAGAAACTTACTCTCGCTGAGATAAATAGAAGACTGAAAAATTATACTGAAGATAAGCTGGCAAGAGAGGCTTAGTCTAAAGGATTACAGGTATAGGTAGACTTACACTATAGAGTTAAAAATATAAACGGAAAAGAAGCTTTAATGGTTAGTGAAAATCTAGCACATGAAGCTAAATATGCTGACTTGGATTATTTAAAAAATAAGTTCTAGGAAGAAGAAGTGAGATTCATTAATCAGCTTGTAAACTCTGGAATTTTCTTTTATATTGATTATCATGATACTTCTTTGTTTGATAAGGATTACAAAAAGCTATCAATGCGTGATCAGTTGTTAAAATCAGCAAACCCGATTGCTAACATTATAACTTCTCTATATACTACAGAAGCAGATGTAAATGAATATGCTGATAAGTGGATTAGAAATGGTAAGCTAATATTAGCTTATGATAAAGACGGAAATGCTATACAATATACTAATACTGATAGTGTAGCTGAGATAAATCCTTTATTAGAGAAATACTTCTATATAGATTCTTTAGTATCTAATAACCTTAGATTATCTCTTACAGGATTTGAGACTAACCATCCTGATAAATCTAAGTTTGTTAAGATGTGGAATAATGTAGCTAAAGCTAAGAATATCACTAATAAATTCCTAGCGTCTTCTAAAGAGATAGAAAGATTATAGAAAGCTTAGATAATCTGGGGTCATCCAGCATTAGGTAAAACTACATATCTACTAGCTAATCCTGGTAGTATTATTGAGTGGGATGACGAGTTTAATCCTATACGAAATAAATTTATCGCAGATACATTAAAAGACGATAGCCAAGAAGCTAAGTAGTAGTTCTTGCTAGAAGCTTAGAATTATATAACTGGATCTGGCACATATAATGCTAATCTAGCAAAAGCATACGAATAGTATAAAGAGATGCTTATAACTAATTGGGAGGCTGCTAAAGAAAAAGCTAGAACTCAAGGAAAGAAACTGTTCGCATCTCCTTCTATACTGCCTATTTTATTTAGACAAGATTTTGACTTATTCCTTACTATGGATGAGGATACATTCTTGTAGAGAAAACCACATGGATTGGATTGGAAGTAGAGTATAGATAGAATACTAAACTCTGATGAGACTATAATTAATAAAACTATAAACGTTGGTAATCTATACATGTCAGATATTATGGCATTAAATGATTCTTTCGATTTATATTCTATGAGTCTATCAAGTAATCCAGAGATGTAGAAAATGGCTGATAGTCTGTCTACTATAGTCGAAAATATGTCTCAAGGTACTCAGTTAAAACGTAACGTTATTATCCCCGCAACTCTACATTATATGCACAATGACTTGCTAAATGGTGTAGCTAAAAAAGTAAAAGTAGCTATTATAAAGGATATGCCTGCTTACGTATTTAACTTTAAAGGAGATAGTGATAAGATTGATTCTATGGACGGTTCCGCGTTTACTACAGCAGAATAGAGTATACTAGAAAATCTATCTTTAGGATCTCAAGAAGTAGGAGCCGATAAAAAACCTATTTGGCATCATTATGATTAGGCTACTGGAACTGCAGCTCTTATGAAGTTTGCGTCATTCGAAATTAATAATGAACGTATGCTATTATCAATGAATAGTACTGTTCCATTGATTAGAATGTATAAGAAAATGACTAATCTACCATGGTCTACTTTAGATGCAAATGGGGTTCCTGTTAAATGGAATACTTCGGAACCTATTGAATTAGGTAAAGGAATTACATTCGGTGGTATAAATAGGTCTTATAAGACTTTAAAATTCTAGGATGATATTCTTGATGGAAGACCTTTGTATTATAGAGATTATAATGCTGACGGTTCTATTATATATAAACAAATAATAGGATTTGGTGGAGACTCTACTAATGGTTACTATACTATCGAATCCTATGTAGACGAATATGGAGATATAGATGTAACTAGACCTCAAAATGAGTAGATATATCATTGGTTTGATTCTTAGAGTAATCATCATAACACTAAACAGGCTGGAGATCATACAATAAACTCTTTATATGAATTATGGTAGTCTTTAGGAGGTGTATATTCACAGGAACTTGGTAAAGACGGAACTATGATTGATTCAGAATCATCTCACTATGCTGTCGTAGGATTTATGAATAAGACTATTAAAGCTAAATCAGGAGCTGGAACTGATAGATTTGATGTATCATAGAATTCATATAATCAACCTCTTAAAGATATGATGATAGGATACCTGACTAATAATTCAGGTATGAAGAATGGAGCCGCTAACCGAAATAGTGTTAATAGGTGGTTTGATGAAGAATCTCTCACTTATATGGAAATGGATACAGATGGTTTAGGTATTCAGATGGATGCTGACCATGATGTTGAAGAAGCTGCTACTATGACTGAGTTCTCTCAGGTTATTGCTGCACTTGAAGCTGGGGGACACTTACATAAATATGCTAAGTAGGTGTACAGTGATTTGGGTAGAGTTGCTGCTGTAGCTTCTAAAATGGAAATAGACGCTGTAACTAAGTTCTTGTCTGGTGAAGATAGAAACTATGACTGGGTAAAGAATCAGCTTTACGATGTTTTAGGTAGAACCCTTCTAAACGGTATTAAAAGTAGAGATGATTCAGCTAGTTTAACTGATACTATCTTAAGAGCTATAGAAAAGAGGTTTAATAGAAACTTAAATCACAAGAATGATATATTTAAAGTTCCATTCTCAGATTCTAATATATATAGTTAGATATTACCTACACTAGTTTCTATTATTAATAAGAAATCTATTAAGCGTAAGTATATTGGATCTGGATGTGTTATGATTCCTGGATATAATGCTATTTAGTACTTCAATATTAACGGAAAGAGATATACCTTTAATAATCTAGTAAAAATGGCTATATCTGAACTTCAGGAAACTGGAGAAGCCTTACCTTAGGTAGAAGATAGAGCTTTTCTAGAAAGAACTTTAGTATAGAATTATCTAAATAAGAAACAACAAGACCCAACTCTTGATCTTATTAGAGATAGTGTAGATGAGTTTGTTCCTACTGAAGTAGTAGATATTATGTCTGGAGATGAAGTATTAACTACTGTAGACTTAGATTAGTTAAAACATTACTACAAATTTAAAGATTAGGATTGGGAATATTTCGGAATAGATGGAAGTCGTGTTACAGGTTTCAGATATAATATTACAAAAGCTAGAAACTTAGCTCCTGTAAAGATTACGTTCGAGACTGAAGACGGTAGAAAGATGAATGTATTTGACCTTCCATAGTTTAGATAGGCATATGAAGATCCTAATTCTCTTAATAGAGAAGCTGTTAGTAAATAGTTTGAGAATCTATCAGAAGGTTTCTATATAGATGAGAATGGAAACAAAGTTAAAGTAAAAAATCTTAATAAGAGTGCTGCAGAGTTAATTATTTCTAACATGTATAAAGCATAGTTTGGAATTAATTTATCTGTGGCTGAAATTAGAGATTTAGGAGTAGAAGCGTTTAGAACTGAATACGAATCTCCTAAAGAATCTAAGTATTATGATATGATCTTCACAAGAAATAATGGTGATAATGTTTACATTTCATTTGAATCACCTAAGAAGAGTCCTGAGAATACATATGAAGCTTATGATGAATCAAAACTAGTAACAGAGACAGATAAATACGGAAATATAGAAGTATATTTAATTTCTGATGATAATAGAAAACAATTTAAAGTAGGTAGATATGTATTAAAGACAGGTTACGTATATAGAAGTCGCTTTACTAATGCTGATGGCGAAGAAGTTACAGAAAAAGAAGCTCTAAAAGCTGGATATACTCATAATCTAGGACAATTCTATGATAGTACTGGAAGTGTTACTAGTGCTGAAAATGCTATAAAGAGCGACTATAACTACGAACTTCCAACTTTCTATGACGATAAAGGAAAGAAAGTTAATGCTAAAGATGCTAAAAATCTAAAAGCTGATAATTCTACTGTATATGAATATATAGAATTCGTATCTAAATATAAAGTAACTGAGAAATTTAATGATGGTAATGATGTATACCACATAAACGAATACGAGAAGTATTATATTAATACTCATAATATCGAGAAGCGTGCCTTCTAGGATATTGAAGAAGATCCATATAAAAAGGAAAAAGTAAATGCGTTTATTGCTAACATCTTAGATGATATTTACTCAACTAAACAATTCTCAGGTATTCAGGTAAATTCTACATTATCTAGAAATGCAGCTGCAAGTATAGTTAAGTATACTTCTAGAATGGAGAATGTGGATTGGGATTTCAAGTAGGATGTTCTTAACACTGTTGTTCAAGAGTTAAAGAAGGCTCTTAAGTAGGAAGGAGAGACTATTTCTATAGAAAGTAAACTTATTGATAGTTACAATAACTATTATGAAAAGTTAGCAATAGAAAGATATAGTTCTTGGGAAGAGTCTTTATATTTTACAGCAGCACGTATCCCAGCATAGACTTTACAGTCCTTTATGTAGATGGAGGCTATAGCATATTCAGGAAACTCTAGAAATATAGTATATGTAAGCCACTGGCAAGCATGGTTATAGGGTTCTGACTATTGACGTTACTTCCAGGTAACGTGACAAATTACCTTTCTAGTTTAGCTAGATAAAAATTATTGTAGTCACTAAATCTCGTGAATTGCGGGGAACTTCTAAAGCTTATATATACTAAATTAGGGTAGAAATATATCTAATGGCAATAAGTAATTATTATTGGTATAGTAAAAAGTATATAAGATTGGACAATCCGCAGCTAAGCATCCTAGATAAATTTTATGTAAAATGATTAGTCGATAGACAAAATATTTACTAAATTTGTAAGGATGAAAGTTCACAGACTATCCCGTAAGGGAGTAGGACTTTTATCTAATGTTTAACTTAAAATATTGGATAAATGGCAAGAAAAATTCAAAAATCTTTTAGTAAAGAACAGAAGAAATTATTAATAGCCCTCCTAATAGGAGATGGAACTATTTCTAGTAATTATGTATTTAAACTTTCTCATTCAGTAGAACAAAGAGAATACTTAGAATGGAAAGTTCAATTACTTAATAAGTATGGAATAAAAAATAATGGTATTAAAGAGTATATATCCTCTTGCGGATATAATAAAGGAAAAGAGGTTTTATATTCGCAGATGTCATTACATTCTACCATTAAAGCTTTAAGACGTTCAGTCTATACTCCAAAGAAATCTTTTACTAGAAATTTGCTAAATTGGCTAGATGAGCAGGGTTTGGCAATATGGTTCATGGATGATGGGTTTATAAATATAAACGAATCAGAACAAAGGCATGGATCAGTTCAAAGAAACATAAGAATATCTACATGCGTAGATGAAGAAACATGTACTATGATTATACAGTATTTTAAGGAAAAATGGGGGATTGAATTTAGACCATTTCTTGAAAAGTCTAAACTGTTTTCGATAGCTACTAAAACTAATAAGGATAGTGATAAATTTATTGAAATTATTAAGCCTTACGTTGAACAAGTTCCGTCTTTGCTTTATAAAATAAGAACTAGCTTTACTAAAAAAGAATTTATTGCACAGCAGAATGCTATTTCGAAGCGCGAGACATCTTAAAAAGATGATGATATAGTCGAGCTTGTATTGAAAGATACAAGATAAACTGGATATTGATAAGGCTTACATCATGGGTCAGGAATTTGGGGATGATGGTAGGTTAATTAAATGGAGTAATTTATTTGATTATAGTTCTCAACAAACTTTAAAAGCATCACTATGGTTACCAACTCCTAGAAATGTAAGAATTCTTAACAATAGTACTGATAGCTCAGTAAGATAGCTAAATATTAATAGATAGCTTTCAGATCTCTCATATTATGCTAATCTAGCCACAGAGCAGGATAAGACAGCTAGACTAGGAAGGATTGCCAACTTAATCATAGATATTTATGATTATATGGACAGAGAAGGTATAGAGGAAAGTATAAATCTTGTATATGACTCTGAGTATGCCGATGTAGCTAAATCTGTTATAGATGATATTATAAAGCATGAAAGAACTGTTATATCCCCTAATCTAGAAGAAGCTGCTTATAAAAACTCTATTTCAGCTAATATTAGAAATATAGTTCAAGACTTAAAGAACATGAACTTAGCATATTCTCCGATTACAATGAGTGACTTGCAGGATCTAGCTGCAGACTCTCCAAAAGGAGCTATGACTGCTGAGATGTCGTTGATGAATCCTCTTACTAAATATATTATGTAGGTTCAGAATATGGTTGGTAAGAAAGTTATTGGTATTGCTGCCGTTGCTGAAAAAATCTTCTTTAACTTGAGTTATTATTATAATGAAGGAGTTAGAAGTGGTAATGAAGATTGGGTACGTAATATGTAGTTTAGTAGGACTTTCAATAGAGTACAGAATAGATATAATAGTGTGAAACTAGGACACGGACTTTCTGATATACAGACTGCTATTAAAACTAGCTTAGCGAATGTTAACTTTGTAGGACATGAGTATGTTAGAGCTCGTTTTATTACTATAAACTAGATTGTAGACTCTGTAAGAAAGAAATTCAATATAACTGATAGTGATATAGAGAATCATACAGGTAATTGGGAACTATATAACTAGGAAGTATAGAGATTAACCATGGAGTTATCTTCAAGCAATCAAGACGGAGTCATTGATTTACATAGAAGAATAACTAATACTGCACCAGTAGACTTGATGATTAGTCAGATTCTTAGTGCTGCAACCGATAACGCTAAGGAGCTTATTCTAGATAAGATCAATGGTGGTGATAATCTAGCAGGATGTCATTTATACTTGTTGATGCTTGGATTTGATATTAAGGACGTAGTTACTTTTATGACTAGCCCTTGTATTAACTTGATAAACAACTTATCTGAAGCTAATATGATGGATAGTTATATCTCTCAATTAAAGGTTCAAGATGCTATTAAGATAGCAAAAGGAATTATAGACCCTTCTAAGTTCCTACCTGGAACAGTTCCATCTGTTAACTAGTATGGAGAAAGAACCTCTATTACTAGATCTGCTAGTATTCTTAGTAGCTTTACAGAAAGTGGCTCTAAAGCTAATAAACTTTATGATTTATTAGTAGAAAGAGTTAGGACTGTAAGACCTGAATTTATCGGATTTAATAACCTTCAAGATTTAATACAGCAATATATAAATGCTAGGCTAGATAAAGTAGAATTAGAAGAGTTTAGTAATTATATAAGTACTTCTGATTATGAAACAGAAAAAGGAATTACTAGATTATCTGATTATATAGAAAAGATAATATATTCATTATAGAAAACTAGGAAAGAATATAAGCGTAAAGAAGACTTTGACGATGATTTAGCTGAATTCGAAGAAATCTATCAATTAGCTAATGAAACTACTACGTTAGGTGGCGCATTCTTAGGACTAAATTAGGGTCTCCCAGGAAGTAAGGTAGATCTTTAGAGTGAACTAAGGAAGATAAAAGCAACTGTTACTACTAGAGAAGAGTAGTTTAATATTAAGTCTTGGAACTTCACATTTAACGGTGATAAAAATATTAAAGAAAGAGCTAAAGAGATTAAACTTAACGGATTCCAGTAGTTGTTATTACGTATAAAGCAGAATAATACGTTTATATAGTTAGATATTAATCCTGAAGAGACTAATCCTAACTATAAAGATGCTGTATCTATTATAATGAGATCTTCTGCTTTTGGAATAGTAAATAATTTTGATATAGAATCTTGGCTATATGATAAGAAACTAACTAAAGATGATATAGTTCAATCTGACTTTTTAGGTAATAATGTTGACATTAATAGAGTCATGGGAGGTAAAGAAACAATATCTTATAGAGAAGTAATATCGGATTATTATAATCTTATAAAAGGCACTTGGAATATATTTGATATAGTAAATAGAATTCCTTAGTATAAGGAAATATTTAATTTGCTAAAAACTGTTTATGTGTTTGATAAGCATACTTCTGCTAAATCAAATCTGACAAATAAAATATATGATAAAGTATACGAAACAACTAGCTATATAGATGAAACTTAGAATAAAGCCATCATTAAATATGTAGATGATTTGCTTATAACTTCTTTCTTTAGAGATAATAATTTTAGCTTCCCTGTATTTACTGATATGGAATATCTAGACACTTCCTATAAAACAAAAGTAGCGAGATTTAATCAGAAAATTGATTTAAATAATGCTCCTGGACGTGCTTCATTTAAGAAAGTATTTGAGGCTATTATTCCTCAATTATAGGAAACAGGAAGATACGGAGATATAGTTATTCCTAATCATGGAGAAAACGCTTTCCTACAAAGTCTTAAAGTAGTATATGATAAGTATGAAGTGCCTAGACTGTCTACTGAATTGGATATGCTTAGAAAGGATTCTACTCCTAACTCTTAGAGAAAATTCTAGGAATATCTAAACGGTCTTAGTGCTTTAAAAGAAGTAAAGATAGGAGAATTATCGTTAGCAGACTGGTTTATATTATATAATCTTTATGTTAATTAGAACTAGTACGGATCAGATAGATTAACTACAGTATTTAAAAATTCCCTCATAAATAAAGGATCTATTTTAGAGACATATTTTAAGTATGTCGGCAGTGTAGATTTTAATCAAATTAATGATAACGTATTATAGGAATTAGGATATAATTTAGAAGATTTATTAATTAGAATTGCTCCATATGTATAGAGATCACAGGAAAGCTATGCTAAAGCGCCGTATATAAGAACTACATTAACTAGTGGAGAGCTTGTATATAAGAAGAAAAACCCTTCTACAGGCGCATATAGAATAATATCTATATTTCCTGATAAAGATCTTAGGGCTATAGACGATAGTTAGATTAGTGAAGATTAGAAATCTAATTACCAACAATATTAGATGATGCCTATGAAAAATCAAGATTTTAATGTATCTTTGCGAGAAGGGTTAATGTCATCAGATTTGAATATTCTGACAGATACTTTAATTACTTATTCAAGAAAAGGCATCTTAGAAATCTTAAAAGAAAATTGTTGATATGGGAAAATTAGGAAAAGGATGCGATATTGTATTCGTAATAAATGGAGATTATGATAAGGCTCTTCGGATGGGATCTAGCCTCTCATCCGAGGACGTATCTTATAGAAATATCGCACAAGCTATTAGAAATGAGTTCGGAAAAAGAGAAGAACTAAAAAATGCTCTTAAACTAGAAACTAGAACTAAATAGGTTACCTTAGAAGATGTAAGTAGGAGAGGGATAGTACACAATTGTACTGTTGCAGATATAGCTAAAATGTATTCAAACTATGATTGGTCTGACGTAGACTAGTCTACTAAAATATTAGCAACAGATTGGTTTTTATATTATGGACATGGTTTTAATAACGTACTTATTAAATAGAATAACGAAACTATTATTATAGTAGACCCATCTGATTCTAGTTAGGTAGACACATTATATAATTACCTAAAAACTAAAAACAAACTTAGGCAGCTAAATGATACTACTAGAAGTATTATACAAGCACATAATATAGAAGCTATAGTTTAGTAGCTCCCAGATATTGTATAGGCAATGAGTGCTGTAAATAATGAAATTGAGAAACTCTAGTAGAAAGATAAATTATCTAGTTATTCAGAAAAGAAATTAATATAGCTTAGAATATAGTAGAGTAACTATTAGAAGTTTGTAAAAAATACTCCAAATAGTGTAATTGACTTATTATATGATTATCTAGAAAATTCCGACAAATATTTTGGTCTGACTTATAAGGTAGGAACTTCTGCTAGATCAGTAACTACAGCACTAGATAACGTAATTAAGGATATTCTAGGAAAGACTATTAGGGAATATACATACAATGACGTATTCGCTAATGAAGTATCAGGAAGGGCTACTTATAATGATAGAACTGGTTTAAGTTCTATCACTAAACATGATTTTATAGAAGCTCTTAGTGTAAAGATGAGTGATTTAGAGAGTAAAATAAACGCACTTAAATCTTACGGAGAAGAAGGCAAATAGAGAAAACAGATGACAGCTGTAAAAAATATTATAAGCAGTTTTTTAAATAAGCCTACTAAATCTGGGAAAGATTGGAATAATATAATAAATACATTGATAGATTAGACTGACGATGAATATTCCTATAGACTATAGGAAATGGATGATACATATATTTATTTAAAAAACGTTCCAATGACTCTAGAGAATAGATATGATAATTTTACTTATAAGACAATAGAAGCAATGAAGCCTGTTGAAACTTATAAGGGTTATACTATCTATATAGATCCAGATGGTAAATACTACTTTAGTCGACATATTCTTACTACTAAAAGTTATGGAAGATCATATAAAAGTATTGATGAATGTAAGAATAAAATAGACTCCAGTATATATAATAACCCTATAAACCAACAGAGTTTAATTGAATTTAAATATAAATTAAATGATGTTGTATACATTCCAAATAAATTTATTCCTGGGTAGGTTATTAAAGTTTTACATAATCCTAATTGGAATTTTAGCGCGTATCAATAGTTAAATGAAACTGAACAAAATCTTATATATGATACAGGAATAAAAAATAGGAATAATTTAATGGCTTTCTATAAATATGTTATAGGAATAGTCAATTTTAATGAGGAATCTGTTATGAAATTATTAACAGAGCATATAGATACTGCTGAAAAGGCTGCTTGCTTTATCTACGAATTAAATAATCAGAAAGGTACTGCTAGAACTATGCTATCTATATAGGATTTTAATGATATAATAAATACTATTAAAGAAGCTACTTATAAATATTACGTAGTTGAAGAGGTAACAGGACCTTATAAAGGAGGTATTAAAAAAGGTTTTAAGCAATATAATACTACTACTGATAGTGGTAATGTAGAGAAAGGAACTAATAGAACATTAGTTACGGAAGTTTAGCCTACTGAAATAATAGACGAAATTGTCCAATCAGATACAAGTTCAGGTAGATTGCTTCCTACTGTGAGATTATTAAGAGATTTAGCATAGAAAATATAGGATAAACTTGATATAACTATACATATTGAAACACAATCTACTTTAGAAGATTTATTTAAAGAGTGGAAAGAGGATATGCCGAGCCAGGTAAATGGATTTATCAAGAATGGAGAAATTTATATAAATTCTAGTGTAGCTTCGACAGATACTTTATTGCATGAGTTTACTCATATAATGCTTGGAGTATTAAAGGCTAAGAATTTTGATAATTATTATGATTTAGTGAATCTTGTTGGTAATCATGAGAGTTCTAAATATAAAAAGAAACAGATATAGAAACTTTACCCTAATAGAGCCGAAGTTGATATAAATGAGGAAGTTTTTGCAGACTTGTTTGCTGCTAGTATGATGGGTAAAGATTTAGGAAACTTTTTAAATAATATTATGGAGGATACTAGGAAAGCTGTAGATGAAAAGATGGGAAGTATATTTGGAAAAGAACGTTTATCAGAGGATTTCTATAACGGAAAGCTTCCAGATATTTTCCAATAGTTTGGACACGATTTAGGAGAAATGATAAAATAGCAAAATGGGCTAGAACTTCCTAAAACATAGATTTACAGAGAGGCTAGTAACTGGATTGAATCTCAAATAGCTAAATATAAAGATACTGATAATATTGGAATTTTATAGCAATGTGAATAATGTCTTGCGTTTATATATTATATGATAAAGAAAATGGTAGGTAGGAATAGTATACATATCAAGAGCTGGTAAAACTATATAACGATGGTAATTATAGAGATATTTCTGATATAGTCTATAGTAGAAATTCTGTATAGGACTCTGTTATTTCCTAGGTATTAGAATTAAATAAAGAATGTAGAGTTCAGGTTAGTCAGGATAGAAATAGTGGAGAGCCTGATTATAATAATTCATCTAAATATACTACTCAGACACTAATCGATAGTGGTTTATTCCGAATTAGAGGAGAAAGAATAATACCTGAGTAGGATGATGATAGTTATATCGAAAATGCTGCTAAATCTTTTATGTAGGATGAAGGCTTATCAGAAGCTGAAGCCAGATAGAAAGCAGAAAATATTAAACAGAATTGGGAAATTATTAACGAAGATGCTAAAGAATTACACTCTATATTAAATAGTTTTAATTTCTCTAAAGAAGATAGATATGATTTTATAAATAAGTTAAAAGGAACAAAGTTTGAAAACTTTGCATCCTCGATATACGATTCTTTTGTTGGATAGAATGGTTTATCTACTATGCTACGTAGTACTAATAAATTATCAAATGATACTACAGTAAAAATATTGTAGAATATAAATTTATTAGCTAGTCTTACTACTACTGGAGATAGTATAGTAGGGCATATAGATAATCTAGTAGTAGACACTGATGGGGTATTACATATCTATAATTATAAGGTAACTAGTACTCCTATATCTGAATGGAATGCTGTAAAAATAGAGAAATACAAGTATTAGATGGCGTTGTTGAAACAGCTTTTAGCTTATCATGGTTTTAATGTTACTAATACTGAATTACATATAATCCCTATTAGATTAAATTATTCTGAAGACTTTTCTAAAGTTACTGATGTTGTTCCATATTTATGGAATAAGCATATCAAAATATTTTAGGGATAGTCTTTTGAAAAATATGAAAGAGCAGCTAAATATTTTATAAAGTCTAATATAAAATTAGAGCCTATAAAAAGTGCTCTCGTTAAAAAAATAGACAATAATCTACAATGCTTTTTTCCTGAGCGTAATATTACACTAGAAGGAATACAAAAATCTGTAGATGAATGGATTAAACATGAATTTACTACTAAATGGTAGGGCAGAATAAAGAAAGTAGACGCAGCCGACCATGCTTATGAGGTATATTTTGATGATAGTTTTTCGGAACCTGTTTATATTAGCAGTAATGAAGAACCATTAAAGAATGATGAACTTAGAAAGGCTGTAGAAAAGCATTTTAAAGAATCACAAGAAAATACTTAGAAGTTTATTAGTAGTATTGTAAGAGATATTAGAGCTAGTAGGAGAGCTGGTAAATCAATGCTTGGAAGAGGTAGAATAGATAATAGAAACTTACAAGTAGCTCTATCATATATCAGCAGAAATCTTTCTAAGTATATAACTTCATATAAAGAAGTACAGGGGACTAAGATTTTTGACTGGGATTTAATATCAAATGATACTCTACTAAATGCTAATATATTAGTATTCAGGAATAACATTACAGACTAGATTGATGTTATATGTTTAAGCAGTTACGGTCTTAAATAGAAGATATAGTTTAATGGTCAAAATAACATAATGGGATCTTATATTAATGACGCTTCTACTGATACAAAGGGATTGATAAACTTCCCCGCGAATTTTGCTAATATAGAAGCTATGAGAGCAATGACCATATTAAATGAGGTACTTCCACAAATTAATCAGTCTAAACTACTTCTTGGTGAATTGAGAGTTATCTCTACTTTCGGCACGGGAGAAGAAATAAAATATGATATGGAATCACTAAATAGAGATTTATTTTAGGAATCTGCTAAAGTGGTTAAAAAGAATAATGCTGATTTTAGTTTTATTAATAACTTTACTAAAGCTAAGTATGTAGACCCATTATATATCTTACTAAGAGATTATCAGGATATTGTTTATAATTCTGCTATGAGTGCTGCTGATAAACAGGAAATTGTAGATTTAGGATTTAGTAATCTTGAGAATCTAAAAACTAGGGAAGCAAAAAGAATAGAGCTTAGAGCTATAATATAGAAGATATATAAAATGGACCCGTCTATCGAGATTATGACTCCTACTGCAGTATTACAGTGTTCCAGATCTGATTCTAATCCTGAAAGAAGGGCATTAGCTAAATTATATCTACTATGTGAAAACGCTTTTTGTTATTATAGTGGAATTTCTGCTAGAAATGAATATAAGATTAGTAAAATATATGAATACGGAGTGCCTTAGAATAGAGTACCTAATAAAACTTATCAAGGTATTACTAATATGTTTACTAAAACTGTGGACGATATTGCTGCCAGAGTCAAGAAAGAGTATAATCATATACGTGATTTTACTGAAGCTTTTTACAACTCTATGGGCTACGGTCATTTAAGAAGCGGTTTAGTTGGGGATCAAGCTAAAGCCTTTCAAAATTTGTATCGTAGAGATGATTCTGATAGAATATTAATGGAGTTTAGAAATCCATATACATCTGATTCGTAGACTCCTTTAAATGAAGCTGAGAAAAAATATCTTAAACAAATCCTCTTTGAGTTCGCTAAAATTAGAAGCTAGATATATGGTTTTGATTTTAGATTTAGTGGGTATAATGACCCTGAATTATTACGTTTTATAGAATAGAATAAAGGATGGTACTTTAATCCGCCTTTAGAAAAAGCTTCACAAGCTACTATAGCTTCTAACGGTTTCAGTAATATGATAGATGATTGGGCTCTTAGGGCTAAAAATATAGTTAGAAATCCTCAATAGACTATCAATGATCTTATTAATGGAATTGGAACTCAACAAGAAGCAGAGTTAATGGAGAGATCCTTTAATACCTTGCATTTAACTAACTCTTTTATGGTTGGAGATGGATATAAAGGAGGAGAAAACTCCCGAGCCGAGATGCTTAATTCTAATCCTTAGGGATTTTTTGAAACTAACGTAGAAAACTTACTAGCACACTATCTTGAAAAACAAATCTAGACAGAGGAGTTCAATAAAACTCTAATTGCTGTTAAAGGTATCTTATTGCAGTTAGAAATGATTGGAGAGTCTGCTGGAGAAGATAATAAGGCAGGACTAGTATAGACTACTAAAATGATTTAGGATTTCGTTAAATAGAATATATTTAATCAATCTATTATGGAACCTGAATCACAAAAGCTAATGGCGTGGTTATATCCTTTTAGATAGTTAGTATCAAAAGCTTATATAGCAGGAAATATAGTATCTATGTTCCGTGATACTTTTGAAGGTATGTGGTAGAATACAGCTAGAATGTTGACAAAGTATCAGACCGATATTGATGCTAAAAGTTTATCAAGTGCTTATAAAGAGGTTACGAAAGCTTCATTTACTAGTCCTAGAGGAATAACAATTATTGATGAATTGTGTAAAACATATAGATTGTCTAACTTAGATGTTGCTAGAATTTCTGAAGGTTTGACTACCTCTAGTAGTGGTTTGTTAAATCCTGATAAATGGATGTATTACACTCTAAGGGCTCCTGATTTCTTAAATAGAATGGTACTGTTTGTAGCTAAATGTATGAAAGACGGATGTTGGGATGCTTTTGATTTGGACGGCAGTAGGTTAGTATATGATTGGAAAAAAGATAAACGATATAGCATATATGCGGATAAAAGTAAAAAAGGTACAAAAGAGTACGAAGAGTAGAGAATTGCTTATTACAATGCTATAAGAGAATATAATCAAGAACATCCTGAAAATACTATAGGATTTAATGATGATTTACCTGTAGCATATTCTAATAGTTAGATACAACAAATGCGTCAGTTATCTAATAGTATATACGGTGCGTATGATAAAAGTATGAGAGCCAAATATGAAAATACTGCTCTAGGACTTACATTCGCTATGTTTAGTACTTGGATGAACGGTATGGTTTCTAACTATCTTACTAAACCAGGACAGTATTCTGGAGGAGCCACAACTGTAGAATAGGACAGAGACGGCTCAGGTAACTTATTATATATGGATAAGAACGGAATTACTGTAGTAGAAATAAGTAATAATGATACTAAAACCTACATATACGAAGAAACTGGAGAACCTGTCACTGATTTAGAAGGAATGGTACCAATAATGAAAGAAGTTCCTCTAGTTGTGCAGGGAATTATGTATACCTTATGGGATGGTGTAGTAGCTCTTAGAAAAGGAGGTACTGAACAATTTGTAAAAGATATATTAAATAATCCAGTATAGGCTGCAAATCTAAGAAAAGCTCTTAGCGACCTTATAGCTTTACTTCTATTCTCTGCTTTATTTAAGTTTGCTATTACTCCTATGTATACAGAATTCAAAAAGGATTCTTTTAATAATAGTGTTGTGGAAAACGCTTTAGCTGAGTTAATGTATAAGAGTGCTTCTAGATCATATGATGGTTTCATGGGTCCAGTATCTATCATCCAATTCCTTGGAGAAAATACTAACCCACCCGCATATCAATTATCTCTTAAAATACCTAGTGACTTAATGAAGTTTGCGCTAGGCGATAAAACATTCGGAGAGTTAATGACTGGTAATGTTCCTCTATTTAGAGCTGTTTAGGACACTTATCAGGGAATACTTAAGAAAGATAAACTAAGCGAATAACAACAACAATTTAAAGCAAAAAAAAAGGCCAGTAACCTAGGATTTCTCCTAAGCTACTGGCCTTAATTTATTGTTCTAGACGGAATTCATATTTTCCGTTCTCATTGTAAGTTACTGTTATATGAAGCCTACTTAAACGTAGACTTAAATTCTCTCTATTGTTTCTAAATTCTGTAAATATAGCAATATCAGGACATGCATAATGTATAAGAGCTACCAAAACATCTTTCTCAAATGGAAACTCTAAGATATAATGATCTATAGTTCCATTGAATAACCCTGAAATAATGTTTGATAGTCCAGCCTTAATAAGGTTCATACCGTCTTGTATATCACTCTTGGCATACTTTATCATTTTCTAATTGTCTTAATCGTTCTCTACAAATATGAATAATTTTTCGATAATCTAACGCTCTTGACTCTTCATCTGATAGTCCTGGTTCTTTTTTAGTTCTTAAAATTCTTTTAACTATATCTGCATCCCATGGATTTAAATCATAGTCTTGCCATAAATGCCACGGCTGAATTATATGTTCTGAATAATTACTTTTCCCTATATGGTAGTCTTGACAACTCTCGTCCGTGGTTCTCAGAATACCCAAATTCAATAGCTTTTGAATCACGCCAGGATTTTGCTTCATCCAATGTAGTAAATCGTTTTCTAATATATTTTCCATCATTATCAATTATACTACATATTTTTTAACAATTTCCGAAATCATCTTGCCGTCAACTTGAGGGAACTTAGATTTTAAGTATTTGATTGCACTTCCCATCTCGTTCTTCGGAATAAAGGGTCTACTAGTCTCAATAGCATCAAATTGATAAACTCCTTTTTCAGTAAGATGCATTTCAACTAGTTTATTATTTCCAGCCCAGATACGAAGTTCAGAACATATCTGTAATTCATTTACAGGCTCTGGAAGCAACTTTTTTAGTACTTCCAATTCATCCCTATACTCAGCCGCTAAGTCTTTTCTACCAGCCTCAGAAAAGCTTGAAATACTGTCTTCCAATTTCTTACACATTTTTGAGATTAATTGAATCTCAGCCGCCTCGTCATAAGGCTTAGCATTTTTAGCTGTTTGTACTATCTGAATTTCAGACTTTAAGTTTTTGTAAGCACGAAGTTCTACTTGATTTTTAGACTTCATTGCATTTTTAATTAGTTCATTTACATTTATCATACGTTCAATTTTTTAATTGCTATTTCTACATTATTATCATCTAATCCCCCACTTCAGACAATCAGTTTGTACGAAGTATGGAAACTGCTCTGGAAGTATATCACAATCATCATCCAATATAACATACTTATATGGTTCTGTTTGTTTATCCAACCAAGCTTTTATTTCCTCACCTCTAACTCTAGATTCTAAAGAAGGAGTTAAGTCAAATATAGGAGCTTCTATTCCTGAAGCTTTAAAGATGTCTTCCAGATACGGATCATACCTCCATGAAGAAGATACTATAAGCTTCGCATCAGTTTCCCGTAGTAGTTTATTAAGTCTTTTTACTGCCTTCTGGTCTATTATGGAAACTCCCCTAGCAACTTCTTGTGGATATATCTCGCGTAATTCTTCGTAATTATCTGAGTTAATTCTCTCAATAAAAAAGAAGTTACTATTCAAGACCCCGTCTATATCCAAAAATACGAATTTATTCATACTTATTGTTAAAACTTTCTAAGATTTTTCTAAGCGTTCTGCCAAATCAGTACCTCCATTCCAAAACTTGGAGATTGGAGGAAAGTAGAATTTCGATTTGTTTCAAGATTCTACATAGTCACCCGTTAATTCTTTCATACTCTCGCAGTAGCTTTTAATTATTTTGCTTTATGAGTTGCTACTTCTTCTACAGGATAATTTTCCCATACCATTAACAGCATCTCTAAATGTAGGAATTCCGCTCTCGGCTGATATTCCCGCTCCTGTTAAAAATACTATTCTTTTTCATTATTCTTTAGTTTTCTTCTTTCTAATGCATCCAAAATAAGGGAAGCTCCATCAATAAAACCATACATTGATAATTCTCTTATTGTTTCTATAAAAACAGGATCAATGTCTGGAAACTTTTCTGCTACTCCGTCTGCGATAGTTGACGAATATAACTCTGCAGATTGTTTTATTCTTTCATTAAATGCTTCTCTACTTACCATATTGTTAAATATAATGGGTTATATACTACTTGATAACTATCATCTTTAAGACTAACATTATAATGAATTGTGTTATCATTTATTACAATCTCGTTATGGTCACAACTATGTAGATGACCGTTAAATTGATACCTAGGAGCTTTTCCTAATATTGCTAAAGCTAGAGGATTACTGCCGATATGTTCCCCGTTAGCCCAAGGACAATCCTCTTGCAGTAACACATCTCCATATAAATATGGTTGGTCATGAGTAAGTAATATGTCTACTCTCCAGGGGATTTCTAAGAACTTTTCATGTAACTGACTATCAGGTAACATAAAAGCCCAATTATCAAACTTTTTACAATACGGAGTTCCAAAAATACGATAATCTCTATCGTCTGGTCCTGAGTATACATATTCTTCATGACATAGATATGTTATCTTACTATCATTCGGAAATAGCTCTTTATAATCTTTATAGTGATCTGGGAAATGTAATTCATGATTTCCAGCTATAAAGACAACTTTCTCACATGGAAGTGCTTCTGCCCACTCTTTAAAAGTGGTTGAGAACCATCTGTAAGTTAGTTTTGAACTTGCTTGGAAGTTAAGAGGGATTATATCCCCACATATTAAAACTAAATCACATCTGTCTATCTCTGGAAGGTAACCATGTAAATCACTCATTGCACATATTTTTATCATATAACAAATTTTATATTAAACTTCTTCCCAACCGTCTTTGTCACATACCCATAAGGCATGGTATAAACATCCATACTCTACAGAAAGGCATCTCATATAAATATCTTCCTTATTAGGAAGCGACTCAAATAACTCTGTCATAGCTTTTAAAGGGAAGTCCCATCTAGAACTAAAATACACATCTACTTGTTCTCTATCTACCTCGACATCAGCTCCATGCCATTTATCAAAATAATCCTTAATAGCTTCAATATTTTTACTATCTTCAGTATAGGCATAAAATGTATTATCACAGAGATTACTCATATTATTCCAATAATTTTAGTATTATCACAAAGATTCGCCATTTCCTAGTTTGTCTATATCAGTACGATTTTTGTCTATCTTTGTTCTATTGTCTTCTATCCAATGCTTATTATTAGTTATTCTTCTCTTTAACTCTTTGAATTCTTCGGAAATTTCGTACATTTCTCTCTTTATCTGTATCTCTACAAATAAGATAAAGAAAATCAAACACAATATAGGTACAATATGTAACATTTTACTTTACTATTTTGTGAGCTAACCCATACACATTTTTAGTCCAGCCATTCATATGACCTTTATTGTTTCCTATTAAACAACCTTTTTTACTATCAATAGCATAAACTTTATGTGTAAAACAGTTACCTCTAACCTTACAAAATACTACATCTCCTACATTACACTTATCCCAAGTAATTGGAGTAAGTAAATGTTCTTCATTACTCTTATAGAGGGGAAGCATAGAATTTCCAGGCTCTTTAGTTATAAAGGATTCCCCAGATAAGAGCCTTTTAATCTTATTAAAGGTATTAGGATTCATATACGTATACTTTTCCAGATTTTACTATTTCTATCTCAACTGGTGTCTCTGGAGGTATATCTGGAAAATCAATTCCTAAATAATCTGTATTTGTTATATCTTCTCCATCCTTTTCTGCATAGTCTGGAGTATCCAGACATAACCAACTCATTCCTTCTCCAGATCTTCGGAAACCTCCTGCAAGAGTTAGAACTGGCTTATTGCCTTGAGTTATGTATCTTTTACCATTGTTAATAACATACCAATACGTTCCGGCTATTTTATTTTTTACCATACACCTAATACATTATTTTCTTTATTGTACATCTGTTTCTTAAATCCTTCTATTTGTCCTTCTGTAATATTACTTACCCATTCCTCAAATAGATGTCTATACTTTGGGTGGTTACTACTATAAAATTCTCTTCGTAACCACTCATATAATCTGTCTGTCATTTCTTATATTCTCCATCTGGAATTGTATGTTCTTTTGAGACATACTGAATTCCGTTTTTAACTTGGTTTTCTATAATTGCTTTGACTTCTTCCCATGATACTGGAGTATAATTATTATTATCTACACCTGCGTCATATTGATATGGAAATAAATGAACCAATCTAGAATCATCTAATCCTGAACTATTAGGACTAGAATGAGTATGGCCGAATAATTGCCATACGGCATGTTCTGGATTTTTCCAGCTTCCTCCATAACATAAGAATGGATAATGATTCAAATAAACATATTGCTCATCTATTTTAAGAAGCATTTGCTGTTCTACTCTTTCAAATAATCCCATAATTTTATCACCAGGCCATCTAGTTACATCATGATTACCAAGAATAAGATAATGCTTACCATTTAACCTTTGGAGTATTTCTTTCCATCTACTATTTGGAGCAAATGCAAAGTCTCCTAAGTCAAATACTATATCATTCTCTTTAACAACTGAGTTCCAATTCTCTATGAGAGCTTCATCCATTTCGTCTGTAGTTTCCCAAGGTCGTTTACAAAATCTGATAATATTTTGATGTCCAAAATGAAGATCAGATGTGAAAAAGATTCCCTGTTTAGAGGAATCTAGTTTCAGTGGTTTTATATTCTCAAACATAAATCAATTACTAAATAATCCATAACCTGCACCATCTAGTAGGTGTACGCTCTCTTCATTTAAGTTTCTATAGTCCCATACTAAATCTGGAATTTTAATCTTCACTAATTTAAAGAATATGTCAACAAATTCGTCACTATTTTCTATAGCATACGTATCACCATACCACTCTTCCTTAGAAGCTAATATATCTGATTCAGATATTATTCCAAGTTTTAGTAGATGTTGTTCTCCTTCTTTAGTTAAACATCGCTCTTCATACCCTCTACATTCTGCTAGAAAATTCCATCCTAGTTCACTTGAGAGTTCTTGGTAAGCTTTAGAAATCTCTTCTCCAGAATAATTAGATACTATGTGGTATTCTTGATATAGACAATGACCGTCCCAACAATAGTCTCCAATAGAGAATCCAATATTATGATTTAGTTCCATTAATTTCATCCATTAATAATTTAGCAACTATATCAATGTTCATCATTACTTGTTGATGAACATCAATTTTCTTTTCTATGTCTCCTTTAGGCCAGCTTTGTAATACTATTTCGTATTCACATCTAGACCACCATCTGTACATACTATGACGTTCAATGAAAGTCTTAAATTCCTCGATAGTTCCTGGTCTATCATCAGTTTCTCCTGCCTCATAGTAGCATTGTACTAGATAAGGCATAACATCGTAAGGCACAAACTTCTCGGAGTTTATGTCCTCTATAATTACATTAAACTGTTTCATTTGTTATATCTTAATGCGTTCTGTAGATGATATATAGCCTCTAATTGTCCATAGGTGAGGGATATTAGAGTGTCATCATTTATAGTAACATCAATTCCCTCTCCACAAGTCCATTCAGTGACTTCTATGAAGTCATTGTCTTTGGCCATGTAATCATACTTCTTCAAGTCATCGTGTACTGATTTTCTGTTAACAAACTCCATAGTCAGTTTCTTTATAAAAACTTATTTTCTCTCCATACATTCCATCTAGTAACTGGTTGATTTGAACAAACAAACCATGAGACATTTTCTCTCCAGTTCTTGCATAATATGCTGGATGATACTCTTTTAGTATATGTTGCTGACCCACTATACAACTCTGAAACGAAGCGGCTTGGCTTCCAAACAAAACGTAAATGATCCCACTGTTAAGTGAGCTCATATTGGTAAGTAGCTTTGACATAAAAGGTCTCCATATATTATAATGAGAACCAACTCGATTTACTTCGCAGGTAAGAGCTGTATTAATCATCAGAATTCCTTGCTTTGCCCACGATTCTAGAGTATTATCAAACTCAATTACATTATGTGGAATGGTATAATCTATAGCAGCCTCCTTTATTACCCTTAAAGACGGAGATAAACACTCCTCTGGGGTTTCCTTTGAGTTTCCGAAGAGTATTCCCTGAGCTACCCCTCTCTGCGGATAAGGATCCTGCCCAAGGAATACTACTTTACATTCATTGTATGGACATACTCTGAAGGCTTTAAATATGTTATGAGGATGTGGACAAAGATCATCTGGATTAATTGTTTTCAACCACCTCATTATCTTAATTAGTTCTTCTCGGTCAATAACTTTCATCCAGTCACCGAAATACTCTTCAGCAGTCACTTTACTATTTTATTTTTTAGATCTCTCACGAATTGCTCTAAATAACTCTAAAGCCCTCTGATAATATGTGTGAATCTAAACGTTCTTTTGAACGATCTTTGTAATCCATATTAAATATAATTTCTTTTAATAAATTCTTGTCTTAAAGGTTCTACCAATTCTACTACAGTAGGATGTGGTTTACCTGTTACAGCTAATTCACTTCTCAAATCAAAGAAATGCTTATAATCAGACGCAAATCCAGTCATAACTATTTCAGCTTTTGTTCCCTGAATCAAGAAATATGCGGCTTGTTGTGGTTGCCAGCCTTTATTAATCCATTTAAAGTAAATAGATTCAACTGTCTTCAAATCCTCTTCAAACTCTTCTTTTTCGTCTTCTTTTAACCAGATTGGAGTTAAGAATGTTACACTAGAGCCAAATTTCTGTTTTATATAATTACAGAATCTTGTGGATTCAATTGCCCATGAGAATACACGATGTCGGGTTGTATCCTTATAGAAGTGAATATCAGATGTATATCTTACACATATTCTCTTTTCATGATTTTTTGTAGGTTCACATATATATTTCAAATCATCAAGCCAATTATGTTCTACTAAAACACGCAAATTAGTTGTTATATAATAATTATTATCATATACAGCTACAACAGAATAAGGATTGTAAGCATATTGCTCATGTATCCAATTATTTCCAAGGGCATCTATTGCCTTTTCATAAGGGATTAAGAGATATACAGTACCATGTTCTAACATAGCACCATGACCGCTAGCAATCATTCTCTCTACAAATCCTTTAGCTGAGTCTTCTGTAATTTTATCTTCCGAACGGTAGCAGGTCCTCCCTGCCAACTCTATCATTTTATAGATACCATCTATACCTGGTTGTTGCTCTAAAATTTCGAATTTAGGTTTAATTAGATTCATTTAATACTTGAGATTTATATTTTCCAAAATACTTAATCTCTGCTTCTAATCGAGCTTTTATAGCATCTTCTTTTTCAGCATAACTACCTAAATTTATTTTCTGTTTGTTAAACTGAATTTCAGCATACCATTTATTTCTATCAGCTCTGTATCTAACACCTAATATTCCAGAGGTGTTATTACTAGGAAGTTTTACTCTATTCTTAAGATTATCCGCATTACAACAAATTCTTAAGTTAGACTTTCTATTATCCAACTTATTACCATTAATATGGTCAACAAATAAATCAGATTCTCCCATAATAACTCTATGCAAATATTCTTGATTTGAATTTTTTACATAGTTATTTTTATCTTTACACCACTTAGAATTTTTAATCTTATCAATGTCTTCAATATCAATTAAAGCCTCTGCTATAGGTTCTGATTTGTTATTATATAACACAATAGTAGCATAATCTTCTTTTATTATAATCTCATTAAGGTCTAACCTAGTTCTTTCTAGAATTTTACCATGTCTTTTATATTGACAATAATGTTTTCCACATAGTAACCCTATAGGAGTATTACACACTTTGGTAGTACTTCCACAAATACTACATTTCTTTATTTCTTTCATATAAATATAAATTTTTTATTTATACAAATTTATAAATTTTATGGAAGTATTCCAAATAAATAAGAAGATTATTAGTATATTTTAACTGAGTTGTTTTTTAAACGTGGCTGAAAATCCTTTATATACCTCTCCTATATAATGACCTTGAAAATCTTTTGCACTTCTAGTTATTGAGGAAACGTTATATATATTATATCCAGATTTTGCCATTTCAATAGCATCTGTTATAAAATTATTGTTTTTAGATTCAGTTGATTCATAATAAATAGATTTAAAACGTATGTCTATATTATCCATTGTTATTTTCGTTATTTTAATACATGAATCTATGCAATATAGATGCGCTATGCTCATTTCGCTTAGCTGTGAACTTATGTCTGATAGATGTTTCCCGTATTTATCCAGAAAATCAAACATTTCTTTGCCATTGAATACGATATTACCATATTCGTTAAATTTTTTATTCTCGATAAGTTTTAATATTTCAATAGTTTCTTTAGATAGTTTGTTTAAATTTTTGCCTATAACATTATAATCTAATTCATATGTAATAGGCGTTTCTTTATATCCATAATATACACTTGTGGAACCATCCGATGTACATGAGGCATAGCTTGAGCTACCAACGTAATCTCTATTGTATTGCATGATAATTAAATATTTTTGTTATTATTGCGATAGTTTTTCAATTCAATCAACCAATTTCTTAACTGCATGTGTTCGCGTGCACATTGTGATGTTTCGGCTAATGGTAATACTTCTTCACAATGTTGGATTGCCTCATCAAGACTCATATCATGAGGAACATAAACATGACGTTGTCCCCTATTTTTCACAAGTCTATAAAGCATCCATGCTGCACCTTTTATAAACATACGCTCCTCTTCAGGGGTGTAGTTTTTAGCTTCCTCAATGATTTCGTTTGTTAGAATTGCAGTATATTCTAACATCTCCGAAACTTGATTATCAATATTTTCTTTATTCATAATTTATATTATATGTGTTTAAAGTTCTACCTGCAAGTTCAATCATTTTATACATTCCTTCTAACCCTGCAGACTGTTCTAGTATTTCAAATTTAGCTCCTACTAATTTCATCAAATAAAGATTTAAGATAATCGACTCCTACAACTCCTACATTCTTACTGTGTAACTCTCCATCATTGTTAAACGCTAACAAAGTTGGGACTGATCTTATCTCATACTTCTCAATAATATCTTCAGCTTCTTCCGATGCAATATTTAAACTTTCATACGGAATTCCAACTGCCTTTAGATTGTTGTCTAAGACCTTACAAGGTCCACAGGTGTCTGAATAAATTTTAATTATTTTCATATTTTGTTCGCATAAATATTAGCCATGATATTAGATATAAAATCTTTAATGTCTTCTTTAGATTCTTCTTTATTATGTTCTGAAAGATGCAGGCAAATAGCCTTTAGCATGATATTGTTTTCCCTAAGTAGTTGCAACATTTCTTCCATAAAAAATAGAGAGAATGGCACTAAGATACTCTCCCTTTTTCACTTAGTGCATTATAAAATGATGTATCTATTACTCTGTAATGTTCAACAAATCCCATATATGCTCTGTTAAGTAACATAAAGGTTCTTGATCCATACCAGGTTCTAGCTTCATAGAGCAATCTTCATAAACACATAACGATACGTGTAAAGCCTCATGTACTAAATCGCTTGGAGAACAATCGTCAGTAATGATACTAAATACCCTAATCTATCATCTTTACTACAAGGTATTACTAAAGCATTCCACTTATCATTTATCTCTTCATCTGTTAGTTCGTAATCACCTTCTTCTAAAGTAAATGATTCCTTTATTTGGTAAGGCATTACATACTTCATCATAAAGAGATTCTGGTACCGCATAAGTAGAATCAGGACACTCGTGCCCTTCAATCTCAACACAGAATATACACTCACACCAACGTGGATGGTCCATTAGATATTGAACCTCAGGCCACCCTACTAAAACATACTTTTCCTTCATAAAATTAATGAATCCAGTGATCACCTACAGATACATCTGCTCCTAAGAATACATTAGGACAGAATGGTTTACCTCCAGCAATCATACATTTAACTAGTGTATCTGATACTAAGTCCTTCATTTCTTCGGGACATTCTATGTTCCATTCATCATGAACAGGAGCGCACATCTTAACTATATTTTGATAATTATTTTGAATTATCCAGTTAAAGAATTTAATTGAAGCTAACTTAAAACAGCATGCTCCTCTATTCTGAATTCTATAGTTAATAGCCTGTCTTTCAGAGGAGGATTTTCTAACATTAAATTCTTTTACTTCTTGTACAGTATCACAGTACGGATTATTTTTGCGCATTTCCCAATAATAATCCATAAAGTCTGGGTCACTCATCTTATCCATAATTTTCTTAAGATATGGATAATCAAAAATATGAGCTCTGTGACCTACAACAGGATTCATTAATATATATCCTTTTTCCATTACGTCTTTTCTACAATAATCTTGATATCGCTTGATACCTGGAAAGGCGTCCATAAAGTTATTATAGATACGTTCAGCTTCCTTCATAGGGAAACCTTTATTAGCATGTAAAGTATGTGCATCTCCTCCATAAAAGATTCCGACACGGCTAGTCATACCGTGGACTATATCATCACCATGCACTTGCGTGTTTAGGCGTGGGACGCTCTAGCTGGTAATTAAGGAGACTATACTCCTCCAGTAGTCTCTGCACCTTCTGAAAGTATACTTTCAGCTTGGCTCATGATTGGCTTTTCAGCTTTCCATGAATTCATCCCATTTGCACAAGGAAGTTTCCTATCCTTTGGAACTCGTTTAAAGAATAAACCCTTATATGGCTTATTCGCAGTAATTGCATTACATATTTTTGATTGATCTAGCTTTTTGCTAGCTCCTGCTCTAGTCTTAATAGGAAGATCATTATACACTGATAATGAATATTCAACTAGATCAGAAGTACACCAAAATGTATTTAACCAATTACCGTTTAGATCATATACTAATATATAGTCAGCCCTATCCTTAAAACGTTGAGCATTAGCCATATGTACATCTTTCATAGCTTGTGTTATAGCCTTCTTTTTAGTATGCATTTTAGCTGTTTGTTCTTCTGTCATTTTCTTTCCTTTATTCCAAGGCTCATGACCATGTTTTTCCTTACATAAAGCTTTAAATTCCTCTGGAGTTAGTTCTTCTCTAAGTTTTTCCCAATACTTTTTCATGCCTTCAGAAACTTTTTCTTGGGTTTGCTTATTAAACATTGGACTCAAATTTGGATCAGGGTTTTCATTATATCCATTATTAAATGAATCATATTTAGAAATGTATTCTCTCTCCAAATCAAGCAACTTTGCTACATCGTCTACAACTTCTTCAATCTTAAATACAAAGTTTTCTTCTCCATATTTATTCCATGAGTTTTGTAGATGATGAGAAGCATGTCCTCCATTCTTTAAATTAGTAATATGTTTTTTCCATCTACTTTTAAAACTTTTTGCAGTACTTCCAACATATTTCTTTCCATTTTGGATGTTAGTAATACTGTAAATTCCAATTTTTGTTAAATCACCTAAATCATCATATTCAAATTTCATATTTATATATGTTTTAATTTTACATATACAAATATAGATAATTAAAGTCAAATAACAAAATCAAATATTAAAATAAGATGGGACTATTTTTAGTTTATTCTACTCCCTTAGCATCCTGTCTATAGCTTTTATACTTAGTTTTTACCTCATCATCAGTAAGATTGCCTAATAATGTAGGCCAACAGGATTTAGCAACTTCACTATGAAGGTCTCCACCACTAGATAGAATTTCAATCATTTTAGTATCCTTACTTACAGAGGCAGTGATAGCACTTTCCTGTCCTGAATAGTCGCAAGAAATCCATACATTACCTTTCTCAGCTGTAAAACACGCTCTAGTTGTAGGATCGTGAGGTAGATTCTGAAGGTTTAGCTTATATACACCTCCTCCAGAACTTACTCTGGCAGTATCAGTTCCTATTGAATGTAATTCAACATGGATTCTACCTGTTTTAGAGTTTATAGCTTTTAGCCAGTTCTCTCCATAAGTAGACACCACTTTAGTAGCACCTTGATACTCTAAATACAATCCAATTATAGGGAACTTATCAGCTTGAGGTGCTAATAATTTTTCCTCTACAGACTTCTTTTCTTTTTTAGTCTTTTTATCAAAGGTTTTTACCTGAATTCCTAATTCTTCAAAAAGTGGAATAACTTGTTTAGAGCTACTCCAATTTATGATACATCTAGGATTAGGGTCAAAACCTCTAAATAAATCACCTTGAGTGTCTACGATAGTGTATTTACTTGTATTAGCCTTCTTTTTATAAGCCTGCATAATATTTCCTCTATATCTGGGATTTGGTTTATCTCCAGAAGGATACCTAACGTAGCCATGATCTAGTAACCATTTAGCGTCTGATTTTGAGTCAATATTAGGATCAATATACTCTATATCATTACCTAAAGATGTAGACTGAGCTTTATTTTTCTCCCAATTTACTACCCAATCATTTAATGCTTTTTCTGCATTTCGTAAACGAAGTAAATCTTTATTCATCTTATCAGTCCACTTAGATATATCTAAATGAACTCCACAATGTTTAGCATAAGCAAGAGGTTTTAGAAACTCACATTCAAAAGTCATAGCTTTCTGGAGGTCTTGTTTATCAAGCTCTTTGTCTTGTTCCTCCTTAATATCCTCCAACCACATAACGTCACCCGCCGCATACACTACAACTTCTTCAGTAAGACCTTCCTCGATAATTTTACCACGAACAGTTTTATCAATATTAATACCGCATCTACGCATAGCTGCAGCACGTAAAGAATAACTGATTTCGTAATACTTTATCTCATTTGTAATAGAGTCTACATATGGAGTATACTCAGATAACTGAAGCTTATTATAAGCCTGTACACTTAAGATAGAAGGATATCCCAAGAATATTAGCTTCTCTGCAATCATGCCGTCCCATAAATGTTTAGGCCATATATCGTTAACATATAGGAAACCTAAGTCAAACATGAGATTCCATCCAATAAAAACTCTGTCAGATTCAAAGTACCACTTAAGCTTTAGTTTCTCTTCTCTAGATAGAGTTGTCCAATCAAATACTACTTGGAACTTCTTACATCCTAACTGAATAGTAAGAAGTTCTTTAGTATGAGGATCTAATCCCATAGTTTCAGTATCAAATTGTACTCTAATTAGAGGAAACAATAGCTTCATAGCTTCTTCAAAATCCACTTGCTTATACTTAGTCGGACTGAATAAACCTTTATTCCTGCTTACTAGATAAATCATTATAGTACAATAAAGTTGGATTGTTTTTATGTATATCTATTGTACTTAAATTGTTATCTTTTAATAATAAACTAAATTGCCTAGTATCAAAGCCGTTACATACTATATGAAACCCATGCACAGTCGGAACTCTAAACATTATAAACTCAGGATTACGTCTGCAGGATATTATAAGACTCTCTAATAGTTCAATATTATCTGGATTGTCTACATCAATTATCCATAGTGCTTTATAGCCCCGAGCTCTTACTCCTCCGCATACACTATCCCAAATATTATTTCCCTGAAATGCACTGTTATTCAACACTAAGTCAGCATATCTCTTAATACATTCAAGAGCTGCTTCTTTAGCATTTCTAACATTAGGATTAATATAGGCTCTAGCGTTATTACTTTCGCATAATTCCTTAATTCTACCTCTCAGACTATCAAATTCTTCAATGCTATAAATGTAGTAAGACCTAATAAGTCTATACCCATTTCTAACATGTAGACCTTCGTTTCCGTCTTTCTTTCTTTGTATAATCTGCACAAAGTAGAACTCATCTGGATTATTAAATACAAGATGTTCTCGTATTAAATCAAAATTATCTATAATCATTTTTTGTTAGGATCATTTGTGTATATAAGGTCGTACTTATCTGATTCTGCAAGATATATTTCTACTGTAGGACCGTCATTACAGTAAGGATCTAATAAGATTTCTGTATCATATAGTACCTCATCACTAACATGCTCGTATTCATACTTAAGACATTTTTTAATAGCGTCTTCCAGATTATCGGCATTTACTTTTACGTTAGTACGTCTCCAAACTTCTACCTTTTCATCAATAATTAGATCGTAGGACATAAATTATAGTCTTTTGAGTATTTATTATACAAATCTCTTATAACCTTTTCTCCTACAGGATTCTCTCTTTTAGAATCTCGTTCTATTAAAGTCTCCAGTGGAGTATCAAAGAAGGTTTTATACTCTATATCGTAATGAGTCTTTAGAGGAGACAAACTTATCCACTCATTGAATTCAGCTACATATTGCTCTATTTCCGAGATAGTCTTCTTGTTAAGATTCATATTATCAATAACAACATCGTATCCGGCGAGCATAGCTTCATTCATAAAACTATCATATATAGTATTTATTAGACCTTCTCTAGAAGGTACCCAATAAACACCTAGCATATTTCTAACATCGTCTCTATTGAAACGAACACGACCTTTAGAGTCTTCAGATGCCCACTGTTTAGCCCATGTACTTTTTCCGCTCGCAGGAAGTCCCTGACATACAATTACTTTAGCCATAATTTTATTTGTATAAATTTTCCTTTAATCGTAATAACTTTCTCTCCTTTTCAGCCTCTACTAAACTTTTTCCAAAATAGCAGGCCATCTGCTCACACATTATCATCACATCAGCTATCTCAGTGATAACGTCCTCGTCTGAAGCTCTTCCTCTTTTATATTTACATAGAGCATTAATTAACTCAGCACATTCTTCATGTACCATCATTGCTTGAGCTTCTATACCATATGTAAATAGAGCTTTCTTGTATAATTCTTCTGTAGTCATTATAATAAATCTTTTAATTCATCAGAATAGTTTTTCCGTATATAATTCAATGCGCTATGCTGTATTTGACGCACTCTCTCACTACCTATTCCGAAACGATTTGCTATTTCTTCATTTGGCATTGGATGCATACCTATACCAAACGACATTCTAATAACATCTCTATCTCTAAAAGATAGTTTAGATAATATGAACTCAATTCCATTAGAAACATCGTTTTTACTTGCATCGGAATCTGCAGGCATAGAATCTTCATTTGGAATAACATCTAATAGGCAGCTAGCTTCTTCATCCTTAAAAGGACTATCTAAAGATACTGCCTTATTATTAGATGCTAATGTAGTGTTAATTTTACTTACATCCAAATTAACTTCATCCTCTATTTCCTCAGGTGAGGGTTTTCTTCCGTGAAGTTGTTCAAATTTATCAGAAGCTTTGTTTATCTTACTAATACACACCACCTGACTCATAGGAACTCTAATAGTTCTACATTGATCAGATATGGCCTTCATAATGGATTGACGAATCCACCATACAGCATAAGAAATAAATCTAAATCCTCTACTTTCATCAAATTTCTTACTTGCTTCAATAAGACCGCAATTTCCTTCCTGTATTAAATCTATTAAAGGAAGTCCTTTTCCTTGATATTGTTTTGCGACAGAGATGACAAAACGTAGATTAGCACGAATAAGCTTTTCTGCTGCAGCATTATTCCCTTTCTTTATCTCTTTCGTTAATTCTATCTCTTCTTCTGGACTAATCATAGGCTGTTTAGATACATCCTTAAAGTATAACCCTAAGGATGCATCTTGCCTGTCAGTAATAGATGGTGTTATTTTCAGACTTTTCATTAAACTTTTATGCCATTCGCAACAGAATATTTAACAGTATCTTCGTTTAATGTAGTTGCTAGAGAATTTTGAGCGGCACTAATATCCAAATCAGTTTTAGCTACTCGATAACAAGCAGCATAGGAATTTATATTCTCATAATTCTTCATAACATTATCTTTAGAAGATATTGATGAAAGACTGATTCCTAAGGCATTAGCATCATCTAATGATGTAAGATCAGTACCCATATATACAAAGGACCAATTATACTTTTCCTCCTGATGCTGAATACGATCTTTAACATCTTTTAGAGTATACTCCTTAGAAGCATTTTCCTCGCCGTCCGTCATAATGACTATCAAGTTCTTAGAAGGACGTTCGGATTCATCCATATCACTTAACCATAGACCGATTTCATCAATAGCAGTACCTATACCGTCGTTCATAGCAGTGCAACCTCCTGGATTATATACTAGAGGCTGTACATCTCTTACAGGTTTACCAATAAAATCAGTTGTTACTGTACTAGAGAATCTATAGACTGATACTATACACTCCCCATCTTCAATCTGTTTCTGTTCGTCAATGAATTTCTGAAATCCTCCTATAACATCACTGACTGAACCATACATTGAACCACTCTCATCGAGTACAAAACAAATGTGCAATAAATTACTTTTCATTATTAATTCTTTTTAATATTAATTTTGGTTTCCACATATCTCCTATATTACCTTTATGGCATCCTAACCCTATCCATATTAATGTTAGGAAATATATAGGTTAAAATACTAATATTCAAAAATTAGGAATTTCAAAATCATTCCAATATAGCATAACGTATTCATTGTCCTCACTTTTATAGTAATAACCTCTAACAGTATGAACGAAAGGGACTCCTATGTTCTGAAACCATTCAGCATGGGAGCTTTCATATGTCTAGAAGTTGGAAATCTTACTAAAAGAGTGTCTGGGTCTAAATACAACGGTTTTCGTATAGCATGAAATTCTTGTAGTGTCTATAAAAATAAATTAAGCTTCGTCTTCAATATTACCTTCACCTTTATCAAGGAGTTCTTGCTCCTTATTTAAGAATCTAAAACACTTTAATTTAAATGCTCTAGTAATACCATCATCAATTTTAATAACGACCCCTTCGTGAGGAACCTTATTAACACAATGTGGCGAATCCATCTCCATATGGAATCGTTTATCGTTAGCAAGTCTATCTACGAAGTTTTCACCCCAATGATTTGCTACATCCAAATCTGGATACAAATCTTTAGCCAGACCGCAATAACATTCTTCTACAGGAGTAAGACCTACACTAGCACACCACTGCTGTACCTGATGAGGAGTATATTCTAAGACATTACCGTCAACATTAGTATATGTTACACGATAAATTCTTACTTTAAAGTGCTTCTCTGAAGTATAAGGTTCTCCTTCTTTAGGAGGAACACATCCATAATCATAACGTTTCTGAATACAACTTCCATTCGGCAGATAACCTACTATTTCATAATAAGCAGTCTGACCTTTAGATAGACAAGGTCTTACTATCTTATCAGCTTCTGCCCATACATCAACTCCATAATATCCACCTCCAACATTACTATTATAGTATTTATTCTTAATTACTGTTCTAGAAGCGTATATATAATCATAGTGATCGAACTCTTCACCAGTAAACCACTTAGCTATCTTTTGCTTCCAATTCAACTCTTGCTTGCAGAGTACATAAGAAGAAATACCAGAAGTTCCGTGAATCTTATAAGATATTTGAATCCTAGATTCAGGAGTAATTATATTAGGACATTTCTTAATAAGAGTTGTGTCGTAATGGAATCTAAATTGCGTGTCAATGATTTTGTTGATACCTTTTGGGACTTTCTTCGTAACCCTTCCTGTTTGCTGTGTTGATACGTGCGTTCTTTTTGCGACGTATTTTTTGCTGATCCAGAACTCTTTTTCTTTACTATTTGAGCTTCCGTCGGAAACTGCATCGAATTCAATACCTTCTTTGACATTTTCTAATTCTTTATTAGTTACTGATACAATATAGTTTTCTAAGATAGTTACGGGAAGAATAAAACCTTCAGACAATTCTCCTCTTAATTTAATAGCCTTAACACGACCGTTATCATCAAACATACCAGACTGTTCTGGATCCTTATTAAGTTCCTTATGTCTGTACAAGTTAGCATAGCTTAGAAAATCCCCGTTAATACAAGATAATGCAGGGAAATATACATATAATCCAGGCTCTGAATCGATACCTGTAATGATGTTAAACCCATCAATAGTACAGCATTTGAGCTTATTTACTTCGGGGTCTGAATGTTTTCTAAATGTAGTGATATTTACAATCTTTGACAAGTAATTTTCACTTGCTTTCTTACTTTTAACTAGCTTCATTTTTTAAACTTTATTAAATTAGTAAATATTATTTTTAATTCTTGTTAAGTAACGGTAGAAATCTCCTCTACCGTTAAGACCTCCATAAAATGTAAGTATATCATAGTCGTCCTTCTCCTCTACAGAATGAAGGGAAACTCTAGCAGGTTTTAAGCTATCAATAATTTTATTATAATCCCTCATATTAATACTCAGAATTTTTAGGTTGTAAAACTAATAATCCTTTATCTCTAAACATTTGTACGCAGGAGTTACTATCTTCGAACACCATTAATACATTATAATACGGTTCAATTTGTTCTGTATAAACACGTTCTTTATAAACTGCAGCGCTTGAATAATCAGTTCTATCTCTGGCGAATATTTTATCTGGATGTAACCAGTTATCATCAAGCCACTTTAAGGTAGCTGCTTCTTCGATACCCTTGTGTCTACCAGTAAGAACTAATAATTCTACATCATATTGGTCACAGTATGCTCGAATCATGTTTATAAGATCAGTCTTAGGTTCATCTTCTAACATTCCTTCAGCAGCACCTCTTCCATACCAGGGTCTGCCCGAAGTATTTTCACTAATAGTATCATCAATATCAACAATTATTGCTTTCTGTTTCATTCTAAATCGAATCGAAATATTCTAGCTCTAGGCTGAGTAGGTTTCCCTTCATCAGAGTAATTAAAGAAAGTACATTCTACTTTATGTCCGAGATATTTCTTTTCAAAATTCTCAACATATTCAGCCTTAGTTTCTCTATCACCTACAGGCATAGCTTTGAATGTTCTACCATCTTCTAACTCACATATAAAGGTCATATCCTCAGAACCTCTAAGTCCTAACTCATATCCTACAACTTTAAAATCTTCAGATTTATATTGCTTTATTTTGATTAGCTGATTACCTCTCGATCCAGGCTTGTAAGCCTTATCTGGATCTTTAATAACTGCTCCTTCGAATCCTGCACATACATATTTGTCATGAAGCCTAATCATATTATCCCAGCCAGATACTTCTTCTTGTTCTAGAAGATGTATAGGACTTTCGACTTTATCATTTCCCATATACAATGGAATATCACGAATTTGAGTAAGCTCCATTTCTAGTAGTTCCTGTCTAGCACATGCTGGCATTTCGGGATCTCCAATAACGTAACAATCGTATATCCAGTACTCTAACCAATCGCAGTCATATGTGTTCTTCTCAAGTCTAGCAGCACCACTAATCTGCTGCAGAGATTTACCTCTCTTAAACAATTCTCCATCTAAAATAATGTCAGGATATTTAGAGAAGAAATCTAACAAATCTTCATTAGTTCTTAAGTGCTTTGTAGAATAATCATAGTGTTCACCTCCTCTACTAGCAGTATGAATTTCCCCATCTTTATAATAAAATAAAGCTTTCACACCGTCTAGTTTTCTACTAATCATCCAATCCTTATCATAGATTTTAGTGTTAGTTACCTTTTCACTTTGCTTAGCTAATTGAGGTTTTATTACACCATACTGATTAGTCTTAACATCACCGAATATTTCCTCTAATGTTTCTAGACTATAATTATTAGGATGTTCATCTACTTCTACGTAACCTTTATCTTTGAACTTCTTAACTTCACTATTATATTGTAGTTCTAGCTGTTCTTTCCAGGTTCTTTTCTGTTTAGTTTTATCTACTACTATCTTAGGGGATAAAGTTGTTTTACCTCCTACTTGTCCGTAACTTCTTTGAATAATATATCCGCGTTCTGGTTCGTGCCATTCCCAATCGGATTCAACAATTGCAAACCTAAATTTACCAGTAGATGCTTTTCCTAAAAGATATGTAATCATTTTCGATAATCCTTAACAATATTCCATAGATCATCTATTGTTTCTGTAGGTATCTCTTTTCCATCTTCATCCCACATTCCGGAACCTTCTAGAAGATGAGGTTTTTCAAATAACCACCAGTTAATATCGTCTACTCCTTCTTCTTCAAAAAGAATACTAATAGTATTATCGAATAGTTTAGCTCCGTACTCTACCCAATCCATTTCGAGGGGAAAGCAATTTAATACTTTCCCCACCTCATCCAAACGTTCATCCCATTTCTTTTGCTCTGAGATGATTTTAACAAATTCTTCTTTTGTAATCATATTAATCCAAATTAGAACCACCAATACAAATCATTTTATCGGTAGTTATAGTTTCAGCAATTTCTTTATTACTATTCTAACCTTGTAACCAATCCTTAGTCGGAATATTAATAGCCATACCATTACGCATATATACGGTAGTTACGCCATTTTCTTTATCTAGCCATCCGTCTATCGCATCTGTTTTTATAAATCCTTTCATTTAATACCAAGTTTCAAAATATATAGATTCATTAGAACCTAACTTATCAAATTCTGGCAATAGAGTATCTTTTATATAGTCTCGTACTTCTTGCACATCATCGAAGTAATATTCATCATAGTCAGTACTCCCAAAGAAAAATCCTTCCATAGTAGGAAGTAAAGTTTCTGCTAAAGAGTGGCTCTCTAAAACTTTATCACATCTAGATAATAATTCTTCGGCATCTTCTCTTATCAGCTTAAGAGGGGTTTGATTTGGCGTATCAAACCCTCTATCTTCAAAAAATTTAACTAAGAAATTTACTTTTCTGAAGTACCCTATTTCTTGTTCAGCTCTCTTTGTAAAATATATATCAAGTCCCATATTATTTCACGCCACTGTGTCCGAAGCCTCCACCACGGTTGTTACCCATATTAGTTACATCTTCTAGACTGCAATTTTCCCATTCTATCTTTTCGAATTTAGTTAGAACTGCTTGAGCGATTCTCTCACCATCCTCGATCCAGACAGTTTCTAATCCATTATTAATTAGAATAACACCCCATTCATTTCTATAACCAGCGTCTATAGTTCCGGGAGTATTAAGGACGGTAATCCCCTTCTTAAGAGCGAGTCCACTTCTAGGTCTTACCTGTACTTCATATCCTTCTGGTATAGCTGCAAATATTCCTGTAGGAATGAGAGCTCTGCTACCTGGCTCCAGTCTTAGCATAGTAAGGTTATGATTTTCTCCTGCGAAAATTATTTCACTATCTCCAAAAGTCTTTATAGGTCTTTCTGAAGAAACTCTGCTAAAATCTGCACGAAGGTCGCAGCCAGCATCAGTTGCACAAGTGTATTCAGGATTAACATTCTTCGAGTTGTTGTAAATAGGTACTATCATAATTTAAAAGGTTTTAGGTTGAAATGTTCCGTTATCTATCACTAAATACTGATTAATGCCTAAAGCATCACATAACCAAATATGCTCTTTGGTACCTACGATGCTTCCAAAATCAATAATCTTTACTCTAACAGGAGTATGACCTACTACTTGGTCCCATCCTTCTACCTTACAATCACGTAAAGATTCTGGACGTATCCATGTTGGAGGTTGTGTAGTAGAGTTTCCGTAAAAGTCTCCACTCCAATTAGGAGTAAATCCAAACGCTTCGATCATACCATAATCGTTAATATTATGAATGTCTGTTTCGTTTAAGATTCTATCCATCCAAACTTTAGATACACCAGCATGAGAGAATATTGTATTCAACTCATCGTCTACATGTATCCAATCAGTTAGTTTAATAAATCTCAGTAAGAATTCAGACTCATTCATATGATATGCAACATCTGTATCATAACCACTACATTCTGCCCAGTAATAGCCTAGATGTTGAGTGTCGTGGTTGCCACGTAAGAGAACTACTTTATCGGGATTTTCCTCCTTATAATTAAGAATATCCTCTAAGTTAGCAAGTTGTTGTTCAGCAGATACATCTTCATGTGTTGAGACATAATCTCCGAGAAATACAATCTTATCAGGATTTTCTTTTTCAATGATGTCTTTCCATATAAGACGTCCGTGAATATCTCCTAATACTACAATTTTCATACATCTATACCTTTCTTCTTAGTATACTTAACATTAGTTATTTTTCTATTTTTATAGGTTAAAGTACTGGTAGCAATACTCTCGTAATTGTCTTCAGTAATATTAACTTTTAACTTCAAATCTCCAGAATTAACAAGAGAATTAAGTAATGTGACGATTTCTTTATCAGTTAGCTCTTTCATTTAAATATAGTATTAAGTTATCAATTACGTTTTCTGACTCTGAATAGAAGGCCTTTACAGGCTTATCACCATTCATTACGATAGCAAAAGGATCTAATTTAGCTCCCCAATGTGACTTGAGATTCCATGCTAGCTTTTTACCTCTCTTAGATAAAGGGTCTATAAAATGAAAAGTCGAAGTTACTTTAACAGTATCCTCGACTTTCTTTATTTGCTCCTTATCACTACAAACTATAAAAATATCAGTTATCATAAAAAGACAATGAATAAACCACAGATTATTTCTAACAAACCTTCAAAACAGATAAAACTCTTAATTATATAACAGAGAGCGTCTGTATCTATAGGAAGATCTTTAGCTTGTTTTTCGAAATAATATTTGTCTATTTTCCCCAAAGCGGACATATTAAATATCCCCACCAGAATCAGTAGTATTCCTAGTACTTTCATCCTTCCAAAACTTATAAGTTATATCGTGTAATGTAAACCTATCTGGGAGTTTACCTATTCTATTTATCTCATAAAGTCTCTGATTTGTATTTGGATTGTTAAGAGGTCCATGTTCTTCTATATAAGGTCCGACCTTAATATAGTCGAAATTACGTAACTCTATACTCTTATCTATTTCAGACCTACCACTATACCACGCAACTTTAAGAGATTCATAGTTACATTTGATATACTCAGCTAGAGCGTTTACTAGTACAGTATCTGAATCACCTCCCATTATAGCTATACACGTAACTCCAAGATTATCCCCGATTATCTCATCTATACTAGTAATATAATTATCACTTTGCTCATGATGATAAATCAAGGTTTCCCCAATATCCTTAGCCAAGTAAGGGCTATGGCAGCCCTTACAATGACATGGACAATTTGAGATATTAATGGCAAGTGTTATTTCGTCTGGTATTTCTGCGAATACTACTCTAGTATCAACGTATTTAAGCATCAGTTCCCATTTAAATTAACATTTTTCACTAAGTTCATATCTACCATTACTATACATTCGTTTACTTGCTTCTATTTGCCTATCTTCTCCAAAGGATTTTATAGGTCTTAAGTAACCAATAACACGAGTATATTGAGTAATATGATGACTATGACATTTTGGACATTCTTCAATCGGATGTTTTGTAATATATCCACAATCATCACATTTACTGTTAGGAATGTTAAAGGTAAAGTAATTAGTTCCGTTTTCTATAGCAAAGTTAATCAATTTGATATACTGTTCTTTGCTTAGATGATTTTCCAAATTAACATGAGCTGCACTACCCGTGTAAATCATATGTTTCCATATGCACTGACTATATCTTAACTGGAATATCCAGTAATACCCATTTCAAGTTACGTATCAATAGTAACCTTACTCTCCCGATTCGGAGATAGTCGATACAGGATTATATTCATTTATATCAATAACATTATTATTAAGAAGCCATTTCTTTTCTTTTTTACTATAAATTGGAATATGTTTATAGCTTCTTTTAATAAGGTTTCTAAACCCGTCAATAGATTTACTTTTATTTCCATATTTACTATATGTTTCTTGTAAAGAATGATTAACGTAATATTTACGTATTGCTATCACTTCTTCATCAGAATATATTGAATTTCCATTCTTACTTCCAGGATTACTTTTTTGTTTAGAGTGTAATATCTTCATTTCATCTGTATATATTTCAGGCATTACACTTTTCCATGTATTACCTTCCCAGATTTTTTGAAATGCAGAATATGATATTTTAGTTTTATACAATTCCCAGCACTCTTTACATCTTAATTCTCCCATATAGTAAATTTCTCTAATTTGAATAACTTCTTTTAAAGAAAGTCTGGCTCTTCCATTATCATCTAATTGATTAGTTTCTCCACCTGCTGATAAATTATATCCTATTTTAGGATCTCTAGAATTATATTGCTCAATATATTTATATTCTAGTTTTCCTAATTCTTCTAAAGTGTCAGCTTTATCTATCTGTTCTATAGTAAAGTTTTCTATACCATATTTACGCATAGCACAATATAGATGTCTAGGATCTGATTTAACACAATGTTTATGATTCTACCATCGTTCTTCTAAAGAACATGTAGTTAATCCGATATAAATTTTTCTATTAATTTGGTTTGTAATTTTATATATAATCATAATTCAAAAAAAAATTTTAGTTATATATAATTATATGCATGAGCATCTCATAAACCAAATAAAAATAGTATTAATATTTTCCCACGGGATTACCATACATTTAGTTTCACAACTCAAGCTTCAGGCTTCCCCGTTAGCATAAAATTAACTATTTTATACCCCTTTGATTAAAGGAAAAGGTATAACAGGCGATCATTCACCATCAGTATACTGATAAGTTTGTCTACCGTGAAGTATAAACTTATCTAATACAGAAGTATTGTCGTGAGCATCATAGAAATATGAATTATATAAGTTCTCATCTTCGGGAACTTCGTAACCATCTTCTTTATCCCATTTATAATTCTTGCCCCCAAGCCCTTCAGCAGGAACTACTTCAGAATTAAATAGGAATGGACGTCTTCTACTGTTTATAGAGTGAATCTTATTCTGCTCTTTAACAGTACCAAGAATTAATTGAAGGAATTCAATGTATTCTTTATTATTTCCAACTGTAAGTCCTAAGAACTTAGCAGCTTCGTTTAGACCATTTAGCCCTATAGTACTATAAAGTTTACTAATATGGATATATCCACCATTAGAAGAGGTAAACATTCCTTGGTCTTCAGCTTCATAAAGCATATCTTTAAATGCTATATGATACTTATATACTCTTTCTAGGATAGTTGTAAGGTACTTTCCGAAATTTTGAGCAAACTCTTCTGGATTCTCTTTAAACCACTTTCTTGAATTTTCCCATCTACTAGGAATATCCCCTAAAGGTTCACTAGGGATAAAATCAATAAAGTAATTCTGGATGATTCTATTAATGTTAAGTGTAATAACATTACAAGAACCAGTCATAACTCCAGTAAGACCTGATGTAGGACTAAATGTATTTTCAGCAAGTTCGTTTCTCAATCGACAGCAAGATGCAAGACTATCAGCACTATCAGATATATAAGTAAAGAATGAATGACCTTCTGCATACATTTCAGCAGTAAAATCTTTATAATCCTTATCTATAATATCATTAGTTTTTGGGTCATACACCATTGCCATAGTTTCTACAGGAAAAGTTAAGATTTGTTTAGTTCTCAACTTATTGAAGAATTTCATGAATAATCTCTGAAGAACGTCTACAGCGGACCATTCAGGTTTAGTTCCGTCTGGATAGTAGAATTCTCCAAACAGAGATGAAAAGTATGTCTTATCATAATATGATACATTAGTAAATGGAGATTGGTAACTACGATTACCAGCAGGTTGGTTCACTCCATAAATGAATTGTTTAAATGCCTTATAAATAGCATCACGAATAGTACGTTCTTTGCTACAAACATTAGAAGTAACAACTTCATCTAAACGATTATACCAATCAGCTCCAAACTCCTGTATAATATAATAATTCAGAGCAATAAAATACTCTCCTAAGGCCACAGCACCTTTACATTGAGAAGAAAGTAGGAATACTAGATTTGTAACCTGACCACTAAAGGACTGCAAATCGTTAGGTGGTTCTGGGGTAATACCATCTATATTACCAACACCTTCAGTCATTAGAGGATATAAACTAACTGCCATACAATACTGCTTCAAGACAGGAGTGGTAGCTTCATCATGTGTATAGATGATATGACTATCCAAATCCTTTTCATATTGCTTAGCAACTTCAGGGAACATTTCGTACAGCTTGTCTTTCATTCTTTGTCTCTGAAGATTTCTGTTAGTAGTCTTATAAACTTCACCTTCAAGATTAGCCGCATTCTTCATAGTAACATTTGCATTAGCATCTGTTTCACTAGAAGTAGCTGCATTATCATTAGAAAGACTGTACTTGTTCATATAGTCTATTCTCTCTCTAATAAATCTAGCTTCGCTATGTTTAGCTCTATATAAGATATAAGCTTTAGCAACTTCTGGAAAATCCCAATCCATTAAAAGTTCTTCAACTTGGTCTTGAATATCTTCAACACTTATTTCATCCCATACAGAGACACCTTCTGCTATATCTTTTATTACTCCTTCGTAGTTTTCTAAACCACAAGACAAAAACGCCTTTTGTATTGCATTTTCTATTCTACTAATATCAAAAGGCACCAAATTACCGTTACGTTTCTTTACTCTAGTCATATAATTATTTTAAGCGTTAATCGTACAAATATAATTAAAAATATTTAGATTCCAAAATCTTATTATAATCCTAAAATATCTTTCAAGAGTAAAGTCTTTTCAGCTTTATTCATTATATCCCTAGTATCTACATTAGTTATTAGATCTGTAAACGCACTATATATATTAAATGCGGCGGCAGACTGTCCTGGTTGTATCAAATAGGGTGAATCACTTTTTTCGTACAGTAACTTATATGCGTCAATAGCCACACTAGTAGCTAGTTTGACTTTACCGTATCCTGTGTCATACGATAAGTTCAAGGCACGTCTTATCCATAATCCGAGATTCTCATTTATGGATCTATCATTATAAGGTATCTCGATATTAGATAATCTATCTATCTGTGCTTTTATATCTGATGTTTGTTCCATTAAAGGTTGAATACATCTAAGACTTATAGGGCTTTCTGGTTCAATTTCTTGAACATTTAAAAAAGCTGGACTAAACATACATAATCCAGAATTATCTGTATTGATTGCCCCTCTATAGATTTTAGAAACTGGTTTCCTAGTATCTAATCCATATACCAGACCTATTACCTCTAAATGATCTTCAAAACCGTACTCCTCTGGAAGTATAGCTTGTATCCATACTCTATTAAATACAGTATCTTCGAGGTTAAAGTCTTGATTTTTAGTTAGACTCATTTGGTCTGGAAGTTTAGCATGTACTTCAAATCTATTAGTAAATTTAGACATTTTCTCCAGAAATGGAGTTACATATGCTTCAGTACTAAAATACTCTTTACCTTTAATTATAGTGGCCTTCCCCTTTAAAAGTTCATCAATTGTTAATTTCATTAGATATATCAGATAAGTTATCAAAGAAATTTATCTCCTCTATTCTTACACCTATATAATCATAATACTGAGAATAATATCTTTCCGTAGCATCTTCTATATCTTTCATATTGTACTCTGGAAATAACATTGCTAAACCTTCAGGTATACAATCAAAGTCTTCTTCAGCTTCTTCCTCATATTCAACTAACTTTTCATACATATTAAGCCACTCATCTTTAGAAATAGCAAGTTGCTTATAATGAGATTCTTCTATTTTATTCTTTAACGCATCTGCTAACTCTGATGTAGAACAGACTCCTAGGATGTGTTCCCAAGAGTCTTCCCATTCACCACCATATTCAATTACCGCATAAACTTTAGAAAGGTTCGTTATCATTAATTATAAATCCTTCGCCTAAGACATCAGGTCCTATAAGCTCATTAATAACATCAACATCTTCAGCTAGAGCTTTAAGTTCTGCTTCATTCTGATTCTTCAGATATTCCTCAAGTTCCTTACGAGTGATACCCTCTAATGCCATACACTGAGCTTTAGATAGATAGTTAGTTCCTCCATACACAATAGGTTTAGCATTTTTATTAGGTTTGTAATTTTCGAACTTGTAAAAATTCTTAACAGCTCTCATTTTTGTATCTTTTCTTGCCATAATAAGTATTAAAGATTTTCAAATGTTCCTCTTAATAGGTTGCCTCCTATAAACGCATCATATGATACCCCATAAGAGTTTCTACTAAAATTATAATTAGTGTAATCGGAAGCCCCGAATAGACTAAGTACATTTCTATAGTCTAATCTCTTACAAGAATTAAGAGAATTAGAGTGTAAATCACCTTTAATGAAATGAACTTTATCTTGATGTATTCCTCTATCATGTAACCACTCATACAACATAATCTTAGATTTATCATCTAGATTGAGTGGTAAACCTTTTCTCATATATTGATCATCTTTACCATGACAACATATAAAGGTTTCATCATTCTGGGTAAATACTCCGAAGAACTCTTCCCATAATGTAGTAGTAATTTCAGGGAACTGTGCATTTATAAGTGCTAATAACGCTTTATTACACATATATTCAAAGTTCCCACCATGATTACCACAAGGTACAGAATAGATGTTTATTTTAGAGCATAGACCATTCTCTTTATTAGCTAAAGTCTTTACAAACCATAGCATCAATTCTATATACTTATTAGCTTGCTCTCTTGCATCCATATTCTCTGGCATATCATGATCTAACCTCGCAGTCTTACCATAAATACCTGTACAATCTACATTATCTCCCATAAGGACGATATTAACAGTATCAAAGTGTCCGAAACTACTTAGTCTGCGTAGTACTTCAGACATTCTTCTTTGAGCTTCTTCAAATCCATATGCAACATTTTCATGATACATCGGACCAGAAGTTATAGCAGCACCTAAATGTAAATCAGCGATATATAAGTTAATATTCTGATTAGACTCAGGCATCTTTTCGATAATAGTAGGCTGAATACCTTCAGGAATAGAAACAACAAAACTAGATGCAGCTTTAAGCTGTTTCTTTAATTCGATATTCTCCAGAGCATACTTCTTTAGAAGTTTCTCATTATTCTTTATTTGATCCTCTTCAGCCTTTCTAAGAAAACTATTTTCTTTCTCTCTAAGCTGTATATCTCTCAATTCCTCTTCAGAATATTCTTCAATCATATGAGGAGCAAAAGGTGCTGAGGCTTTAGTAATATTGAAAGCTCTTAAAATCCTTTTAAAGTCTATGAGAGATAAGTCAACAAAATGTCTAGATACTACTCTTTGAGTTAAAGAATCGCCATAATATGAATACAATCTATGAATAGTATTCATTTCCTCTCTAGTTAATCTGCCAGTAAGAGGGGCTTTGTTTCTTCTATAAATTTGATATGCGTAATATCTAATCTTTTGTTTATCATCACGTATATAAGATGTCTCGGCTACATCGTCAGTTTCTACATCCTCCGCTTTTAAAATTTCCTCCTTATTAACAGAGCGTTTTCCAGTTACTTCATTATAAAGAGCGATGAGGTTTCTAACTTCTTCAGTTTCTTCTTCACTCTGTTTCTTAAGCATTGATATAGTAGCCACTATACTATTATAGCTTAGATTGTTCTCCGCACAAAATGCGCTAAGTTTTTTCCCGCTTTCCTTTACTGCGAGTAGAATACAGATATATTTCTTTACAGTTGACTGTTTCATTATTTTTGATTGATTTATTCAATTTTAAATTAAAGTTGTTACACCGTTATAAAAAAAAAAACAGGCGACCATCCGTAGATAGCCGCCTTAACTTAAGTAAAAATGAAGAATATTATCCTCTTTCGATTCCGAATACGAGATATGTTCCCACTCTCGAACTCTTAGAAGGAGTATAAGTAGCTTTGAAAGCAACTGGTTCACCATCAACAACCTGCTTAGTATAAGTACAAATCAAGTTACCCTTGAAACCTTTATCAGCATACAAAGACTTAGCAATTTCCTTAGCCTTAGCCTTAGTTTCATCAGTTTCAGCAATTACAGAACCTGTAGCTGCGTCGATAAGCTGATAAGTAGTTTTATATTTACGAGCACCCTGTTCGTTCTTAACATCGTCGATACGATAAGGACGTTCACGAGTATCAGCAACTGCCGCTTCCTGAGTAATTACGAAACCAACACCAGCAACATTCTTAGATTTCTTTGCGAGATAATCTAACATAAACTGCTTCTTGTCAGCATCAGTAACACCATTTACCTGTTTCTTCAACCAGATTTTGTATGCCTGAGTTGCGTCACCCATAATATCAAACGGAGCCTTTGCAAGTGCTTCTTCTTTAGTTGTACCAACTACTTCCATTCTCTTAAAGTTCATAATTTGTGCCATAATTCAAAAAATTTAAAGATTATAAAATTTAAAACATTAATTCGTATTAACATCTATCATCTAACATACAAAATTACTATTTTTAATTGAATCGACAAAATAATAATCAGTAAAAATTTATCTTATTCCTCTAAATTAATGTATCTCCCGTCTCAAACTTGGTACTGCAAATATAGTTATATTTTGAAGTCACACAAATCGAGGCAGGGTACATTTAAGTTAAAAAGTGTTAACTTCTTTATCTACACAAAACTACAAAACTTATCTAACAATATCTCAGAATGGCAACCATTTAAGCAATATTTCTTTTACTTTGGCTGGAATATTCTTATCATCAATTCCAAACGTAGGAAATTCTTTACATCCGTATGCAAAGTCAGAACAGATTACTGCAAGTCCTTTTATAGTATCCTCCGGAACTACTCCTTCAGATAATTTTCTGAGTACTTGATAATGAGTTACATCTGGTTTCTTCTCTTTGAGTTTCTCTGTAAGATAACAAACTAGAGAAATTAATGCAAACTTAGTATTTATGTCAGAATTTATATGTCCTAACGAAAAATACTGACTATAAAGTCGTTGCATTTCTTCATACGGAGGAGTATTGATTATATCCATATTAACTAAAACGATAACCTTTACTATAATAATGAGCGGCTAATCTAAGTAGATATTTGAACTCGTTCCAGCCCTTAGTAAAATCGGCTTTATTCAAGGTGTATATCTTAGTATAATAGTTTGGAATAGTCGACACCACTAAGCAATTAGAAATGACAGTACAGTTATCCATACCGTAATATTTACTTGCAATTAATGACATCAACCAGCTATATAAGGCTAACTCTCTATGATAGTGATACCTTTCAAAATTATTTCCGAATTCTGACACTAGTTTTCCTATAGTCTTCACATCGTTTACAATTACTGAATTAGTTTCACTATCTATAGTATAGTTATCCAATTTAGCTTTTATTCTAAATATAAAAGGGTCATGTCCAGGAACATGTACTTCTACATCTAATAAGATAGCTTGTTCATTTTCTGATTCTGGGTCTGAAATCATGCCAGTCGGATGTAATACCTTCTGAACAGTCTTATTAGACTCTAAGGCACGGACACAACTCATAACTCGCTCTCTACTCTTGGCATCAAGATATATAGGAGTAGAGGGAAGTTCTCGGGATTCATAATCTTTCCTAGCTTCCCAATAAGGTTTACATTTCTCCAATAATGCTTCAACCTTGTCATTATCGAGTTTACCTTTATAGTAATCAATTTTATTGGATGCTTCAAATATAGCACTCCATTTTTCTTGAGGTTTACTATCTTTATTGGTAAATACTTTATATAATTCATCAGCCATAAACCCAGCTTTAGCTGTAGGTCTGTCTACACAATCACATAAGTGAAATAAATCTGGTTGCAATACTAATTCATGTACGGCACTCGTACCACTACAGTTTTCACTGCCAAAGACCCTCGGTGTATCAACCCGATATTCTTTCACGGTCTTAAGTTACACTTAGTCTCATCATGCAACATCTTTGTTCGTGGTCTGGACTATGTCTTCATCCTATTATATAATAGGAGCACCTGCATCTAGTCTCTAGGGCTGGATCTATACTCTAGGTATAGCCTATGCCTCCTCAAGTTAGCATATCCGTTTCCAGACTTAGCCTCCGAGGATATTCAGGTGTAATAATAAGAGTAATTACTTACTCAGACGGCAGTATTTCATCAATAATTGCCTAAATTCTTTCAAGTTTATTTTCATCGTATTTAATTATAAAGAGTTTTATATTATTTTCTTTACAATAATCAGAAAGAGCCTAGTCTCTCTTAACCTGTTCATTATAATGAAGTTGACCTCCAAAGTATTCAACAGGCATATAATGCTACTCTCCGTTTACTTCAATAATATATTCTTTTCCGTCTAAATTGATATAAAAATCAACTAGAACTTTTTTGTATAACTATAAATGTTTTTCTTGTTCAAAAGGTATTTTACTTTCTTCTAATGCTAAACGTACTAATTCTTCTCCAGCAGATTCTTTACACTTTGGACAATTATGTCCTAATAAGTGTTTGCCCGCTTTTTGCCAAAACTCTCCATGTTTGGAACATATAATACAAACAGGAGTATCCCAAGTAATATATTCAACTTTTGAATAATCATACCTAGTTCCGTGAATTTCTCTAGATCTAGTTATAAATTCTTCAGTTGTTAATTTCCTATGTTCATTTTGTTTAGTACTTGCACAAGATTTACATCCAAACCTTAGAATATTATCAGCTGTAGTATGACGAATATTACCACATTTTTTACATCTAACTGTAACATTCTAATAATTTTTGTACTCAATAAAATCATATTTATCAGTATCAAGTTTGGATAAGAAAGTTTCTTTAGCCTAAGATGTTCTAGAGTTTTTAACCCCACATTTAGGACATCCGCATTTTGAATTAATTACAGATCGTGGAACAACTTTCCATTCATATCCACAATCAGTACATTTTACAGTTATCTTTTCATTAGCTCCTTTATAATCCTCTACTAAGATTAAATTTTTAAACTTTTCTGAAAGTTTATCCTAAATTTCTTTTGTTGTTTTCATAAATATTTTCCATTAATTAATACATGTAAATGTAATGAAAAATATGTTAAAAACAAAAATAAACATGAAACAATCTTACAATTAAATTCTACCAAAAATTAAAGCATCACTATACTTATTATGTTTAGTGAGTCCTTCAAAGAAAGCTTTAGGGTCATTGTCTTGATTAGGATTTAATAATGACAATCGGGAATTGCTGATATAACCATTATACTTTACACTAAAATACTCCGAGTCATCAATTTTTTGAAGCCTCAGAGTATCCATTAAAGGTATTAACTGTATATTATCCAGTAATTCCTTGCTTATATTCATATACCAAATCTTTAAAATGTCCAAACATAGTACTTCGGAAGAGGTCATAACTCTCTTCAATTTCATTCTTGTCTAAGCTGAATATACGTCCAACTGGACCCCATTTTTGATTATGCTTACCATCCATTAAAAGGCAAGGCACTCCATTTAAGTTTAGGTCTATAAAGTTGGAAATGCTATCATCGACAAATACATCAATTCTCCCTTTAATTTTAGGAGCTTTACTCGAAGTTTGGCATACTACTTGATAAATAGGAGCTATCGGTAACTTATTCTCCTTTAAGAATTGTTTTGACCATAACTTAGAATGTATTCTTTTAGTACAATACAAAGTAGGTTCAAAGTCAGGACGGTGAATTACAGGTAATCCCATCCAGAAATCCTTATCCTTTATAAGTATTCTAACGTTTTTAGTTATCTCCCAATCTTGTTTAGGTGTGCCAAACTTTTCAAGATATGGACCTAAGAAGTCACATACAGTGTCGTCTAGGTCTAATCCAATTTTCAATGTCATAGTTCTTCTATATCTGTAATTTTTCCTATAATAATATCCTGATCACGCATGTCTTCTACAAAGTCATGGTAGGAAGTTTCATTTGAGTAGTCAGAAAACTTTTCCATAAGTTTATCACAACAATTAACGAAAGAGCGTGCTACAATCTCTTCGTTATATACCCTTGATTCTGAAACAAAGCATATTGGAATTATATATTTACTCATATTATTTATTGTGATAATTGTTTAACAGCTCATAAAAAAAGTCTACGTCTATAACTGCAACTGTACCTTTACTATTTTCTCCAGCCTGTGCAGCTTTCTTCCAGATTAGTACAAAATCTCTAGGATCTGTACATTCTGATTTAATGTCAAAATAGTTAGGAAATTTAGCGCAATGTTTAGCCTGAATAGCTACTTCTAATTCTCCAGAAGGGTCTGCAATGTCTACTTTATTATTGTCAAGTCTTTTAGACTCTCCAGCAGAACGACATACTTGAGAGTATCCTATACTCTTTAAACGTTCTACAATATCGTATTCTAAGTCCTTTCCTTTATTCTTAGATTTCTTAGCTCTATAATACCTTGCGGTATACTCATCTAACCATTCAAAGGTTATTTTATCCTTTCCGCTGCTTCCTGGTTTGTTGCATCTTATTTTTATTGCAGCTGTTGAAATGCCTGTATCTTCACTAGCTTCTTCTATAGAAGGAAAGTCTTTAGTAGTACCATCCTTAAAAGTAGCTCTACAAGCAGTATTCAACTCTTTCTACATTCTCTTAGCCATAATACAAAGTTTTTAATTAATTTTAAAGTTTCTTTCCTCCCATGATCTTTATAAAAATCAGAAATATCTTTACTCTCATACTGTTTGGGTATTGATACGTATATCAACTCCCGGTGATCTCTTCTAATTTTAGCCATATTATATAATCCTGGTCTATCATTATCATAAAATACTACCACATGTTTAAATCTAGATTTTAATTCTTCCAAAACGGCGTCTGATATAAATAAATTTTCACTATTTGGAGCGCATGCAGTTATACCACATGAATATAGACACATAGCATCTTTCATGGATTTAGTAATAACCAATAATTTACCTGTCTTTGGCAATTGATCATAGCCTTGTATTTTCTTGCTAGGCCAATTAGTAATAAATCTAAAGGAAGTTCTCTTTGGGAAATAGCATCTCCAAAGTTCTAACCCTTGATATTTCTTACCATAATATCCAAATATAGGACAATGTTGTTGTGACTTAGCAAATAAATTTCCATTTAAGAATACATGTTTACAGGAGTATACATTAAACTTTTTCAAGATTTCCGGAGTTATTCCATACTTCCCCCACCACTTAAGTTCTAATTCAGTAAAGTCCTGTACTTCTACTTGAATTTTGGACATTTCCTTATCACTAATTTTGGCAGGAGCTTCACTTATTTTACCAGGATTCTTATGAAGAGTTTTATCTCGTACTATTCCCATATCATTGGCAATAATTCTTAGAGCTTCATGGTAATCGCACTTAAAAAGCTCCTGAACAACTCCAAATACATTAAGATGTTGTCCAGTAGCAAAATCCTTAAAGATTAAGGTACCTGAATTATTTCTATAGAAACTACAGGTAGGTTGTTTATCACTTCTTAAAGGGGATCTAAACAAACCTTTCTTTATAGGAATATGTAAATAGTACTCCATAAGTTGCTCTTCAGAGAATCTAGATAAAATTAACTCTTTAGAGATTTTAGGTTTAAACGAGAAATCCATATTTTATACTTTTGATTATTTAAAATATAAATTTAATAAATTTCCTGTAAAAACCAAAACAGAACCATAGGTTATTCACCTAATGGTTCTTGTATTCTTATTAAAGTAACGCATTAAAATCAATATCTTCTGAACCTGCAGAAACTCCGTCTACATCTGCTGCTATAGAGGAGTTAGCACTGCTCATATCAGTAGGTTTAGCGTTAGCATATTCTGCCTTTTTAGATTCTTCATATGCAGAGAAGAATAGCTTATCTCCTATGAAGTTATCACAGGTAAATTTCTCACCATTCTTATTAATTGCTACGAACTTAGGCAAGCCTGCAACTACACTACCATTCTGAGTTCTTCCGACTAGCTTTAAGTTAGTTTCCTTACCCTTAGCTGGATCAGTAATTTTAATGAATGCTTTTACTACATCATCAAAAGACTTAAACATAGCACTTGCTGCCTGCATCTTCTTAAATCCTTCTGGATTAAGAACCTCTGCTACCTGCGCAATGAATGTCATAGTTCTATCAAATGGAGATGCTCCCTGATATTCATGACCGTCTTTATTTGTATATGTAGGACGCTGATCATCACCTGCTTTAGGATAGAAGATTGATTCTTCGTAATATCCCTCTTCTCCTTCGAAGCGGACTTTTAGTATATCGTATACTGCACTAGGGTCTTTCTTACCATTAATGGTTTCCTTACGAGCACCTGCAAATTTTACAGGATAGATACCCCATGGTTTAAGACGCTGCTGTACGTTTGATGTTGCTTGAGTTGTTGCTAAAGATCCAAAGTTAAATTCTGACATATTAAATTAGTATTAAAGTGTAAAAAAGTTCGAATCTACTTGTGTAATATTCATATCTTCGCTATCTACTAATTCATCTAAATTCAGGTCAAAAGGAATATTCTCACCTTCTTCTCCCCCTACTTTAATATTGTCATCTCCAACTGCTTTCTCTATCTGTTCTTCTCCAGAATGTAATATAAATAATCCATTCTTATCAGGGTGTGGTATTAGAGTAAATTCAGAACCATGTTTTGCTAGTTCGTCTCTATTACCACCTCTACAAGCTACTGTATTTGATTTAGTTAGCTTATTACCAGAGCTTACTCCAAATGCTGTATTAGTTCCAATAACTGGGATAGAACCAGATTTACCACTCTCATATTTTATAACAAGTTTGGAATCTTCGTTAAGTCCCATTAGAGAAATTGCAGTACGTGTTAGTCGATACTTATTTTCTTCTAATATCAATTTAGGCTCTTCTCCATCATCTTGCACAGTCTTTTTCTTAGGAGTTTTCGTTACCTTTACTTCAGGCTTGCTGATACTTCTATCGACAAGTCTTGTTTCCAAAATCTCACCTGTGTCTACATTTACAGACATTTCATAGGTAAGGCATACTGTAAAGGTTTCTTTAGTTATAATATCAGCCATTAGTCTTCCTCGTTATATTCTTTAATGCGTTTTACAACATAATCTAAATCGTTATCAATATAGATCTCATTAAACAATCCCATAGGAGTTTTGGCTGTACATGTACCATCAGAATTAGTAATAAACTTATATGACGGTTTATTATCATCATCACGTTGAATAGTAGTAAACAGCACATATGTAAACAAACCTTCCAAAGTAATGACAGAATCCAACATTTTACCTAATGTCTTCATCTTATAATATGGAGTTACTCTATCTCCCATATTTTCACTATGCGTAGAGACTATAATATTCAAGTCGGGACGCATACTCATAGCCGTCTTTAGTACTTGATAAGCATGTTGTGCCATATCAGTAAATTTATCATAACTCTTTTCTTTTGCCCTATCCATTGCTTCAAAGCCCATAACATACTGATAATCATCAATAATGACATTAGTAATTTCTGGCATCTTCTTATCAATTATTTGTAGTACTTTTGCAATTTGATCAACATTACTAGAAGCGAAAAAGTTTCCCACTATCTTACCATCCTGAACTGCGAAATTAGGATACTTTTTATTAGCACCCTTAATCCCTGGACGTTTCCCTGTAGTAGAGATAATAAACGTCTTAGACGGATCAAGATTTCTAATAGATGAAGTTTTTCCACTTCCACTTTCACCCACAATTGCGATTAATTCTGCCATTATAATATAAATTTAGATTTTTGATTAGTATGCGCATCATCTTCTATCTTTATATTATCTCTAGTTTCTGAATACCATCTAGGACTCTCAAACATCCCATAATCATATATGGAATCAGCAGCAGGCATCTCTACCCACTTATTACATTTACCGTCATAAAAGATAAAGTCTTCTACATTGGCTTCACCATATCGAGACTTTAGGACAAAGATACTTCTAAACCTATCTCCCAACTCTGCTATATTATAACCCCTGTGAGAGTTTAATTTAGCTTTATCAGGAGAGAATATTGCTAAGATAATCTCAGCATCCTCAACAGTACTATTAGTATCTTTTAAGTCTGAAGTTAGAGGAATTACCATTCCTTCTTTCCTTCTATCCATACTCTGAATACCTCTATTCATCTGCTGAATTACGATAGGACTAATTCCACATCTATTCTTTAGAGAATAAAGATACTTACTGGCTAAATCCATTTCCTGTTTTAAAGTATTTCCAGGAGAACAGAAGACTCTGGCTAAGTGATCTATAACTACAACATGTACTAAATCTGGGTCATCTGGATGATAAATCTTTCTATTTTCGGTTTCTTCAAAGTGTCCTCTTTCTTCTAACTCTTTTAATATATTACTGTATATAGAATTAGCAGTAGCACTTTTATCATATATAGTTAAAATACTTTCTACCTTATGCATCCAAGGAATACATTCCCTGACAATGTCGTAACATTCATCATTTAAAATAAATCCTTTCTGCACTGATAGAAGTTGTTTTATACTTAGTCTAACCCCATATGTTTCGAAAATATAGGTAGACAAGAGTTTTGCCATAATCTTATCAGCACTCATTTCTAGGCTGAATAGACTTATTTTAAATTTACCATCATCTAAATGTTCCATTATCGGACGATAGATATATGAGTACAACATTAAACTAGATTTACCAACTCCTGACTCTGCGGCTATAAGAGTATATACACCCTTACATACACCGTCAGTAATCTGTTCTAGCTTTGGCAACCCTATACTATAACCTTGCTCTCTACCTTCTCGACCTCTTTCTATAGCTTGAATTAAAGATTCCGTAATCATAATGCTTTAATCGCGTTAAAGTTATAATTAAATGAATCTCCGTTCTTAATAGCCTCTATATCCAGCCATGCATTGTTTATAACAAAGCTAGATAAGGATTGTTTTATAAGATCTTTGTCTTTAGCCCACTTAACTAAATCGATAATGTGTTCATGTCGCTCAGCATTCCATCCAATACTTCTACCGTATTTAAAGTAGCAATCCTCAAGAGAGTTAAAGTGCTTTGACACACCTCTTAAAGTGACAATGCTGCCATTAATAGTAGTCATTTGAGGATACTCCATAAAGAGTTCCTTACCAAGTTCAAAAGAACATTTATAAAGAGTCTTAATGAAACTCTTATTAAATGGGATAGAATATGGGTCAAATGCTTCCCCTTCTTTTGGAACTTTATAGGATTTCAGTATAATTCCTTTCTCTTGTAAACTGAGAATGCCGTCTCTTAGTTTTACTCCACAATTATAAAGTACTTCTATGTAAGTCTTAAACAGATCTTCATTTTCCTCGTCTTGTAACAATAGTAGTGTTTTAATGAGCATAAGCTCATTAGGAGTAATTCTATACTTATTTAAAACGGCTATCTCTTCTTCCAGATTAAGTGTTAAATTTTTCAAAGCAGCTTACAGTTTAGCATTTTAAATTACAATACATCTGTAAACTGTAATAGGTTATTACTCTTTCGAGTTGTTATCAATTACATACGGACTAAGGAACTCCTTCATCAAGACTTTATACCTTTCATAAATTTCGTCATAATTGTAGTATTTTTCTTCTATTTTGATCGTGTTAGTTCTTCTGTCGCAAAAATAATTATTTAAAACATGGCTTAACAGAAGTAGTTCCGATATTTTTTCTAGCGTCATATTCTTAATATCTAAAAGTAAAGTCTTTTATCTTCTTAACGTAAGGTCTAGGTGTTTTGCCTTCAAGTACATCCTCTAATCCTTGTTCATCAATGGTTATAACATTATCAGAATTATTACTCCTCTTAAACCAATCACATTCTACTGTTTGATCTATAACTAGAGTGAATATCTCTGCATGTTTGTCACCTTCCTTTCTAGCAACTCTACCTATCCTTTGAGTCTTTCGTATCTTTGATGAGTCTAACCCTAAAATTATCGCAACTGATAATCCAGGAACATCCAGCCCCTCATCGGCTTTTTTAATTGTGTGTAATACACCATTATCAAGAGTACTGAATTCTTCAATAGTCATTCTACCTTTCTTCTTACTATC
>NFZC01014109.1_pt1 | contig 85532 bp, 137 predicted proteins | sample 1095391 | NCBI WGS metagenome assembly NFZC01 (sample SAMN03609890, study PRJNA323583) | gut metagenome | isolation source: feces | host: Rattus norvegicus | place: Denmark: Riget | collected 2013
AGAATTACTATTTCTTCACCAGGATTCAAATCAACAATATCAGTTGAGATCTCATTTGCGAATGAGCTCTTACCACTTCCTGAAATACCAGCTATGGTATAAACGGTATTGGGTTCAATACCTCCCATACACTGCTTATTAAACTTAGCCCATCTAGTCTTAAGAGACGTTATAGAGTGATCTCTACGACCAGATATGTAGTTTATTGCCTCTTGGGCTACAACTGACATTGGTCGTATAAGATTAGATAAGTTCTGTTCCATAAGTCGATTCCTCAATTTTAGAGTTGTCTTGCATTTCTTCCTCAGATTCTTCCCATTGATGGTCTACGAGCCATCTCCACATCGTCTTCATATAACTTAGTTTACCCTCGTTAGTCTTTTTCTTCATTTCGAAGTCGAGACACTGAATAAGATGTTGAGCCATAGCTTCGCTTTGACTTACATAAACATTAAATAAATGTCTACACTTGTTAACGTTGGCTCTCAGATAGTTTTTGGTGCCATCTGGTCGTAGAACGTATATTGGGTACATTTCATAAAACAGATCGAAATAGTCCTTTTTTGGGCGAACTATATTATTGAGCGTGTCTGTTGCATGATATGTAATTGATTTACCTCTCTCGATCGAGGTAATAAGTCCCTGAGAAATTAAGTTTGATATTTCTTCGTCGCTAACTAGGCTGACAATTTTGCGGACGTCTTGATTATAAGTTTTTTGATTCTTATCCAATACCAAACTTAGGAATATTAATTGATTTGAATTTAATCCTGGAATGTCCAGGAGTTTTGTGTTTAGTTCAATAATCATCTTATATACGTTGATAAACGATTAATCATCGAATATTGTCAACTGGCGGTTAACAAACTCACTAGCTATTTTTTTTGCTTTGCTAATGTAGTACTGGTAATCCAGATGACGTTTTTCTATTGGTGTGGCATCTATCTTATTAAGAAGTCGGACTCCATATTCTGTTATTTTTGTTTCAGAACGACTTTCGTACATTTTGTCCTTAATTCTTATAAGGTAGTAGCCACTGCTTGACGCGTAGTATCTATTAATACGTTGAATGATGTTTCCACCATACTCAACTTTTGATTCCTTATTTACGCTTTGTGACATTAAGAAATCATGGATATCTCTATCCTTCTTAATAAACTTGTCTATCGGTTCATTGTTTAAAAAATAGTTTATCACAGCTTTGGAGATAACAACTGGTGTCATGCTGTTGTTAAGACCAATTTCTGTGATAAACCTGCCTTTCTTTTCTATCAGTCCTGGATCTCCAGATTGGGAGTATCCTTTGCGAACACCAAAGTAATTGTTCACGTCGTACTGATAAAACGACTCGTAATCATCGGATTCGAATGTCAACTGGGTTAATTGCTCAACTTCCTTAATTGCATTGGTTATTGCAAATCGATCGGATTTGTTGGCAATATAGACGACACCATCTGTATTGACTTGTACAATCTTACAATTCAATTCTAGAAGCCTATCCACTAACATAAGTAGTATAAGTTGCCCATTTATACGTATCTTATATACGTTAAGTGGATCGTAAGCCCAGCTACTTTCTTGTTGCATCTTTCCTGTAAGAGCATTAATAGCCTGTTTAAATGCCTTAGACTTTAATAACTCTCCATTACGTTTGGCAGCCAAGCGCTCCTTGTATAGAGCACTGTACACATTCCAAAAATCTTCTCCTAAGTGAACTGGGAGCCAATGGTTTATAATGGCTAACGAAGGATACATAGACGTAACGTCGGAGTGTCCTATAAACTGTTCAGCTGTAGGTTTGTAGACTCTAGGTTCGTTGATGGTGTGTATACCACCTTCACCTATAGAGTAGCAAATATTTGAGAGAACAAACTTCTTCTCATAGTTTTCTTGTTTCTTATCAGACTTACTTGCAATGCAAGTAGCATTCTTTACATCCAATAAGACTTCTTTCAACTTTGGATTAGAATATTGTATAAATGGGAGTATGATGTCACCTAGACGAATGTTTCCGACTTTTCGAGTACGAGTTTTTAATTCGTCCTTTGTAGTTTTGGCAATATCCAGAGTTTTTCTCAAGAGTACTTCTTCTCCAAATCGTACACCACTCATCGACAGTGCGTCAAACCCCCATTCTTTTTCCACTTCAAGACGTAGTTCTACATCTTCTTTTACTTTGTTAAGCAAAGTCTCAGTAGCTTTTACGTCGTTTACATTATACTCTATCATAGCATCAATATCACATTCTGGGATCTGCAGATCAAAGCTTTCTTCATACTCTTGTACATTTGGCATATGTAAGAGTATTTCTATTTCTTTTAAGCTTTTCTGCTGTTTGGCACTATAGAGCATCAACATAAGATCAAATGAATAGAAGTAATTTGCATACTTATACACTTTAATCTTATCAATATTTCCTGTTTTTTCCGAACTTATTATTTCTTTACTAAGATAGTAGAGAGAACTACAAATTCTCGAGTATCCTAGTCGCTTCATTCTACTGCAGAAATGTATAATATAACTTATGATTATGTCATCATAATGCTTATTGTTATAGCCGCACATTATATGATCAGTTCTGTTGGTGTAGAAGAAGTCAACTAGTTCTTCTAGTTGATTTTTACGACAGGATATCTCGAATTTATATAGTTTATGACTCTCTGAATCTTTACAAGTACAATGAAAACAGTTTGGAAAAACTTCTATGTCATATAGAACTACTGGTCTTTCCTTTACTATCATAGTCCCTAGTGAGGGTTTGCACCTCGCAGTCATATCCTTTCGGAGCACACTAGGGTGACCAGTGGTGTCCTGGTCGATTTTGAAGAAGTTACGCCTTAAGCTGCCATTCGCATCTTATTTGCGCCTGGTAACAGAATTCGTCCTGTCTTCTTGCGATGGTCTTTAAGGTTTGTACAAACAAGATTACTGCGCTTTGCTTTTACCTTATTTGTCTCCTTACGAGCCATCTTGATGACTTTACTACTTTCTGGAAGATTGTTTACTCCTCCATGTTTAGCAGTCTCGCCATTGTCTTTTATCTGAGCAACTTCCTGCTCAGTAAACTTGTCGTCCGAATGCTGGAATCGTCCAACAAGTTGTAATTTGTCATATTTAGCGACAACTAAGTCTCTAATATGTTCTTCTGCAGCATTCTTTTCTGCTTCCCAAACTGGGAACTGCTGCGCGTAGAACAAGTCGTCTTTCTTAACCGGACATGGGTGCTTTCGCTCCCATTTCTGCAATTTGTGTTGAACATACCCTTCCATGAGCTCAGTATGGTTAAGCTTCGTAACCTTTCTGCGAGATTCAATTTTTATTGAATCACGCTTGAGCAATATGTACCAAGGCCTCTTACGTTTAAGACCATGAATGCCATGTTCTTTACAGAACTTAGAAGTAGTTCCATGAGACTTGTTAAAGTCCTTAAGCCACTTCTCTTTGATGTCACGATATTTTTCAACATAATCGTCCAAATATTGATTATTCTGGGTATTCATAACGTTGCCTCCTATGATTAAGCTGCTTGTTTAGCTGTTTTTTGTTTAATTTCTTTAACCTGTGTAGGCTTTTTGTTTACAGCTTTAGCCTTAACTTTGAGCCCACGACGGATCTTACGTCCTTCGGCCTTAGAGCCGTGACGGAAGTTATACGTGTTCTTCTCAAGTGTCTCCTTGGCCTTTTTCTTGGCTTTACGGAGATTGTAGAAATTCACACTAGCGTTCTTTGAGCACTCGATAGTATGAGGATCACCTCCCTTCTTATGCTTATTGTGATTGTCTGACATATCTATGCCAGCCTCCTCGAATGGAGACTTATCATCAGAACGATACTGATAGAATGTAGCATTACCTACAAGATCACGCAGTTTTGCTACCACACTTGCTGGCACATCCTTAAAGAATGCTGTAGAGTTAGTAATGCATGCAGACTTGATGCCGCAATCCTTTACCAGCTTCTCGAGCTCCTTCTTCTTTTTCAGAACGGAATCACATACAACTGTAATATTGTATACAGTGGCGTTGTCCCACTGCTTCTTTGCGATGTCTATCACCTTCTTGGTGTCGGCATCATTGAGATGCATACGCTTGCATCGACGGGTAACTGATGCGATATGACGAGCCATAGCGATATTACGACGCTCTTCCTGCTTCTTCAAACGGTCCTCCAGAGTGATTTTAACAGGCTCTGAAGCCTTTTCCTTCTTGGAGTCGATCAGTTTATCCATGATGCTCTTTTTGCGCGCCTTACGGGCCTTTGCGCGAGTCTTAGAGGCAGCATATTTAGCTTCCTCTTTATCGGCCTTAGCCTTCTTCTTGGCTGCCTTGAGTTCGGCATGCTTCTTAGCCTTTTCTGCGTCAGCAGCACGACGCTTCTCAATATTCTTTATTGTTTCGTTAGCAGCATTAGACTCTTCCTTCTTAGCTGCCTCAGCCTTAACTGGTGTAGTTCCTATCTTAGCCTGAACCTTCTTGAGGTTCTTCTTGTTATTCTTCTTTGACATAATTTTGATAATTTAATGTGTTAATAATGTTATTTTTAAGGCAAGGGATTCCTTATTTGTGGTTCGTGTAAGCCTCGATCTTACTCCTTTCGGCGACCCTTATATTTGTCTCGAACCTATAGCATTAAGCTGCTAGATCCATTTCGAACTTATCAGCAATAGTATCCTTAATCTCAATAGAAGTCTCATTGTTAAACTTCTCGAGATTAGCGTCGAACTTATTTGCTAGTAGCTGCTGATCATGGATAAGCTGAGCAATCTTAGCTGATGAGAATACCTCACGCTTAGGCATGGCTTTCAATCCCTTTTTTGCCTTAGTTGATGGATCAAGTGTCTTGATCATCTTAAGTTGTGCTATTGCCTCCTTTGCCTCACATGCTGCGAAAATACTATAGTTATTTGTCTTCTTAAAATCCTCGTAAGAGAATGTAGTTGTACCTGTATTAAGAGCTACCAAAATACCCTTAATCATAATACGCTTCTCACTAAGCTGTACAATCTGGTTATACAGGCTCTTGAGATCTAAGCCAGAACCCTGCTTTGCTGCAATTGCCTTCTTAGACATAAGGTTCTCTGCTCGAATAATTCGCCAATACTTATTGATAGTGATATCAATGTTTTTACGAATTGTAATGATGTTTGCTGAGTTCAATTTAATTGATTTCTTATTCATATAGTTTGATTAAAATTAAACAATTTACTTGAATCAGCCATTTACCTAGTTTCTCTATTACATATAACTGTAATAAAGAATAAAAGACATCCATTGGCAATCCTACCCCGCAGGGCGGATTACCTATTCTCCGCAGAGAACGTTTAAGGATGCCTTTTAATATAAACTAATAATATCGTCTTTGTATTTCATTATAAACAATAACGATAATACCATGCATGAATGTGTACTCTTCTGCTCGCAGTTCATACACCATTCCCGCAGGAATGTTTCTGTTTATGGCATTACTCGTTTAGCGTTTACAATTCCGTACTCCAACTCAATCATTGGTTTACCGATGCAGTCTTTAACCTGCAAAACTTCTTTACGTCCGTTGATATTGATAACAATTTTCTCAGGAAACTCTTGCTGAGCGTTAAGCCTTGGCCCTGACACCCGGGACCCCGCAGGGTCCGCTCCTACGCCATCAGCAATGCTAGAATTCTGACATACTTTTGTCGCAACATCATACAGTCGTTCTACGACCCAGTTAAAGTTTTTGTCTTTAACTCCTTTCATCACAATTTCTTGTGATAGTCCTTCCATAATGACTTTTTGGTTAAGCCCTGTGGAAAGACTCACTAGTGCATCCCATACCTTGAGAGCGAAACTCTCAAATGGTAAGGTTTGCTCGCAGCCGATTATCTTGTTCCAAAAGTGGAACTTAGTTGAACCGAGAGTAATACTACCATCATCGTTAATGGTATAGATTTTGTACTTCTCTGTATGGTCCAACTTTTCATAAACGGCTGCCTTAATCTTCGGTTCGGAGAGCATTACTGCAATAAGCTTAACACTCTTCTCAGTTAAAACAGCCTCCATGAATCCTACGCGATCTTATCAGCTGGTTTTGACTCTGCCTTCTGGCGCTCATAATCAGCAATGATCTTCTCATTTGCTGAGATGGCAGATACACACTGTGCCTTAGCCTTCTGCAACTGCTCGATCATGGCGTCAAGACGAGCTATCTCGCCACGGTTGAGGTCGTTAAGAATACCACCCAAATCCTTAGGATCTGAGAACACAGCCTTAGAATTCTTGTCCTTGAGAGCGTTCTGGACAGCCTCTTCAGTGGTCTCACCAAACTTGGTGCTATTCTCACCGAGAGGAATATCGATCTGGTTGTCGGTGCCCTCATTGAGACGGCAAACGACATCACCGATTGCGTTCTGTTTTGTTGCCATGGATTCAATCGTGATATAGCCGATCGAGAAGCGACGAGGCGAACGATTGAGTACAAGGTTTACATTGGAGCTCTGCTTAGCCTGCTCCAAAACCTTGTCATGGTCTGGGTTGAACAAACGTGTCTGAGGAGTAAATACATCCTGACCAAACATTTTTGCACCGAGCATGCTAAGTGGGGTACGATTTGATTTAATTGTAGTTTCCACGATGTTTACATTAATTTCTGACATAATCATATCCTTTTTGATATCGTTATTGATTAACTAACGATATGATTGAAAAATATGGTGTATTTTGGCTACACCTTTGCCGTTGTTTATTGAATAAAGCAACGCTGATACTAAGATACTCGGTTACTACTTTGCGTACTTAGTTTTCTAAAGGAAGTTCTACTATTGTAGACGCTTTATCTAGACTTAGCTGCACTTTTCCTACTACAACAATAGGGTAATAGGCTTGCAGCAGGAATTGCATACGTATGATGCAATTAGCATTTACTGGTTTATCCAGGCCCATCGTCTAAAGCTTTGAATGCTTCCTTTGCATAATCAAATGCTGAACTGTTTTCTGCTATTTTGTTCACGTTTTTTTTCTAACTTAACTATTCTAATCTTCGTTGGTGAAATTTTGCAGAGCAACTAACACTCATAGAATCTTAGAATTCTTATAACCCACGAAAATATGTAGAATCTCGGTCGTATTTCCCTTACTATACTTACAAGATATTCCTACACGATTGTTATTAAAGCAGATGATCTCTACTGCTAACTTAAAAGCGACTGTCAGCTAGGTCTCCTTACTGCTGTACTCGGCTTATGGCATGTACCCAGCGGTTGGTTATCGGAATGTCTCAGGATCAAACCCATCACAGACTTTACGGCTTTTTGTATCTTTGCTGATATTTGCAATTTTTCTGTACCGGTATTACTACCTCCTATTTATAGTGCACGAATATTGGGAATTCAACCCATACATTTCATCTTGTCACCCACTTATAACGTAATATACATGTATAGAGACAGTATACACATATAATATACACAGTCGTTTTACAACATAGATATAAGCTGCCCATCAATTTCCTGTATTGCTTCGAACCTTTATGTTTACATATACTGTTGCGCAGTATACTTTAGCATGGTTGGCATATCGGTTGGCACTCGATTTCTTCACCTCAAGCCCTTACTTACAACGTAAGATTCACTCTATGAAGGGACGTCAATTTTTGTTAAACATGTTATCTTTTAAACTTTCTAGGTTTTCATAGTCTATATCTCTTGCATACAACATACGCATACATAATATACCAGCTTACTACTCTGTAGAGACTATGTAATATTGTATATCATAGTGCAAATAAACTATTAGTCTAGATCGTTTTGGATGAAAGTGGAGGTCAAATGGTCCTGGATGGACATATCTCGAATCAACTTTCTACCTGCTTTGCTATTTCTTATTCTAGGATAGCTCTCCATCAATTTTCTTTGACTGTAACGGAGTCATCGATCATAGTCTCATGAACGATTTAATTTTCATGGAAATTGGCTGTAAGTTCGGATTGCCTAACATCCTAATAATACAACTGGAATAGATTTTCACCGCGATCTTCACCCGCGTACGATACTCCCGTAGAGCTTCGATTAAGGGGCTGCCCAACCCTTGCGCTTGTTTTACTTTTATATACCGCATAAACAAGAAAAGCCTGGCGGTCACAATCAGACACTTCTACCCCATCCCTGGCACCCCTTCAACGGAGTTGTACTGAATCGAACAGTAAGGTTTTGGCGTAGTCAGCAAACTCATTTAGTTTACTCTGTGTGGTATTACTCCCACAGTATTGATGTAGTTTTTCGGCCTTTATACTAGCTTTGGACACTAGAAACACTACCTACGGCTTAATAATACTTCTATATTGTTTGGGATATCCTCGGTTCTTCCAGCACCATGCACCATACCATGTATGCAATTCTGTTCACCTACTGGGGACCAATATAGTTCGTCTCGTGTAACGTTTGTATATGCTTAGTATTATCACATATAATTACGATACGGTTCATTATGCCCTTCTTGGGACTTATGCGTTTTCAGATTATACAGCCTCATCCAGCTTGTCTCCAGACGGTTCTCACAAGTCCAGCTGTGTAATCTATAGGAGTTGATACAACGCTACTCCTACCTATATCAAACCGTTTCAATGTTTGATACATTTCATCCTACCTTTTGAGTGATCTCGCTCTGCAAGACAGAGTTAACATATTCTCGGATCCAGTTAATATTCGTACGTAGACTAATGGGATCTACTATATGTACTTACCTAACTATAGTACACAGGGTTCTTGTGTTTACTTGTGTACGTTAGAGGCGATTTGAATATAATCACGGAGCTCTCCCTTACGAATGGTAGAGTCATGATTAGTGGAGTCGACCTTTTCTCCAGGTTCCATAATATACAGAAGTGGTACATACGACGTATCTGTCTTCTTAATTACGGTGCGTTTAACAATTACCTTTGCAGGTAACTGTTTATGGTTACAAGGTACAGTCTTTTCTACTCTAACGGTATCATGGACTGTATCAGGATTAGCACGATTCACTTGACCAAACAAATGGTCCATTGGTTGCTGTACAGTAGATGCTGCTACTGTCTGCACTGTCGTTGGAATAGGAACATTCTTAAGATCGGCAATATTCATGCCGATAGTAATAAATGCTGCCCCTAACAACGTGATTACTAATTTTTTCATACTTTGATAGTTAAATTATTTGCGTTCACTTTGCCATTGGATATCAAAGGCTCTTTTAATGCGACCAACTAGTTGTGAACCAGTTCTCTTAATTGGCCGTATTATTTTTTTACCTGAGCCTTAGCCTTACCTTTGGCTTCCTTTTTCTTATCCTCAGCTGCCTTCTTATCAGCTGCTTCCTTAGCATCCTTGGCAACAGCTTCTTCCTCAGCCTTGATCTCTTCATCGGTCTTGAACTCCAAGTCGATGATATTCTCCTTGGCATAACCTACGAGCGGATCAGAAGGATTACGGAACAGGTTAGAGATGATACCAGCATGCTGTGTAGCGTTATCAAGCATCGAGTCAGGCTTAACAAGAGCCATCATCTCTGGGGTAACGTCACGATAGTATGCACGCTTAATAGCGAGAACTGTCTTCTTTGCAAAGTTGTTACCTTCTAAGAAGTTCTTCTTCAAGTTCTCAACGAATTCACCTGGAGCTGCAATAACTGCTGCAGTAGCCTTATCAGCAAATGCGATGTTCTTGTTAGCGGTATCAATGTGCTCCTTGACACGTTCCTTTTCTGGTAGCTTGTTCTCTTTTTCGAGCAAAGTCTTACCCTTTGAGCGAACGTCATCTGCACCAATGATTACAAGGCACTTTACAGCGTCTGCAATCTGATCATCGGTATACTTGCATACGCCGGTGTTCTTGTCAGTAGAATGGTCGCGAAGCTCACAGAACGCAGATACAGGAGATCCTGACGTAGCGGTAACATTGAAGAAGTGAGCACCAATTCCATAAGTAAGCGTTCCGACACGACCTGTAAGCTCAACAATCTTGCGAAACGTATCATGGAAGTTCATGTTCTTGAGGCGCTCCATATCGTTCTTTGCAGAAGCGAGAGCCTTCTCAGCGTTCTCCTTGTACTTCTTATCCTTTGTGTTTTTGAGTGTATTCTCTGCAGAAGTGATAGCACGCTTAGCTTCGATAGAGCGATATGACTTATAGAAGTTCACACACTGCATGATGCTATCCATCAGCTTAGAATCACGATTCATGGCCAAGAAGCCAGACAAAACTTCCTTGAGCTCTTCTTCGTCCTTGATCTTTGTAGGATCAAAAACCTTACCTGCTGTTGCAGCACGAGCCTCAGCATCCTTTTCAAGACTTTTTGCTGTATCTTCTGATACTGTTACAGCTGAAGCTGAAACTTTAACTACTTCGGCATCGTCTTTTGAAGGCAAGAGCTTTGTATCATCAAAGCTTACACCAATCTCCTTCAAAGCTTCAGTAAGTTCTGGGAGCGCAGACTTGCGGATTACAACAGCGAAATCGCTTGAGCCATACTTGACCTCGTTACATACGCACACTGCGATGCCGAGGGCGTTAATGTGGTTGATCTTGTCGATAGCTCCCTGTGGGAAGCCAGTGTGCTCAGCAGCTTTCTCATCCAAGAAAAAGCGTTCGTGAGTCATCTTTAACAAATCTACTTGATGGTTACGGTCCATGCTTGACCCACCTGTTGTTGTGAGCATAGCTGCAGCCTCAACAGCTGCGTCTGCATTGTTACCACCATTGTTGTTGTTCTGAGCAACTTTTACATTGCCCTTTCCATTCTTTTTTGCCATTTTGATAATGTTTTTAAATGTTATATACTATGCTGCCTTTTTAGCAGCCTGCATTAACTCGATAACCTTGGCGTGCTCTATGAGAGCAATTACACCATTTTTGATAGTGTACTCGATTCCATAGTGCTTATTCACCTTGGTCTTTTTTGTGAGCGTGTGTTTCACGCCTTGTTCGTCCAAAAGCTTAATAAGCTTACGAAGTCCCTTTTTGTTTCCTACATGAAATACTTTTACTTTTTTCATAATAGAATGTTTAAAATGTTTGATACTTTTCTGGGCAACTAACTTAAATTCAACTTGTGTCGAATATGAAGTTCGTTTTTAACCAATCTCGTGGAGGCTTAGTGAGCACGTTAATATGCTCGTCTTCACCCAAGTTAAGCACAGTAACAGTATCTACTACAATTGTATCCTTACCTGCTGGTTTTGTCTCAGCACATGTACCGGCGCCCTCTGAGGGTTCCAAAGCCTGAAATGAGCACGTCGGTGCCAGCATGGGAGTTGTAGAAGATTTAACTGTACTGGCTTCACTTTTATGGTCAACAAAGGCATAGTTGACCATACTCTTACCGGTAAAACCGAGCAAGAGACTTACGAGAATGATCCAGAACAACTTGTTGCTCTTATTGTATCTTGCGAAACCAAGAGCTACAAAAATCGAGAGAATCAATAATAAAAGTGAAGTCATTTTTGTTAAACTTTTAAGTTGTTTTTAATTTTCCTACGAGTGCGACTTAACGCAGCTTTTATAGTGCCTGTAGGGATTTTCAGCACTTTGCTAATTTCATCAACGGTAAGATCTTCTACATAAAATAAATTAAAAATCTTCTGTGTCTTCTTTGGTAGCTTTTCAAATTCCTTTAGAAGAGATTCATACTCAAGAAGATTGACAAGATCTTCTTCTTCTGAAGAATTAGTTAATTCGACAGGTAGTCGGCCTGAGTCTTCTCCTAATTCCATGGATTTCTCCTTTACTTTTCGTAGATAATCTATAGCTGTTCGATTAGCTATAATTCTCAGCCATCCGCCAAAAGACGAATAATCTGTGAATGTCGAGAGTTTTTGGTGAACCTTAAGAAATACAACATTTGTAAGATCTTTAGCTTCATCCATGTCATTCACGTAACAAAAGAGCACGTTGTCAACGAACTCTTTGTAACGGTTAAACAATTTATTAAACGCTAGCTCATTTCCCTTTTGAGCTTCTTTTATGGTCTCAATCTCAGATTGAGTGATACGCTGATACTCCATATTGTGGGGTAGGGGAGATCTCTCTCACCCTACTCCTGATAAAACGGAAGATCGTACACCATCTTCTGACGGTATAGCGACCAAACGTTGTTGACGAAATTGTTGAAAAGGATTATTTTCAAATCCTTTCCTCCTGTTTTCATTTCTACTTTTTCAAGTAGTCCTGAACCGATACGCATACGAGTTGTAAGTGTTTTGAACTTCATAGGGCTGCTTAGAATCATCGTTTTCATAATCCAATCACCAACTCTACGCAACTGTTCGTTACAGCAGTATTCGTATATACAATTTTCGTCTAGGCTGTCTCCTGCACAGAATATGTGTGCTTCATAAGTAAAGCCTTTTTTGAGGCGGTTATGAAACCAGTTAATCACATTTTCTATACCTTCTTCTTTGCAGCCTAACAGACTAGCTCTGTAAATTAGCATTTTAGGGAAATACTCCATTTTTATTTTGTTTAATTAAATGTTTTCTTAATAAACTTAGAGAAATCTTCAAAATATTCATCTAGAAAACTAGCTTTTTCTGACAATGCGTTATCAAATAAAGCCATATTACCACATTTGCATGATATGTTATAATAGTTTTCTAGGTACTTATAGTTCTCTTGAAACCATACTACCCAGCTATTAACCCATATCCAAAATGCTCGTTCTCCAGAGTTAAATATTTTGTTGATGCCATCCAAATTTATAGAGTCTGCAAAATTAAAATTCTGAGACCCCTCATGTATTCCAAGAGCTTTTCTTAATGATGCATTCTTTTCATCTGTTCGAGGTGTTCCTTTTCCAGTATTATAGATTGCTACATTTTCTTGGTATACACGGTCTATCCATCGCGTCTTTACAGCATACTTAATTCTTTCGTGTGGCTTCTTACCTATATTAGATAATCTGCCAAACTCTGTACACCATTTAAATGCGAGGTTGACGACATAAGGACACCTATCCTTTATCATCGCTTTATATCCCTTTGTCATAACTAATAGGAAGGCCCCGGGGATCGAACCCAGTTCGTAAACTCAACGAGCTCTACGAGCCTACGCGCTACCAGCCTCAGCCTTCTCTCCACTTTGGTAGGAAACACCTAGACTAAACTTACGCTACGTTAGTATAGTCTACAATGTTGTTTACATTGTCATTTAATTTATAGTATAGTGCTTAACGTATTTATCTCCTCTGGCAATCAAAGCCAAAACATGCCCATATAAGTAGTTTTACAACATACTTAGGTTGTCTGTTTGTTCTTAGCAGACCCTTTATTAGGGATGTGGACATGCGCGGATTCGAACCGCGGTCTTGTCAGATTATTTCATACACACTGTACATTCTTTGTAAATGTTCCGATGATCAGTCAGAACATTCGATTTAAGCCACTTTAGATGCGTTCTAAGACATTTTTGCGGCACTCGTGGTTAATTACTCCACTTGGTGACATACTCTGCCTCAGAGCGCTTAAAACATGGCTAAAAATATATAGTAATCCTCATGATACGAAGATACTTAGAGGGCTATATTCAGCATTTTTGATACATTTTGCAGGGTTCAATCTTGGTATCAGCCAAGCTGAGTCTCCCCGATACAAAGATACGCACAAAACATATTATTTGATCTACTGTCCCAATTTACTGTGTGGGTTCACATCTCTTCCTCTCATCGTGATACAAAGATACTTGATGAGAATGTCAATTCATTCTTAGACGCTTTCACCAATCTGCCGTAAAAGGTCCTCTAGGTCCCTGGGCATCTATGTACGTGATACGAAGATACTTGTACTAGAAGAAGAATTAGAAACGATCGAATTGATAGTTGATATAACACCAGTTGTTCGGATACTTAGTGCGCAACTCACGGTCGTGCTTTTCGTATTCCTGGTTCAATTCGTTCATCTGCTTACGCTGATCCTCATCAATCTTCTGCGAAAGGTCACGGAACTGATTTGGCGTAATTTTCTGGTCGTCAGGAACGGCGGTACCATTCTCGTCCTTACCCAGAAGACGGGCCAACAATTCTGTACGCTTCTTCAGAATGTCGAGAGTAATCTTTGCCTTCGCACGGTCCTTACGGACATTGAGAAGCTCCTTAATACGGAGATAGTCAGCACACTTGACAATTTCTTTGACCTGGGAGATCTTACGTTTCTCCTCATCCTGGCGGATCTCTTCTGCCGCCTTGTCTGCGATGTCTGTCACGAGGTTGCCCTTCATCAACTTCTCTACTACGTTGTCTGCTGATACGTTCTGCTGCTCTTTAGCAGCACCTTTTGTTTCTGCTTTTGCCATTTTGATAATGTTTAAAATGTTTGTAAATAAAATTAATTAACATATTGTTACCTCTCCCACACTCCAGGATGGATTCTTAACGAATACTGCGCCATTATTATTAATGGTGATATCGCATGGAGCTTCGTGAGAGCAGTTAGCCAAATGAATGAGTGCTAATCTAGCATCTTCAGCTTGATTCTCGTTAGGGTACTTGGATTCGAATACCAATGTTTTTGTATTCTTACCCTTTCCCTTAGCTTTTGTCGTATACACTGGAATCTTCCACATAATCTAAAGGATTTAGCTTGTTTTTAAACTTGTCACGCTTATACGCCTTTGCTTTGGCTTCAGCGTGACGCTGATGATATACTTTCTTAGTATTACGTTGTGTTCTGCACATAATTACATGTTATCTTGAACTGTTTTAAATACACAAATAACATCGGCATTTATGCCGTAAGAATCACGCATTCTCTTACTTATACCACCAGACATAACCCTGATAGCATTTGTAAGAGATTCATTGTCAGGCTCATTAGTTATAGCCTCTGACAATGCGAGCAACAACTTCATCTTGGAGCAGAAAAACTTACCAAATCTTCTTTTCACGTAGATGCACGCAGATTCTACAACAGAAAGTTCTGTAGCATTCTTAGCTTCTGCGTGACCGATAATAATTGAATTAACTTCCGTTTCATTCATTGTAACTGCATGCACATCTTTAACATCAGGCTTAACCGTGTTCAACTGTGAAGCTATTGCCATAACTTCTGATGCGTTCAAATTAGAACCATCGTAAGAGATAATAATGAACCGCTTCATAGCTAATCCTCCTTTGTCGTTATGTTAGTACTGGAGGACTGCACGATTTGCACATGCTTACCATCAATAATGGTGTCAATGACTTCCGTGTTAGGGATATCAGGAGGAGTAACCGCATTGTATTGATCCCGTTTATCAGGAAGATTCAGATACACATGCTTGTTCATCTCGAACTCGTTCGATATACTCATCTTAGTCAATGGTTTCCCAGATTTTTCTAAGACTGATACCACATCGCGCATAACCTTTTCAGGTATGCTGAAGAACACTGAGTCCTGATGTCTCCATTGACCTTCCGATCTCTGAAACTCTATAACTTCAGAACAGCCGGTGAATGTAGGATTATCAATATCCTGCATCATCTTTGACACCATGAGTGAATCATCGTGTTTGATCTCACTCTTTGTCTGCTTCACATAGTCACATGATGACATTGTGGCAGCTACAATAAGCATGATTAAGCACATGCTAAGCTTTTCAAATAATCTCTTCATTTTGATAATTTATTAGAGATTCAACAAATGTTAACTATCCGGGTTTTAAAGATTCACGGAATCATCTTTTGTGGACCAGCTAGGGCTTGAACCTAGGACCTCCAGATTATGAGTCTGTTGCTCTAACCAACTGAGCTACAAGTCCAAATATGGGCAATTTTCACTGGTTATATTTAAACCATTCCATTGTCTCCTACTATCTAACGTTCTTTTTCTTTCTAACCCAAATGATTAATTTTAAGGTAATTACGCTATTTAATAGAGTTGTAGGGAGTTGTTTGGTACCCATTTGTGATTTTATACAGACTTGAACTGTTATGTAGGCCTCTAACCTAATAAATCTCGGGGACGGCATAAACCGCCCCCTTGAAATGCAACTTAATTAAATTTTTCCGTCCAGTACGATATAAAATACATGATACTGGAAATCAAGATTATTATCAACATAACAATTATTACTACCAACGAAAAATCGCTTATGTTAGTTATATTCGTTATGTTTGACAACAAGTCAAAAAGAGGGAATGCTGAAATAATTATTAACGCTATTGATACAAATAGCTCTCCATATTCTTTTATCATAGATATAATGCTATTTGTGATATCTCATCATAATCGTCTTCACTAACAAACCATGAATCGTTATCTGTTGTTAAATAACTCTTTCTTGATCCCAAATCTACATCACTTAATGATAATACGCACATATCATCAGGATTTGCAGATTCATAATCTTTTAACTCTACGTTTACATCACTACAATGCGATTTAAGTTTACGCAATGATGAATGATGTCGTCTAACTTCTAATTCTTCGTCAGACATTTGTCCATTTGCTCTACGTTTTGCCATAATTAAGGACTAATAAAAATTATTCCGTCTTCAATGCATGATGGTGATTCTTCATTTGGATCCTTTGAATCGTTTACTCTTGGGCAAGAGAAAGGATTGTTAAAGATACACCCATTACAATCGTATTGACGTTTAGCCCTAACAATAATGCCATTTATTTTGTAGATTCTGCCAGGACTAATTATTTTACTCATAGTTCACCTATTAATTGCAGCTTGTACATTGGTTGCTTAACTGGAACCATTTCGTATCCTTTACGAATTTCACCTACTTTTCGAAGTACTCTAGATACTTTTCCAAGATGAAATGTTCTATGTATAGTACAGTTCTTTTGGATCGATACAAAACATACAAATCTTGTTGGATTAGCATAAAGTTTATCATATACAGGTGACACGATATGATAAAATGAACCAATACCTTTCATAGTATTTATTTTATTCATATCACTTTCACTAACCAAAATCTTTGTTGTTTTTCCTTCTTTTTTCAGGTATTCTGACCTATATATATGGTATTTTCCAGTTGATACATCTCTAACAGATATACATTTACCTTCGACGTTAGCGATTACAACCATTGAACTACCTACCATTATACCACTAGGTAATACTCGGCGTACTACATCTCCTTCACCAAATTTCATTTGTGTACAAATTTAATTTTATATCGAACAATAGATGTTATTACACCATTTCTTAACCTAATGCCAAGTGTAGGCTCAATAGAGAATTGCTTGCATGTGCTAATATAATCTACAACACTCTTTGAGATTGGAATAATCTCTGAGAATCCTGTAGACTTATCAACATACACAGCTAGATACTTAACGGTTTTACCGTTAACACTCGGTTTCTGTACTATTTGCTTAATACATTCAACCTTACAAACCATTGTGTCAATTGCAGATTTTTGCTGTGCTTGACACTTCGATGTCATGAGTAACAATATTATTATCACGACTATCGCTATTAATGGACCAGGACTTTGATTTTCCGGCTTCTCGTATAATTTTACAGCCATTTTTTATCATTTTTTTATCATTGTTTGTCAATAAAACAAGTAGCGCCACATTCTTCAATTCGACATTTGAGTCTATTCAAATAATTAATGTCAAGAGATCTTGCGATTTCAGGTTTTGAATCACGTGAAGCAGCATCGCAAATATCTTTGGCCTCTTTTAAGCCTAAGATTAAGTTATCCTTGACAGCTTTAACACATTGCAATTTTGCGTTACCACAATTTTGCAGGTATAGCACATGAACCTTTGGAATAACCTCTTCTGGTTTCTTGAGATTTCTCATTGCCTCCAATACTACTGTTGTTGCAACTTCTGTTTCAGTGAGACCATTTGTGGTCTTTATTGTAACCTTGTTATCGTCATCAATAAAAATATCAATCATGCTAATGAATTGTTATGAATTTAACACTTGTCTTACCAGCTCCTGGAACATTTGAATGTTTGTTATTAATATAACTATTCAAAGTATTTTCCAAAGATTTGGCATTGACTTTACTTAATCCAGAAGAGAGGATCATTGTAGATCCTCCCTCCTTAGCAACTACCTTGTAGTTAAGGTATTCAGCATCTGGTTTCCCTTTTGCTGACTGTGGCTTAACTGCCTGGTTATGCGTTTGCTTGTGCTTCTTCTGATTCATTGTCTGTACAAATGAATGATTTACAATCCAGACCAATGTTCTTAATAACCTCTGGCTCACTGAGTCTATCCTCTGCAATCTCGCTAATACCTGCAGCGATATGCACAAGATGATTCAAATGAGTAATGCCATTGAATGTACCACCAACCTCAACTGTTACATTGATGCTTTGCTCATCAGTCTCCTGATCCTTAGTAACTCCAATTTCCTTGAGGATTGGAACAAGCTTCTTGAACTTATTCTCAATGTAACCTGGAGAATCCAGGTCAACGTGTGTAGGAGACAGTTTACGAGATACTGTTACAATTGTTGTGTTACCGTCAGCATAAATAGCTGTTTCAAACTTTGGGTAATCTTTGCCCATTAATTTCTCTAAAATGTTCATAATTTTGATAATTAAACATTATTTACTTGTATAGGACTACTTCTCACCTATACTTGAGTTTTGTGTTCCATCTGTAATTCGGTTTCCCTTTGGAGGCTTTGGACTCCCTACGGCTACATTAAACACTTAGGGTTGATGCAACTCAACCCTTATGTTTTAAATTGGTTTTAAATGCAGATCTGATGGTAATTTATAAATACAGAAATCAAATCTATTACAATTATAGTCAAAACAATGAATGCAATCATCATTTCTGCATCTTCCTTTTACGATTCTAAATACACGATGATTAATTGTGACTAATTGCCCTGGCTTATATCTCTTACGAGTACCAGATGTCTTCCGTATGTTCTTCTTTTTCGAATTCATTCATACTACTTTACGATTAATTCGTCTACTTTAGACTTAGCGTCTAAATAATCTGCACCATAATCTGTCTCAAGGTCTGTATCCATGAGGTCAAGATTATGTGTTCCATCGAGAGAGTCTAAAAGCGTCTCAGTGCATTTATAATACTCTTCATACGCTTTTACTTTTTTCTCTGCTCTGTTATTGTTACCTTTTGCAGCATTAATACCAAAGCAGGCACCAACAATAGCACCAATAACTGCTCCAATAAAGAACAGATTTAATTGGTCCATAAAAGAATGTTTCTTATCTTCCATATTTATATATAGTTTGATTAATAATCTACAAAAATGTTATATCTATTCTCACGAACCGATATAACCATATGCACGAACCTAAATACTTACATGGAAATAAAACCTGTTGATAACTAAAAATGATTTAATAAAGGTGTAGTGGTGACTGGACTCGAACCATGTGACTCACCTAAATGTTCACTAGAACGCCCGTACATTTTAAATGTATGCGTTATCACCACTATCCGTCTCTCCAGATTGTCATAGAGAACTAAAACCACTTTCGCACCCCTTGCAAGTAGGCTGACCACCTTAGTTCTCAGCATACATGTAATACTACTATTTCACCCTCTGTGTCCTACAATCGACATCTTACAGCTTTGCAAGTACTATAAGCACGTGTTGTAGTCATGGGCTTGGGACCATGAACGCCACATTACTACCTACGATTTATCACATTAGCGTAGGCGCTCCGTCATCCTGGTTTGTATACCGCATGAGATAACGGTTAAATACAACTATCTTCACAGACCATTGTATTTAGGGGTCTAGAAAAATGCTTATGAATAATGAATATCAGACTACACTATGATGCAATGTTGGAGCAACATTAGTTGCGTAATGTCATACTGTAGTTTCGTCTAGGTCTCATCAGTGATTATTTTATTATAGACGCTCCCTAGATGCGTCTTTATTTGTCTTTCATTACATATATATATCACTATCTTCACAGACCATGATATATATGTAACGAAACTATCTACTGCCACACTTGGCAAACCTTCAGATTTGATCATTGTGCAATTATTTGATGGAATCTTTAATCATTGTATATTATGTATAATAATTGTAGGTTTATATCAAATGCCATAATACATTCTTTACCTACAACTATGTGTTTAATCATGCCTCCACACGGAAACCTATGATCTATATAATTTGTCCCTTTCATATTGATTATGTTTTATATTTCTATCTGTTCTATCTGAAATCTCACCTGCGGATCTTCCCATCTCCCATCTCAGGCAAGCTCTAAGCTAATGTCTGAGCGAAGCGAGTTACATTTGTTCAAGCAAGCAAGGTAGCGCCACGAGGACGCTACGATGCAAGTTGTTAGAAGGTTGCTGGAGGCACGCTTCCCGGAGCTGCTGCACCTGGTTGCTGAACGCCTGGCTGTGCCACATTAGGTTGTGCAGCTGGTTGTTGTGTAGCCGTATTCGGCTGAGCTGTAGCTGCTGCTAATGGGTCAGGAGCTGGTGTTGCTTGTGGTGCAGGCTGAGGCGCAGTATTACCTGCTACTGTCGCAGCTGTGTTGTTTACAGGCTTGAAGAATTGGCGCTCAATACTACGCACTCTTGAGACAGGGTCCCAGTTTTTTGCATAGTTTGGTGTGCCATCTACCTTTGGTGTCTCACTGATGAGGATACAGAATACAAGAACACTATCCATTGTCATAGGCTGACCAGTTGTCTTGTCCAATCTTGGACTATGGTCATTACCCAATAAATAACTCATACCGTGCTCAAGCTTCTGACGTACAAAGATACCATTTAAGAAGCGATAACGCTCTGGAATTGCATCTTCATTGCTTGTCTCTGCAATACCTCCATGTTGTGTGTCCAGATATGGACGGATTGCATTAATCAATCCATCAACACCGAACATTACAATGGATGTATTCTCCTCAAAGACACAATCCTGATTCTCCAATGTAGCTGCTACATACAAATTACCTTCAGTTTGTCCTTCCTGGGCTTTAGCCTTCAGGATAGACATATTAAACAAACGATACTTAGACATAATATATTGTATTTAATGGTGAATAATCATTTGTGAAGATAATAGCAATAAAGCTATATATTAAGGAAGAGATATAACTACAAACAACATCAAATGTACAAATGGGCTAGTGGATACATTGTATCCAACATCAACATATCTACATCTTTCTCTCTTCCCCTGCTAATAAGTTAGAAGTGTTTTTTATGTTCCCGCAAGCAAAGAATAGGCAAGAGAGTAAGGCATAAAGCCTTACACCTCAAGCTAATTTGAATGACTGGTCTAATTCATGTCTTACTCCATTGTCGAAATACTTTTCTCCCAATGGGCCAACATACTCTCCTAGTTGATACAAGTTGAATAGCTCGTGGTATTTGTACTGAAGCCATTCTCTTATATCTCCTCTACAATGTACAGTGTAAATGTAGTCGAGAGTTTCCTCAATTGTTGAGAAGCCATTTTGTGCTGCTATCATTAGCAGACAAATAAGATGCACTTGTTTCATAGTTATAATGATTAAAGAGAGCGGCATTACACCGCTCCCTGCTACTTAGATAAGTTTGGCAACTGAGTATTCTCCTCCGTCGCGCAATTTGCACAAATCGGCATACTGTCTTGCCTTATCCTCCTCATCAAATGATGCATCAACAACTGGACTCATAACCTTGTAATTCTTGATAACTAAAAACTGTTTCATAATTGTAAATATTTATTGATTAAACATAAGCTAAAGAATAAAGAGAGTACGCCATTAGAATGGCAATACTCTCTCAACAAACTGCCGATTATCAAAGTACTTGTCGTATATGCCAAATGATACATTGTATACGTCATGCTCGCATATAGCATCTGAGAACACAAGTTCAAGATAATCAGTGCGTGGAATGATACCACGTGCACGATCAATTGCATTGATTACATCAACAATTGAGTTATCAACCATATCGTGTTGAATAGCGAACAGCATGATAGCTGCTAAACAGAATTTATCCATATTGATTATGTTTTATTGTTACTAATAGTGCAGAATTGTTCTTTATGTTCCCGCGGTTAGGATGACAATCTATCAGTGATGTCATTTAAGATGCCGGGGGTAGTCAGATCCGAAACTCGAGCCGGGGGAGGCAATTATTACTGTTTCGCGTCTTTGTACTTGTAAAACAAAAAAAATAAAAATAAAAAAGCCGAGGTTATAAGCCCCGGCTAATAATACGAAATGTTCTATATACATCATTCATGAATTCTCTATTAAACATTAAGTATAGAGTTATTCCATACTCTTTATTTATTACGCATGGAAGATGCTTATTTTGCTCTGTTGGAATCTTTGTCATTTTATTCAAGATACAACCTTCTTAAACTTATCTATAAAGTCTGTTATTTCTATTATATTTTAATCTACTATTTTTAAAATCTCCACCATCTAGTTGACTCTTTCTTTAATTCTTCTAGACACTTTTCATACTTATTTTTCCAATAGTTGACCCAGTCTTCTTGGTGTGCTAATTGCTGTTCTAATAGTTTTATAGAGGCATCTCTAGCCTCTAATGCACTCTCATTGAACTTTTCTGGACTACTATTCTGTACTAGCTTTTCGTAATCTTTTCTGTCCAGAATTACGTAATCTTTTAGCTGTCTTATTAGTTGTACTAATTCCGTTTCTTTCTCCTTCGTCTCCATACATTATGTCTAATAATATTTTGTACGTTTCTTTATTTACCGTAAATTGTTCTAATATTAGCTAAGCTAAGCTTATTTCCGGTATTTCAAAACTACTTGAGTCTAGGTTCTTCTGACCCAAACACTTCTATAAATTTGTAGAACTCTCCTTTTTCATCAAGCTGCAGTGCTAATTGTAGTATCTGTCTCGTTGGAGTCGCTTCCTCCCCCAAATTCTCCAGCTCTTTCAGAAGTATCTGGTACGCATCCCTCTGTGCTGGATCCATTTTTTCTTGCTTTCTTTTTGAATTTTTCATATCTTTCTATTACTTCATCGCCTGTTACGTCCTTATCTTTAGGATCATCTGGATTATATAATACCTCTACTTCTCCGAATCCTTTTAATATTTCCAGAAGCTATTTGAAGTCTTCTTCATCTGCTCCGTCATTAAGTAATTGCATTGTTTCCATTTTTTTGGATTATTTTCTCTATATTCTTTTATAGCTTTCCCTATAAATGCACACGCTTCGATAGGCGTGAGTTTAATTGGTTTTGGGTTAAGCTGCGATCGTTTCATTTGCTTCATTTAACGCATTTACAACTTCAGCCTTGGTTGTCTTTGTCTTTACGTACTCGTTTATTTTATTGACTATTTCATCCTTGTGTGGATTTCCCTTTGTTTCATACATGTGCATGAGTACGGACGTGCTATTAGCATACTCAGTACGCTTTGTTTCGTCTTTTGCTAGCTCATCTACAAGGTTTTCTAGTTCCTCAATGGTATAGTCCTCCAATCTTCCGGAAATACTATCCACTGATCTAATAAGTTTTCCATCTTTATCGTACAAATTGCTATATTTACTAATCTTTCCCATTATTTTTACTATCTTTAAGTATTATCCAACATGTGGTAGTAGCTACTATTGGAAGTATTAAAAACATGAATATTATATCAAATGGATTCATCTTTGTCTGGTTCGTAAAACCCTAATCTTCTACCGTTTTTCTCGGCCTTTTGTATTATTTCTGCCGCTCTTAAATATTCTTTATCTTTTGCTATTTCGCTCAGCATGGGCTACGTATTTTGTGCACTCTTCCTCTACAATTTCACCATCGTCGTTATGTATTAAGTGAGTATATTTTTCTTTTGACCTGTTGAATTTAAACATTCTAAATGCTTTATCTCGTTCCTATTTATCGTCATATCTATGAATATATTTCATCATTTGTGTAGCATTTACAGATCCTGCCACCCCTAGATTACATAGGTTTTTAATAAAGCTCATAGCCCCATCTTCGCCGAATTTATGCTTTAGCATACTATATTCCTTAAGGCTCTTCTAGAACCATTGATTATCAAGATCATATATTGGCTCCTATTCTACAATGTATGCTATGTTCACTGGTACTCCATGTATAAAGAAATATTTACACTATTCTGTACACGGTTTATTCTAGTATTGTAGAGATAAGAAGTCGGCATAATATAGTACAGCACTCATCTCAAACTAGTTCATCGTTTATTTGCTGTTTTGTTTACACACTCGGTAAAGTATCCAATTAAGTATGCGAATACCTCATTTGTATCATCAGAGAGCTTTATATGACATGCTTCAAGTATATCTACAGCTGCATGAAATGATTCATGAGCAAATGTATTTATGTCGTCATCAGACTCCTTTATCTTGTTTATTACTATGATTTCACAGTCTTCATCAGTCTCTTTGTCATACGCCCCTCTAGTGGTATAGGCTGTATAACCTGCCCATTCGTCATCAATTATAGACGTATCATCATCTCTAAAGCTGAATCGTTTATCTATTACAGACTTATCTGGATTAATTATAACGAATAAGCTAAATCCATATACTGTCTTATATTCGTCTATTATACACTTTTTCTTCTTATCCATACTATTCTTATTAGTCTTACAATTATTATTAAGCTTATATAGCTCTACTATATTTGTATAGTCTTACATACTGTAATAGCTGTACTACTAAAGTAGATCTCCTAAAGAGAATATATAAGAGAAAGGGTTCTAGCTAGCTAACCCCCTACTATCCCCCTAACGTAAAAAAGCTTAAAAAGTTGCATATTTGCAAGAAAAATGCTATTTTTACAAAATTTATACCATATTTGCAACCTTTTTGAAAATTATTTCGTTATGGCAGCGTAAAACAATAAAAGCAATTGGATATGACAAAGATTTTAAAGGTTATTAAGCCTTTCTTCGTAATGGAGAATGGTGATACATTTGAGTACAACGCTGATACAGACCAGTACGAAAGTGTATATAACGAAGAGCATAATAGCTCAAACGAAGACAATTCAACGGTTGTTTCTTCTTACAATTCTGTTTATAGAATCTCAAAGGAATATGCCAAGATGCTTCTCGATAATGGATATGTTGAGGAAGTTGACAAGAAAGCGAGATTTGTAAATATCTTTGATGAAATTGATAATAAGCTCTCAGAATACAACAATGAGCTTTGCACTCTAGAGACAAAAGCTGACGAGAATACTCCTCAGTGTTTGCTTGTTGAGAAAGAAACAGTATTGAGAAACATGATTAAATTACTTGAGTACCTTAAAGGATTGAAGAAGTAATATGGATGAGAAGATGATAGACCAGACACAGTTGGCAGAAGACTTGAGCTCAAAAATAAAGTATGAGTTCAGACAGATGTTCTTGGTAAAGCCGCTTGAGCCTGTTAAAGTTAAGAAGAAGATCTCCGAACCTGTGGCTAAGGATACTAAGCCTAAGAAGGATAAGGATGGGATCGAGGCAGTTGATTATGATGAAGTAAAGACAGAGATAAAGGAAGTTGATTCAGATTTCTCTAGAGCTGTTGTACTTAAGTTGCCATATGAGTACACACACCCATATGACGATGAGAAAATACAGCAGATGCCTATCAAGGTTGGCGATATCGTTATATATAGATCATCTAGAGGTGCTATGTATTTCGATTTGCTTAAGAACTCTCAGCTTGTATCGCTTTACGATATTGTAGCAACTGAAACAGTAGAAAAGTAATGAATATAGATAAAGTTTGTAGATAGATTGGACGTACATTGAACGATGACCCGGAGCTAGTAAAACAAATAGTTATGCATTAGTTTTAGTTCGTAGTTGATGTTATGAAAGATCAAGATGATACTAGAGACGTATTAATAAACAAACTATTTAGATTCAAGCTTAAGAATAGATTTAAAGATAATAAAAATAAACCATTAAGCCCATATGAAAAAGATAATAAACATTGAGCGTAAGCCTATCATTGTTGATACAGATACAGCTGAGGTTTAGGCTATTAATAGATCTGCAAGATCAATTGATGACATCTACATCATCCCAGAGGACTCTCATATTGAGTGGACATCAAAGCTCTCACCAGATAAGGTTATTGAGGCAGATGTAAAGAAGAATGATATTCTTGTTACATTCTACGATAGAGATCTTGGCACAGACTTCGTAATAGTTCAGTCTGAAGATTGGTTGAAAGCTCTTAACAATGCTAAAGAAGCTGACCAGAAGAGAAAAGAAGAGTGGGCAGCTAAGCAGAAGGAGAGAGGTTCTATAGATCTCGCTTGTGGAGATGCATGTTGTGAGTAACATTAATATTTAAGTTATGAAGAAAACTATTAAAAAGACAGTTAAGGTAGCAAAGCCTAAGTATACAATCGATATGACTAACGCAGCTAACATGCGCGACATTACAGAAGACTTCATTAGTCAGAAGATTTCGAATGGCATGAAGCTTACATGTGACGACATGTGTACAATTACGTCAATCGCTACAGATATTATACTTAAGAACCTTATGCCAGAGGATTGTACAGCAATCGTAAATGATGGCGGAGTTTACAGAAAGTGTACAGCCATTAGGGTTGAAAAGAAGGTTAAGAAGCCTTGGTACAAACGAGTATGGAATTGGATTACTCGTAAGAAGTAATCACCTTTAGAGTCTATTAGTCAAACGGTAAAGACGTCCCAATATAAAGGGAATAGTTAGCAGGTTCGACTCCTGCATAGACTCCTAATTTGTTTAAGAAATTATAAGTTTGATAATATGAGTGGCATCCCTGTGTGTACACTATAAATAAAAGGCTACCATGGTAAGCTGACACAGGAACCTAATACTGGTTATAAGTCCAGCTAAAACTTATAAGAGTCAAAGAAAACGGGCGGGATACAGAAAGGATGCGAAATCATTTAGTTGGCAACGAACGCTGAGAGGTTGTCGCCATTTCTGAAATCTCTATAAACTGGGATATCCGGGTGAAACAAAAGCTTTCTGCCCTAGCAGCCCTTTTAGCTGCAGGATCCAAATGGCGCCAATACTGGTTCTGCGTAACTCCAGTTAAAGGTTACGTGCTTATCTCTAATAGGGTGCAGGTGGTAATACCCTATTAGATATTTTCATACAAAATGAATTTTTTAATAGGTCGCATGAGTTTTGCGAAATAGTTTTGTGTGTTTCTATAAAAAATGCACAATATCGCGGGATGGTGAAATGGTATCACATTAGGCTCATAACCTAAATTTGCTAGTTCGACTCTAGCTCCCGCAACAACAGAATAAGGGTGTTGTAGCAATGATAGCTGCTAAATTTAAAGATTTAGAGATAGTGGTTCGATTCCACTGCATCCTTATATATTCCCCTGTAGTGTAAAGGTAACACCAAGAGCTCTAACCTCTTTATTGCCCGTTCGAGTCGAGGCCGGGGGGACCAATAATAAAACAATATTTGAATACTATGGAGTTGAAATTTAAGAGACTTGAGGATAACGCTATCCTCCCTATTCGTAGCACAAAAGGTGCTGCAGGAATTGATTTGACTTGCACTAAGATTGAAACAGCTCTTAATGAAGCAAATCAGCTAATGTTGGTTTACCATACAGGATTGGCAGTTGAAATTCCTGCCGGATATGTTGGTTTACTTATACCACGCTCTAGTATTTGGAAGAAGTCATTATGGCTTACTGACAACGTTGGAGTGATTGACGCTAGAATATTGATACGTTATTAAGTATCAATGCAACCAACTCTATTCGCATATCGTTATGATGATATAACTAAACACAAAATATCATGATAACAAAAATTTGCAAACAATGTGGTAATAAATTTGATGTACCAGAATACAGAAAGGATGCTAAATACTGCTGTGACGAATGTAAACATAAAGCACTGCATGGAGATTTAAATTGTGAGTGTGAGGTTTGTGGCAAGAAATTTCACTTAAAACCATACGCTCTTAAAAAGAGTAAACATCATACATGTAGCCGCGAGTGTTTAAACAAACTTAAAAGTACATTATATAAAGGTGAAGGAAATCATCAATATGGTCTAAAGGGCGATAAGAATTCATCTTTCAAAGGAAACGTAATCCTGCGTAAGAATAATGGATTAATCGAGAGAATGGTCTACAATCCTACTCATCCATACGCTGATCGTAATGGTAGAATTAAGGAACATAGATTATTGGTTGAACAGAATTACGAAATGTTTGATGGTAAGTACTTTGAAGTTATAAACGGAAAGCATTATTTAAAGAAAAATGTAGATGTACATCACATTAACTTTAATCATAACGATAATAGAATAGAAAACCTAATTCCCTTGACTAGAGCGGAACATACAAAGCTTCATAACCAAAATGAAGTTATATACAGAAATGAGAAGGGAATGATAATTGGTGTCTTAAAACAGGGTGAATTGCTGGAAAAGCCTGAAGAGGTCAATCAGCAGCCAAGCTTGGGTAGTGATACCCTTGAAGGTTCAGAGACTAACAGCCGAGTCTTACGAGACAGTAATGCTGACACGAGTGCCCTGCCCGGAAACGGTGAAGATATAGTCCGATCTACTGATAACAAAATAAACAGTAGAAATATAGAGATAAAGAGCTCTATAGATTAACAACTCCTAATTTTGTTGGATTATAGAGGAGAGATTGTAGCCTTCATGAAGGCTACAACTGATGCTGTTCCTGCTGTTTATAAGCAGGGCGAACGCTTCTGTCAGTTAGTCATCGTTCCTATACCAGAGTATACAATCACAGAGGTTTCTGAGCTTTCTCAAACAGAGAGAGGTGATGGCGGATTTGGTTCTACTGGCACAGGACATGAAAACGAATCTAGCGCAGCTGCGGGAACTCAGTCACAGCTTAAGGAACAGGTTGAGTCCGTACCAGAGCCAGCGGCGGCACAAGATGGTGCTGAGGTAAGTGAAGGATAGGCCTAATTCGCTTACGTAAAGGGGATTACCGAAAGGTAGTTCCCTTTTACTGTTTAAATACATATCAAATCATACATTATATATAATGAAAAAGAAGTTTATTAAGACACCTTTGGTAGGTGTTTAGGTACACGGTGCCAAGGATGTTGGTACAAGAACAGTTAACCTTTTGATGGGCGAGCATGCAGGTGAATACGTTCGTGGCGATATCATGGATGCAAACGCTGTAATCCAGGCATTCGATGAGCTTAAGGGTAATGTTGATAATAACCATGATTCCCTTGAGGAGATAGTAGACGAACTCCACAATCTTAGAGATACTACAGATCATAGATTTGAGGTATTCCAAGAGAAGGCTGAGGAAGAGACTGCTAATAGAATCTAGGGCGATAAGACACTTCAGTAGAACATTGATGCAGAGAAGCAGGAAAGAATAGATGCTGATACTCAGCTTCGTAATGATCTTACAACTGAAGTTAATCGTGCTAAGGCTAGTGAGAACGCTCTTGCCGCAAGTATATAGGCAGAGGCTACAAAGCGTGAGAATGATGACAATACAATTAAGGATAATCTCAATGCTGAGGTAACACGTGCTACTGCTAAAGAGAACGAGATCAAGGCAGAGGTAGATGTTATTAATGGCGACTCTACAACTGAGGGCTCATTCAGAAAGGCTATTGCTGATGTAGTTGGCGCAGCTCCAGAGGCTTATGATACATTAAAGGAAATTGCTGACAAGCTTAATGAGAACGATGATCTTCATACAGCTATTAATGATGCAATTGCTACAAAGGCTACTACAGTTGCTCTTAACGAAGAGATTACAAGAGCTAAGGCTGCAGAGGCTGAGAATAAGGCTGAGATCGCTGCAGAGGCTGCTAGAGCTAAGGAGGTTGAGGGTAATAATGCTCTCGCTATTTAGAACGAAGAGTCTAGAGCTACTCTCGCAGAGAATGCTATCAATGATGCGCTTAATACAGAGATTGATCGCGCTAAGGGCTAGGAAGCATATCTCTAGAACCTCGTAAATACTAAGGCTGATACTACAGCTTTAGAGGGTGCTAAGACAGAGCTTGACAATAAGCTTGCACAGAAGGTTGACACTACTACACTTAATGAGCAAGTTGATGCGTTGAATACTGTTATTGCTGCTAAGTAGGATGCTGGTAAATATATTCCTTATGCGAGATATGAAAGCGACGAGTATATTATGCTTAACAATATTTGTATAGAAAACGGCATAACTAAATCGCGTATAGATAGTAACTGTTTGTCTGTGTATAAAATGACAAATCAAAGTATACATTCCAATATATAGTGTGCTGAAATAGAATTGCAAAGTGATAAAAATCGAGTACGTATTAACGACGACGGTATTAATATATGGAAACTTGATGTTCATGCTATTGACGGCATTTCTAATACAATATTTAGTTTAAGCAAGAGCGGCGTAAGATTATATGGTGGCGATGATAATCATGTGTTAACTTCTAATGCCTCTACCATAGACATAACAGAATATGCATTGAAATCAGAACTTCCTGCTGTCCCTACAAAGGTTAGTCAACTCTAGAATGATAGTGAGTTTATTGCCAAGTCAGTATACGATGAAAAGATTGCAGAACTTGAAGCTCGCATCGCAGCACTTGAAGCTAAACATCCAGAAGCTGCTGAATAAAGCTAGGTCTTAATGAAAGCATGACGGGGTTCACTACCCCGCCTAGCACAACAGATTCTACCACGCCTCCTTCCAAATGCGTACCAGACGTTGTAGGAAAGAAGGAAAATATAGATTAGGATAAATTCAAATAATCTTTAACTGCGGCGTTTTAGACGTGATCTTCGATGACACCACAGTACAATAATTGTTAACAATTTAAACGAATTAATATGATTAATTTTTGCATTGAACCAGAAAAATGCTGTCACAAAGATCCAATTAGAGAACTAGATCTGAAGATTGATCAGTATTATTCATCAATCTATTCTAGATTATGTAAACACGTTAATGATACAGTTGTTCATATAACACAAGAAGAAAGAGATGAATGGAACAATAAGGCTAGCAAGGAAGCTCTGAAAGATATCCAGGATTAGCTGAATGAAATAACTGGCGACGGAAGTGGTTCTATAAAATAGGAAATACTGCTTGAAGTTAGCAAACAAATAACTAATGCTATAGCTGGTTTAAATTTAGGCGATTATGCCAAAAAGAAATACGTAGATGATGCTATTAAAAATATCAATCTTGATGGATATGTAACAAAGACTTATGCTGATTCTACATATTTAAAAATAGTAGATTATACAAGATTCGACGCCAATAGTTACTACACCAAAGCCGAAATACAAAACATGTTAAATAACTCTAATATAGGAAAAGACTATTCTATAGAGAGTTTTACAATCGAAAACGATAAGCTTATTCTTGTACAAAAGAATGGTGGGCAGTTTGAGGTGTCTTTATCTAAAGCTGGAACTGGCGGTGTTGATGCTAGTTATGTTTAGGACTAGCTTAAGAATTATATAAAAAAAGGAACGCTTGCTAAGCTTATCATAAACGATGAAACCTACACATTGGAGAATGGTGGGCAGATAAAGATTCCTGTTGGAGGAGGTGGATCAAGTGTAGATCCTACTACATTTGGGTACTATAAATCTTATTTTAAAGAAACCTCTAGTAAAGAACAGGCACCAATTAAGCCTAGTGCAAATAGGCCACCTGAAGACGGTTCTGGATGGGTAGAGAATGCTCCTAATTATAGAGATGGCCACTACATATGGATGACACAAGTATTCATAAATGGTAACGGTTAGTATGGTGAATACCTAAACCCAATATGTCTTACTGGAAGTGGAACAGCAGGAGAGGATGGTAGTGGAGTTAGCTTTATATATAAAACAGCCATTGAAGGAGAAGAAATAAACAGTCCAGGAAACGTATCTGTAGAAAATGGAGTACCAGTTGTACCTAGTGGATGGACTGATCATCCAAGTGGTGTTACAAAAGATGTACCTTACGAGTATTGTTCTGTAGTTATAAGTACTAAAGGACAATGGGGATCTTATTGGAGTTAGCCATTCGTGTGGTCGCACTTTGGGTAGAACGGTATGGATGGAGATGGTGTTGAATATATATATTATGCTAGCACATTTGCTCCATCAAACAACTTACCGTCAACATGGACAGATGACGAAGATTTTCAAAACAGAGAATACATAAGAGAGAATTCTGGATGGACAGATGATCCATAGGACTTAGAAGAACTTGGGGCTGGATATAAATAGTATGTTTGCGTAAGAAAGAAATATGCTGATACTGATGGTTAGGCTGCTTATTGGCACGCTTATTCTGATCCTGCATTATGGGGATATTATGCAAGAGATGGTGTTGTAAGTGGAATTATTCTTGATGTAGTTGGAGAGATTAAATATTTATACGTAGATAATGATTATGATAATCTAGAATATAATGGAGAATCTACAATAACTATGTATAACGATGATTCTCCAGTTCAATTTGATCTTACAATAGATAGTGTAAAAGGTTCTGATGGAAGTTATTTAAGCGAATAGGATATAGAAAGTTATTTTAGTACAACTAATAATGGAAATAACAAAATATTAAATATTAATATACCTGCAAATAAACTTCATTTTACAGACAATACATATTATATCGTAAATGTTGTAGGAACACCAACATCTTCTAGTATAAATTCTCAGAGAAGAATTGCTCAAATACAATTGTACGGAATTAAACAAGGCGGATAGAATGGTGTATCATATGATCTTAAAGTATCTGCAGCTGCTATAAATAAATAGGATGGATCATTATACCCAGAATCAGTTAGTGTTAAAGTTATAAAAAGCGACGGTACTAATATTACTGAGATAACACCAGATGTTTATAATGGATGGACTTTTAAATACAGCACAGACAACGGAAATAGTTATAATGAAATAGATTCTAATCCTGTTTAGACAGAAGGAGATAATGGAATGCTATTTACAGCAACTGATGACACAATAACATTAAGTGAATTTATTCCGATAATTAATCAATCTGCTGTTGCTGGTCTTAATGGAGTTTCTTATTCTTTGCAATTATCTGGTTTATAGTTAACATATAAACCTTTGGATGGTGCATATTCTTTCCATATTAGTGGAAATGTCGAACTATATAGGATAGAGGCCGGAGGTTCATCTACTAAGATTTCTGGTTCAGATGCTAATGTAAAATATCAGCTTGGTTCAGATAGTAGTAAAACTGATTTAACATACCAATCTGATAGTTGGAATCTAGATATAAGCAAAACGTTACAATCTAGTTCTGATATTGTTACATTATACGCATATAATACAAATGGTGCTTATTTAACATCAATGTCTATACCATTGTCTGCTTCAGGAGAAAAAGGTGATACTGGAGAAGGATCTGTTGGACAGACATTTAAAGGATCACCTTTAAGAATTGCCGGTGAATGGTAGAGCGGTAAAACGTACTACGATGGAAAGAGAGATGCAGAAAATGGTATATTCTATCAAGATGTCGTACTTTATGAAAACATGTATTATGTTTGCGTAAATACAGATTCCGGAGAAACAGACAATTGGGCAACGACTCCTGATGTTGCTACATATTTTCAGAAGTTCGCAGTTACAGAAAATTTTGTAACTGATAAGATAATAGCAAATTAGGCCTATGTTAAAGAGTTATCATCAGAAGAAGTTGTTATAATGGACGGCGATGCAATCGTAGCAGGTATGACTTCTAGTAAGGCTATTGATAGTAATTCTGATCTTAATGGAAAAGTTACGAATAAGGGTGATGTTCGTATATGGGCTGGAAAAATGTAGACAAATGGAGATTTGACAACAGCATATACCACAATAGATTCAAATGGATAGATTGTTATGCAAAATGTACAATAGGGTAAAAGCATTAGACTTAATCCATAGGAATGTTCTTTTAAAATAGTTGGACCAGTTAGTATTACAGACGACTCATATACAGATGGAACATATCTTCCATCTAGCGACGAAAGGGTAGAATTAGCTAATTTTGAGTATTCCATAGATCCAGATTCACTTTCTTCGGCAATTAGATTAGTCATGAAAAGCTATGGCAAAATAATTATTGATCCACTTGATAGAGAAATTTCTATCTATAATAGAAATGATGATACATACGGTACAGATTGTTCTATTATTACTGAACAAAGTATAATGTTATATGATGGCAATGGTAAACCATACATATATCTTATTGGCCACGATACTGCAGGGAGCGATTTTGCAGCATTAACAAATAGTTATAATAATAAAGGACTTCATTTAAAGAGAGATGGTAACTTAACATCAAACGATATACATTATATATTAGATGGTCTACCTACAAGCGATCCAAAAAAGGAAGGAGTTTTATGGATGGATACCGATCGCACATTAAAAGTATCTAGCAGGGGATTTGGATCATGAAAATAATCAGATAGAATATACTTCCCCCAAAAGGGTTTTTAGCGATTAATTTATTTGGCTATCTATTTTGTAAGCATGATGCTAAAATATCAGATATTACAATCAATCATGAACAGATACATACAGAACAGATGAAAGAAATGTTGTACGTACCGTTCTATTTATGGTATGGAGTTGAATGGATTATCAAACTGTTCTGTAAAGGAAATGCATACAGAAACCTTTCTTTTGAGAGAGAAGCTTACGATAACTAGTACAATCTAGATTATATAAAAAATAGAAAGCGTTATAGTTGGCTTAAAAGACTATTTAAATAATGTTTGACATCATATAGAATAAAATACAATTAAGCACAGAGGATTTAGCTATACCACCATTTAAAGACTTCTATAACAATGCTAAAGACAAACAAGATGCATTAAATAAGATTGAATTCATAGTGTGGAGATATAAATGGAATAGCCCATATGAGGCATACCCAGAGAAAGAGCGCACATGGAGAGTTGCTAAAGATGTACTTAATGATGAGAATTACAAACCTGATGACGTTGTAAAAGAATTAGCAAAAAGGTTCCAGGAGTTCCAAGAGACTCCTGCTACCAGACTGCTTAAATCTTCTAAAAGCGCAGCAGAGGGCATTATGAACACGATGGATAGTTATGCAGAAGAAGAGCTTGATATAGATACAGCTAAGAAGCTTTCAGCTATATTGAAAGATGTTAGCGGTATAATCAAGTCATTAGACATGGCTATGAAGTAGGCAAAAGCAGAACAAGCAGAAACTGGTAGGGTCAAAGGTGGTGGCGTTATTGGTATGTACGAATAATTATGATAGACTTTAATTAGAAGCTCCATAATACTGATAAGTTCAGATAGGCAGCTATTTTTTTTGAAAAGCATGGATGCTATACTTTGGCTCCAAGAGGTACTACTGATTACAAGAAATATTGGGACTAGGAAACAGAAAGATGTCTAAATGGCTACACTGCTCCTGACGGAGAAGGAATTACAGGGTATAATTATTTTTATCTTAATTATAGTCCTATTTTTAAGCTTGTAGAAACAGAGTATACCGACAGAAACGGAGATGTAAGAAAAAGAAGAGAGCGTGTGCTTTAGTTCCCTAGTTTTTGGGATTATGATTATTATTATTTTTGCGCCATAGAAGAAGCCGAACAACAAGGTAAACATATGGCTGTTTTAAAATCAAGGCAAAGAGGATACAGTTTTAAAGGAGCTTCTATGCTCGTAAGAAATTATATGCTTATTCCTGGCTCAAAGAACTTTGCTGTAGCTTCGGAGTAGAAGTTTCTTGTAGGAGATGGACTGCTTACAAAAGCTTGGTAGATAATGGATTTTCTTGACAAACATACAGAATGGGCAAAGCAAAGGCTTGTATCAACTCGTATGGAAAGAGTTTCTGGTTATAAAGTTACAGACGAATTTGGAAAGCAAACAGAACAGGGATATCTTTCTAGTATAGTTGGAATAACACTTAAGAATGACCCTGAACGTATTCGTGGTACTCGTGGCAAACTTGTATTATGGGAAGAAGGAGGTAAATTTCCTGATCTTCTTGATGCATGGCGTATTGAACAACCTTCAGTAGAAACAGACGATGGTGTGGCGTTTGGATTGATGATAGCATTTGGAACTGGTGGTACAATCGGTGCAAGTTTCGAAGGATTAAAAGAACTATTTTACAAACCAAATGCAAACAATGTTCTCAGTTTTCCTAATATATGGGATGATGGTAGAGAAAATACAGAATGCGGATTCTTTGTTCCAGCTTATTCAAACCTAGAATCATTTGATGATGATGGAAATCAAAGGTTCATGGATAAAGATGGTAATAGTATAAAAGAGTTAGCTATACAAAATTTAATAGATCAAAGAAACAAAATAAAAGACGGTGGTGCTAGTTAGCAATCTATAGACCGTTTTATATCAGAGCGTCCTATGAAGCCAGCAGAAGCTGTATTAGAGCTTGGTAAGAATATATTTCCTAGAAAGCTATTAATGGACCAGTTGACCAGAATAAGGACCAATAAGAAGCTTCAAAGTATGAAGCATATAGTTGATCTAGAATGGGACGGAAATGGCCAGGTAAAAGCTACAGAAAAGCCTAGTGGGGATATAACTAACTATCCTCTTAAAAAGGGAGATAAGCCACATGGCTCAGTAGTTATATGGGAGTACCCGGTAAAGGATCCTCCGCATGGTTTATACATAGGAGGGTGTTTAACCCCTGGTGAAAAGGTTTGCACATAGCGCGGTTTGGTAAATGTAGAAGACGTTACACTTGATGATAGACTTTTGAATAAAGATGGAAAGTTTGTAGAGATAAAGAATCTACAAAGATATGAAAAAGAAAACGAACCAATTTTTAAAGTAAAGCCATACGGTTCATTTAGAACTACTACATTTACAGGCGAACACCCAATATGGGTGCATAACAAAGGCTTTATAAAGGCTAAAGACCTAAAAGAGGGAGATTGGTTAGAAATTCCTAATCTATATTCAAGAGATGGAATGGGATTTCGTGATGATAAGCTCCTTAAGCTTTATTACTTTTATGGGCTATGGTTAGGAGATGGCTTTTGTAACAAGAACGGGAATTCTTATGATATATATTTATCAATAGGAAAAGATGAAGAAGATTTAGCCTAGTTCTATGATTCTTTAGTACTTGAGCTATTTGATAGAAAGTGTATACATGTACACAAAGATAGAGAGCAGACAAGAAGATTTACAAATAAAGATCTTTTCTTAAAGCTAAAATCAATGTTTGGAACAAACGCTTACAATAAAAGAATTCCTTAGTCAATAAAACATTTACCAGAAAATCACAAAAGGGCATTTCTTCAAGGATATTTGGATTCTGATGGATCAGTATTTCTTGATAATGGAAAAGTTAGAACAAACTTTACAAGCGTAAACTTATATCTTCTTGAGGATGTTTAGGATATGCTTTTTGGTATGAGTATAGCAAACAGTATAGTGATACACCAAAAAGAATGCACGAATAAACAAGGTGTTCATTCCGAGTAGTCATATAGAATAAATGTGAGCAGATCTGATCAACATTGGTTAGGATACGGCCCAGTGTTTGAAAGTAGAAAAATAAAGCTTTTATAGAAGTCTTATGCATTATCGGCTTCAAAAATGGGAGTTAAATTCGAAGATGATAATATTCTTTTAAAAGTAGAAAAAATAAGCTAGTCATCATATACAGGAATTGTGTATAATTTTGAATGCGAAACGCACACGTTTATGTGCAGAAACATTCTTACACACAATTGCGACCCGTTAAATATCAGCGGGGTATAATCGAGTAAAAACGGTGAAAGTCTAGAACAGAAGACACCGTGCTAATCTTATAGATTGCGAAAGGCTACAAGACAGTGTAACGCATAGGAGATGAATAAATATAATTCTCCCACGAGTGCTCGACGCCAATTTGGTGATAATATATGCTGAACTACATGGGGACATGTAGAAGTTAAGATAAAAAGCTTAACGATAACAAATTGATGATCACGATGATAGCTTTACAAACTCTCTTGGCTCTACATTTATATTTAAACGAGTAAGAGCTGGTGAGGCATGGACAGATGTAATAGTAGCAGAGTATTCTGGAAGACCGGACACAGCGGAAGAGTACTACGAGAACGTGCGCAAGCTACTTACGTTTTATAATGCTAGATTATTATTTGAGAATGAAAGAAAAGGAATCTACCCTTACTTTACGAATAAACACTGCGATTACCTCTTGGCTGATTAGCCAGATAAAATCATATCTGAAGTCTTTAAAGACAGCAAAGTGCAAAGAAGAAAAGGATGCCACATGACCAAACAGATTAGGGCGTATGGCGAAGGATTGATATTAGAGTGGCTGTTAGATGAATTTGAAGAAGGTCACCCTAATGTAGAAAGAGTATACAGCGAGCCTCTAATAGAAGAGCTTATAGAGAATGATGGTGTACGAAATGTGGACCGCGTTATAGCTTTATGTATGGTAATGATATACAGAGAGGAGCTCTATTAGGTAAAGGTGTCGTCTGCAAAAGAACAAAACAAATAGGTTGAACTCTTCGAGATGCCGTTATTTAGCAAACAATGGTTTGAAGAAGATAGCAGCACAAGTGAAGACGGTATGCCGATATTCACATTTTAATACATGGAAGATAACTTATACAATTCAGCTTTCCCCAGACAAAAGCTCCCTCTTTCAAAGAAAGGAAAAAAGTGGCAGGAAGATTGCGTTAACTATATTATAGGTGAAGGTAACGTAACATCTGGAGGAAATAGTACATCATATTACGGAGAGCTGTAGACCTATTATAACTTATATAACAGCATCTTCGACGAGAAGGATTTTAAATCAATTACAAACCCATTCAAGGTCGAGGATGGTTTTCCTGCTACTCCTCATGACTTTAATATTATAAGACCTAAAGTAGATTTGCTTATAGGTGAGGAAACAAAAAGACCTCTTAACTTCAGAGTTATCAGAACTTCATAGGAGGCTACATCTGAAATGCAGGAGAAAGAGAAATAGATGATTCTACAATATATAGAAGCAGCTATCACAGCTAGAATGAGCCCAGAGGAAGCTCAATAGTTCCAGCAGTAGCTATAGTCTGGAGAGATTATGCCACCAGAATAGATAGCTAAGTATATGGACAAAGACTATAAAGATATTGTAGAGAATACTGCATATCATTCTCTTACCTATCTGAGAGAGAAGCTTGATCTTGACAACGAGTTTATCAAAGGCTGGAAGGACGGATTGATCTCAGGTAGAGAAATTTATTACGTTGGCGTACTTAATGCAGAGCCATATGCTGAGAGAGTTAATCCTATATGTTTCTCTTACGATAAGAGCCCAGACCTTGAGTTTATTGAGGATGGATCATGGTGCTGCAGAAAGATGCGTATGCCTATAACTGAAGTATACGATAGATATTACGACAAGCTTGAAGAGAAGGATCTTGATAAGCTTGAAGAGATGATCGGTTCTACTCCTGGTAGAAACCTTGGAGATAGAAGCCCTGTTGATATGGGTATACAGTTACGTATATATGATAATCCTATATTTGAAGGATCTGGTAAGTCGCTTGTAAATGTATGGCATTGTTGCTGGAAGTCTTTTAAGAAGATCTTCTACGTAACTACTACGGATGATGCTGGACAGCCTCAGATCAATATAGTTGATGAAACATATCAGCCTGTTGGTAATGAGGTTAGTATTGAGCCAGATTGGATTATAGAAGTGTGGGAAGGATACAGAGCTGGTAGCGACTTGTACTTTGGTATACAGCCTATTGAGTATCAGCACGTAAGTATCGATAACCCTAATAGCCAGAAACTTCCTTATTGTGGTGCTATTTACAGTAATACAAATAGTAAACCTAGATCATTGGTTAGTATTCTTAAGCCATTACAGTATATGTATATTGTATTGTGGTACAGACTTGAGTTAGCTATTGCTAGAGATAAAGGTAAGGTTGTAAACATGGATATTACTTAGATTCCTAAGTCTATGAATATTAGCCCAGCTAAATGGATGCATTACTTGTCTAGTGTTGGTGTTAACTTTATTAACCCATATGAAGAAGGTTGGAATATCCCAGGAAGAGAGGGCGGTAAGCCTGCTCAATTTAATCAGATAACAGCATTAGATCTTACAATGTCTAACGTCATAGCTGAATACATACAGCTGATGGATAAGATAGAAGAGCTGGCTGGCACGATCTCTGGTATTACATCACAGCGTGAAGGAGCAGTAAGCTCATCAGAGATGGTAGGTAATGTAGAAAGATCTGTAGTACAGAGCTCACATATTACTGAGCCATTGTTCTGGGTTCATAACTAGTGTAAGCGAAGAGTACTTAATATGCTTCTTAATACAGCTAAGGGTGCTTGGGAAGAGACTGGTAAACAGAAGCTCCAGTATATCTTTGATAATGGAGAAAGAGCGTTCTTGGATATTACTCCTAAGTTTTACTACGAGGACATGGATGTGTTCGTAAGTGATACCTCTAAAGATCTTGAGAACATACAGAAGCTTCAGCAGCTTATACAGCCAGCTATGCAGAACGGTGCTAGCTTACTTGAAGCCGCAGAGATTCTTACAAATGACAACTTCAATATCATTAAGCAGAAGCTTAAGGATATGCAGACTAGACAGGAGTAGATACAGCAACAGCAGCAGGAAGCAGAAGCTCAGCAGCAACAGCAGTTACAGCAGATGCAGAATGAAGCTAAGCAGCAGGAACTCATGTTACAGGAAGCTCAAATGGATCTTCAGAGATATCAGATTGATCAAGATAATCAGACTAAGATAGCTGTAGCACAGATTAATGCTTATCGTGGAACAGAAGAGTTAGATCAGGATCAAAACGGAATCCCAGATCCGATAGAGATCGGTAAGCAGGCTATCGAACAGCAGAAGATTAACCAAGAGGCTTATAACAAGCGATATGAAGCTAAACAGAAGCGTGAGATAGAGGATTAGAAGATTCAGCTTGAGAAAGATAAGATGAAGCATGAGATAGAGCTGTAGAAGACTAAGGATGATGCTGCTTATGAACGCGAGAAACTTAAGGCTCGCACGTCCCTTAAGAACAAAACGGTTGGCGAGAAGTAATGAAGTTCGATAACAAGACATTTTAGCAGAAGTATGAAGCGTGGAAGAATGGCGCTGATTACTGGAAGGATATTAGAGGAATCAACTTGGGTGGAGACACCCAGGCTGATGAACCTAGTCCAGAGGAGCAGTAGTAGATAGATTATAGCGTATAGTCTATACTTAATGCTTATGATTCCGGGAAAGATGTATTCACATCAGATATAGCAGAAGATATAAAAGAACCAATGCCTTATGATATTCCATTAAATAACGAACACCCTATACTTCATAAATATAAAGGTGGAAAAGATGATTCTATTAATACTTTTGTTAACAGAATGGGCCCTCTTGTAGGACAATAGCTGAACAGATATGGATATGGTGACGCTGCGTTTTACAATGTAATGCGTCAGCTTGCATACGAGTCTAACTACGGTAGATCTAGAGTTGCTAGAAGATAGCATAATTACGGTGGAGTAGGATGGAATGGTAAGACTTACACTACATACGAGAGTGATGCAGATTTTGTTAAGGATTACGTAAGGCTTATGCATACAAGATATGGAGCAGCACTTAGAGCTAAATCTACATAGGATTATGCTAGGGCTCTTAAATAGAAGGGTTATTATGAAGATTCTTTTTAGAATTACTCGAGAAACCTTAATGGTATGAATAGCCTTGTTAAAGCCGCTCGTAATCACAGAAATGCGCATAAGGATGCTTATAACTATAGTGTATAGTTAAATGACATTGAGCAGGATTACGAAGATGCTAAGAATGCTAGTCCTATAATTATCAATTCGCCATCTACAAGATAGCCTAGTACTATTAGGGCAGATATTCCAACAACTCTACTTGGCCCTACTTAGGAAGAGATAAAGGCTCAGCAATAGCGTGATCTCAATAAGTATAAACAGTAGATGTATGATAGTATAATATAGCCTTCACTTCCAAATATACTAAACTTGCTTCCATCTAATAACTTTGGTAAAGACTCTTATGGCTAGAAGTTTTGGTGGAGAAGAGGCAATAATCTTAAACTAATGTAATTATGACACAGATGGAAAGTCCTAAGCGAAAGATGCAGAAGAAGAATGACTATCAGCGTCATAAGCTCTTTCGTAAGATTAAACGTAGAAGAAAAGCGTAGGCTGAAGCAGAGCAGCATATAGCAGAGAAGTAGCTTAGAAAGAAGTTAAAGCTGCCTAAGTTTGATAGAGGAGAAGATGATGGCAATTATTTATACAAGTCAGATATTCATATAAATAAAGATGCATCTATAACCGATGTTAGTACTGGCAAAAGATACGATGGAGCAAGAATTCCGGAAGTTGTTGTTACAGCTAGAAAAATACCTACATTTAAAGACATCGAAAAACAGATAGGCAGAAAGATTACACAAGACGAAATTAATAAAATAGTTGCTGTTGATCCAGAAATACCAATAGAACTTCCAAATGTTCCAAAAGAGAAAGGTGCTTATAGCCCATCCGTTACAAATGAGTTTATTAATACGGTTGTAGGAACTGCCGGAGATGTCATAAACTATCTTGCAAATAAAGCAGGTTTATCTAATCTTGCACCAAACGAATAGCTTGTAGAAACCAGAGATGGTGACGCGTTGTTTGATCTCCCTGGATACGGACAAGCCGCGAAACTTAGTTTGTACGGACTTGGTAGATATGGAGGAAAGCTCGGGCTCAAGAAGCTATAGAAATTAGCTAAATAGAAATTACTGGAAAGAGAGTTTGCGCTTTCAAACGCAGATAAATAGTTAGCTAAAGATATCGCGTATAGTAAACCTGGATATGATCACGAATTAATTATATCTCCATCTAAAAAGCAAAAGAGATTATAGCTCAGTTAGCCAACATATCAAGTATATACCGGAGACAAGCATAAAATATCAGAAGTAATTGATGATAGCGGTAATGTAAATCTTGATAATTTATTCAAGATATAGAATGAAGCTTTATCTAATATTCCAGGAGGAATGATTGCTAGACATAGGTTAGAAAACCCGGATTGGCACAAAACGGATTGGAATACATTTCTACATAGCAGAGATGCTTATTAGAGAGCTTTGCAAGCAGGGTATCCAAATGAAGCTTTATTTCCTACACTTATGCATGACGCTGGTAAACTTTGGGCAGGAGATGGACACGGTCCATATGGAGCATCTATAGTTAAGCAAATATTTCCTGATGCTACTGATGAACAAATAATGGCTATATACTAGCATATGGATAAAGTTCCAGAATCAGCTATGGGTAAACTTGTTAAAGGAGCAGATATTGCAGAGGATAATCCATTTAGGGTCTTTAAACAATATTCAAATATTTTAAAACAAAATAGTAACCAAAATGGGCTATCTAATGGTAAAATATTGTCTGATAAAATAAAAGATGGTTATTTTAATTATACAAAAGGTTAGGAAATTCCTCTTAATTTTGATGGCAATTATTTTAGGGTAACTAAAAATATGCCACAAGTTATGTCAGAAGGTGATACTGGATTTAAAAATTTTCCAGTAGGAGAGTATTATTCTGAAAATATTGGAGATTATTACAAGAATGTAATGCAGCCATTATTTAATAAATAGGGTATAGATCCAGAAATGCGTTTGCCAAGAGGTATCATAACAGTCCCAGAAAACGATGTTGGATGGAAAGGATATTTTGATAAATATTCCGGTATTCCATATATAAAAGTAAAAGCAGTTAACGGAAATCTTATAGATGCAATAAGAAGCGGATAGTTTAATTCTACGTATCTACATGAAGCTGCTTCTCATGGAACAGATTTTAAGATACCAAGTAATTTGAAGGAACAGTATAGATTTGAGAATTTTCTACCAAGTGACTATAAATGGAGGCCTAGTGTAAAAGATTCTAAAGATTGGGAAGAGTATAGGGCAACGATGAATCAGGTTAGGCATAAATTGCTTAATACGGAGCATTTGGTTAACGGTAAATATCCATCTGGTAAAGAGCTAGAAAAAGCTATAGATAATAGGTAGATGGACTTAATAATGGCTAATTTTGATGTTGCAAATGGATATGGTTCAGATTATTATAATGCGTATAAAGATTTATTAAATAAAGCAAAGCAAACAAACAGTTATAGAGATTGGCAGAATATAATTGATTTTGAAAATCATATTAGAAATTCCTTAAAGTATTTACCAGCTGTTACTCCATTTGCCATTGGCACAAAGTCTAATGATTATAATTCTGGTAAAGACATACATATCAAACCATCTAAGCGTGGAACATTTACCAAAGCAGCTAAATAGCATGGTATGAGTGTTCAAGGATTTGCCAATAGGGTTTTAAAGAATCCAAGTAAGTATAGTGTAGCTATGAGGAAAAAAGCAAACTTTGCACGCAATGCATCAAAGTGGAATAAATAATAACATTACACGGGTTCGATTCCCGTGTAGCGTACAACAATTAAAAATATTAACTTAGTTATAATTTAAATTATGGCAAGAAAGAAGAAAAATCCATTAGGTGATTTTGAAGACGCTTTGAACTCTCTCGGGTTCGGTGGTCAGGAAGGTGGCGACAGCGTTACAGACATCGATAACCAGGATGTGGTTAATCAGGTGTTAGACGATCCTAATGATGATATTGACAATTTAGACAATCCAGATGATGATAAGTCTTCTGAGGATAATAAAGATAATAAGAATGTAACTGGTGATCCTAATGCTCATGATGATGAGACACAGATCCCAGATAATATTTTAAATAATAATACGTCCGACACAACTACAGTTGACAACGAATAGGATGACGACAATGATGATAATGATCAGCAGACTGACACTGATGTCGTAGATCCTGGAGAGGCAGAATAGATTGGTGCTTTCTTTGACGCATTCGCTGAAGCTAATGGTTGGAGTGTTGATGCAGACGAGAAGCCTAAGTCAGTCGAGGACCTCGTGGAGTATATCAAAGATGTCGTAGATGAGAATTCAACCCCACAGTACGCCGATGATCGTATTGCTAGACTTGATCAGTACGTAAAAAATGGTGGTAGATTTGAAGATTTTTATCAGACACAACAGAAATCTATGTCTTATGACAACATAGATTTGGAGGACGAATCTAATCAGAAAGCAGCTGTTCGTGAGTTCTATAAATTACAGGGTATGAACGACGAGCAGATTAGTCGCAAGATTGAGCGCTATGAAGATGCTGACATGCTGGAAGATGAAGCAGCTGATGCTGTAAATTATCTTAAGGCGTACGAACAGCAACAGCAAGAGTATATGGCTCAGCAACAGGAAGCTCAGAGACAAGAGCAAGAGCAGCAAGCTGCACAGTTCATGAACGATCTTACCTCTAGTATTAATGGTCTTACAAATATTAGGGGCATCAATATCCCAAAGGAGGATAGAAAAGCATTGTTCGATTATATTACAAGAACTGATGCAGATGGTTTAACAGAGTATCAGAAGGCTTTTAATAATAACCTTGTTAACAATTTGATAGAATCAGCCTACTTCACAATGAAGGGTGATGCTCTACTTGGCGAAGCACAGCGCAATGGTCAGACATCTGCTGCGAGTAAACTTAGACAAATGCTCAAACACCAAACAAAAAATCATACATCATACAATGTTGGGCATGAAAAACAACCTCAGGCATGGGATCTCGCGTCAAAATACCTATGATGAGACAATTAACATATTATGAATAATTCAAGTTCTTTATTAAATAATCTTCAGCTCTACCGTGGTAAGCGTTTTGCTGACTTGGTAGACGAAAACATGATTGCTAACGCAATGCTTACAAAGCCTCATGAAGTAGCAGGCTTGTTGTCATTGGTTTTTGGTACAAAGGATGATGGTATTTCAACTACCATCGATTTGCTTACAGGTGGTCTTGGTTCAACCATGACTATCGAAAACAGAGAATATGAGTGGTCTGTAATGATTGATGCTGATCACGCTGTTAATATCCGCTATGCTAAGTGGAATGGTAAGGAGATTACTCCTAAGTCAATCACAGATGGTTTGACTCCAGGTATTAACAATACTCCTATTTATCTTGGTCTTGAAGAGAAGTGGTTCGGTCCAGGTGCAATTCTTGCATTTGACAACGTAAACTTCCAGGTACGTGTAAACGGTACTCCATATCAGGATGGTAGCACATGGGTATATGAGTGCTATGTAGCAGAAGGTTTCCAGGGTTCTTATATTCCTTGCGAGTATTTGCTTCCAGGTCGTCAGGTAGACCGTATCGGTTCTGCATACGAGGAGTACAGTGATGAGGCAGATATCATCAACTATCAGACTCCATTTAAGATGCGTAATAGCTTGATGACTATGCGTCTTACTTACGATATCACTGGTGATGCTTACTCTACAGTATTGGCTATCGCTTTGACTGATCCTGAGACAGGTAAGAAATCTTATTTGTGGTCTGATTATCAGTATTGGAAGGCTCTTCGTGAGTGGAAGAAGAGAGAGGAGAAGCAATTGCTGTTCGCTCACTCTAACCGTAACGCAGATGGTACTTACAATTTAAAGGGTACTAATGGTCGCTTCGTTCCAATCTCTGCAGGTTTGTTCGAGCAGATCGCTCCAGCTAACGTACGTTACTATACAAAGCTGACTACAGAGTTGTTCGAGGATTACTTATTCGATCTCTGCTATAATATTATCGGTACTAACGAGCGCAAGTTCGTTGCTTTGACCGGTGAGATGGGTATCCGTGAGTTCGACCGTATCTTGAAGGAGAAGGCAGCTAGCTTCAATATGATTGATACACACTTCATTACAGGTTCTGGTCAGGACTTGAAGTTGGGTGGTCAGTTCACAACTTACACTATGACTAATGGTATTGAGTTGACAGTTAAGCGTTGTGCTATGTTTGATAACATGGAGATGTTCCGTCAGCTTCACCCATTGACAGGCAAACCATTGATGTCTTACACATTCTTATTTGTTGACCTTGGTCGTCGTGATGGTCAGGCTAACATCGTTAAGGTATGTCGTAAGGGTCGTGAGTTCGTACAGTGGTGTACTGGTGGTTCTGTATTGCCAAATGGTTATGCAAACAACATCAATACTATGCGTTCTAACAGCCGTGATGGTTACCAGGTACACTTCCTCGGTGAAGAGGGTATCATGTTGAGAAACCCACTGTCATGCGGTATCTTGTATTGTGATGCTGAAGACCAGGAGTCTATCTCAGTTGAGAACAGAGCAGCAGAGCTCTAATTAATTAAATAATATACAATGTTCAACCCCGTGGTTTCAATAATATGCCGGATAGAATTTAGTAGTACTGCACCGGAGGCTAAGCCAATAATACGATGACTACACACGGGAGCTTGGCATTGCAACAACTAATTGAAAAATTATGGTAGTTGAATTAAAAATCAGAAAGAAAAATCCCTGGGCTGGATTGTTAAAGTACAAACATTGCTTTGATTATATTGCACCTTACTTTACCAGATCTGGGTCGATATACACAGGTTTAACACCTGAGGACGAAAAGAAATTTGAAAAGGAGCTCGGTTATCCAGAAGGCCATCTCTCTAAAAATTCACCATTCTGGAATACATTCTGTGTTAAGGTTGGCTCTAAGAGCACAATCCTCGATGACTCATTCCCACGTCAGGCTATGATTATTAAGTTCCTTGAAGGACATAAGAGAGTAGCTACATCACTCGATAAGCTTAATGCTGGTAAGGATTATCTGCTTATTAATAGACAGGCTGAGGCTATTGAGAAGAATAAGATTAACAAGCTTCGTAGGGACGCTATTATTGCCTTTGGCAAGCTTTCGCTTGAAGAGATGCGTAAGTGTCTTAGATTGTTCGGTGTTAGCGCTGATACAATGTCTAATGAGCTTGTGGAGTCTACATTGTTCTCATTGGTTGATAAGCAGCCACAGAACTTCTTTACAAAGTGGGTTAATAATAAGACAAAGGAAACAGAGTTCTTGATCGAGAGTGCTATTTCCAAAGGTATTATCCGTAAGGATAGAACACAGTACTATTATGGTTCTGAGATGCTCGCAGACTCACTCGAGGACTGTATTGCATACTTGGACGCAAAGAAGAATCAAGACTTAAAGATCTCGATTATTAATCAGGTCGAAAATAAATAATTAAACTAACGACGTATGACGCATAGTGATATTTATACTAAGTTTATGATTGAATATGACAAGGCAAATATAACTTCGTCATATCCGTCGCTAACTAAATATGAAGTTGCAACAATACTAGACAAAGCCTACTTAGCTCTTATAGCTCAAAAATATACAGGGAATAATCCAAGAAAGTCAGTGTTTGAGTCAGATATGAAAGCAACTGAAGATTTATAGCCATTGATTAATAAATTCACAGCCATTGGTAGTTTATCTGGCGATAATAGCTATACATTCAATACGCACACTATAGATAATCTAGTTTTATACATAATTGATGGACAAATAGAAATTAAGGGTAGTATTACTTCTCATGACAAAAAAGACCATCAATATGAAAATATAGTATTCGTATCACATGATGTAGCCAAAAAATTCAGGGCTACGAAAACAAATTTACCTTGGGTTGAATAGCCTATCGGGTGTATAGAAAACAATAATGTTATAATATACATAGACCCAATGGATGTACAATACAATGGAGCTTAGTCAAAAGCTGAGTTTACATATATTAAACGTCCTGCAAAATTTGCAGTTGGGCAAGGATTTTCTGCAAGCGACTATGATTTTGGGAATACCAAATTCGAGCTATCAGATAGCATGGCAGAGGAATTAATTAATTTGGCAATTATTATGTCTACCGAGATTGTAGAATCTAGTAGACTTACTACTAAAGCTAATACTAGACCACTTGAATCATGACAAGAGAAGAAACAAGAAAACTTGGTATTGAGTTCGAACGCAGACTGATCGAAATATTCCCTTAGTTCGCGTCAGAACAAAAACTTAGTACAGATGCTATATATTCGTTCTTAAGCGAGTTCTAGACACAGTATGTAAAAACACTGTATTCTACTGAAGATGATTTTCAACGTGGTACTAGACGAGCTAAAAGAATAAGCGATGTTAGCAGATCATTAATTAGGCGAGTTAATATAAAGACATCGAACGATGATGGTTTGTATAAGTTGCCAGATGATTACGCAATGTACGTAAGATCTGAAAGCATCGTTACAAAAAATTACAAAAGTGATAAGACTTTAGTGGATGGTGTAATTACACCTAATGTACTTATTAAGCAAGAGGATGTAGACAACGTAATCAATGCGTACTATAATTATAATGGGATTATAAGAAATCCATTAGTTGTATTTGAGAGTACTAATTATACAAGTAATTAGTTTAAGGTTATAACTGACACGTATACAAAAATAGAGAGTGTAGACCTTACTTATTACTGTCAGCCTAATGCATTCAATGTGTTAAAGTTTGATGATAATGATTAGTCAGCTGGAGCTGTGCATAGCTATTGCTCTCTCCCGTATTCATGTTTTGAAGAACTTGTGGAAGGTGCAGTAGACATGTATATTACCTAGTACAAATTAAAACTTGCTTAGGGTGGCCCTAAACAGCAATCACAACCAAAATAGTAGGAGGCTGAGTAATGAGGAATATAGACATTTTGGTAGGGCTGGAAAGAGAGATAAATAAATTTGACAGTCAGTTAGACAAACCATCAACTGACGAATCTTTATTCTGGCTTAATTAGGCTGTTGGTAAGTTTATTAAACTTAGGTTTAATAGTGATCTTGTTCACGGTACTTCGTATGAGCAAAATGAAAAGCGTAGAACAGATCTTATTAAGCTGTACAAATAGAAAACTTATACTCGCCGAAGTATGACTGTAGATGAAAATCAGCCGTCATATACATCTTATACAATAGATTATCCGGAAGACTTCATGTTCTCACTCAATGAGGATGTCGTAATAAGTGACCTTGATGGAGAAAATAAAATTAATACGTGCATGTTTGAGTGTACGTAGGATAATTTTATGTACAGAGTTAACAATAGCCTTACGGACTTCCATTACAGATTTCATAGAGCTAGACCTCTACGTGTAAGGAATTCTAATGGGTGTATGTTGCTTACGGATAAGCAGTATAAAATTAGTAAATATTCTTTAGGTTATCTCAGAAAGCCTACAGAAATAACACTTGATAATCCTTATGATGAATATTAGGATTTCGAGGATATTATTATGCCCGAGATTATAAAAATTGCCGCTCAGATGTATTTAGAAAACAAGAAAGATGAGCGCTATAAAACTATAACTCAAGAGGTAAATACACAAGAATAATAATTTTAACGTGGAAAGCCCAGCTAGTTAGGTCTAGTGTTAATATTATAGGGTGAGTAGAAAAAATTAATTTAATATGATTACATACGTAAATTCAGTTCTCGTTTCTAATAAGAACGGTGAAACCCTTGCTACTGCAGAAGAGCTGAAGGGTAAGGCTAAGAAGGAAGATCTTAAGCCATTGGTTGGTAAGTTCGTATTCATGAACTGTGATCCAGCAAAGCAGGATGGTACTGCTATTGAAGATGTTTATGCTATGGATGCAGCAGCTGATCGCTTTAAGATTGGTGTTGTTACATCTGATAGCTTCCAGAAGGTTGATAAGCTTGGTAATGTTACATTCGTACCAGTTGTAAAGTGGTCTAACATTATCAATGTAGCAGACATCAAGTCTGTTGCTAAGCTTGACTATAAGGAGGATTCAGAGGATGAGATCACAATCGACTTCAGTGGTATTGCTCCTGAGACTATGGATCTCCTTGCTCAGGGTGGCTGCCCAGTTGTTCTTCGTCTTACTTTCAAGGATATGCCAATGCGCTATCGTAAATGGACAGAATCATATAGTTACGTAACTAAGGTTGGTGATACTGTAGAAAGCATTATCGCTGGCTTGATCAAGGATATTATTCGTGCTCCAAAGCGTCAGCGCGTATATGCTAAGATTGATGGTCAGAAGCTTATTCTTACACAGATGAAGTATGACGACGATGAGTCTAATAGAACAGAGAACGTTTACATGAAGGGTCGTTTTGATGCAAATATGTATTGGATGAACCCTGCAGCTCCAGGTTGGGCTTCAAATAACAAGTACGACCTTGGCGTTGTCTTCTCTAAGAAGGAAGGCGTTACATACCCAGCAACAGCTAAATTGGTACGTGATCGCGAGCGTGCTACATTTGACTATCAGGGCGTTTTGCACCGTTGCTGCTGGTACGATCCTCAGCCAGCTATGGTAACAAATCTCGATAACAAGTACGACGGTATTACTATCGAGTTTGAAAACCAGTACCGTACAGCTGATGATCTTTGGCGTAGAACAAAACAGACAGTTGAGATCTACGCTTCTAACAATGGTGAGGCTATGGGTGCTGATCAGATTGCGGGTGGTTTTGTTACAAAGCTTCAGGATATGATCGCTTCTCGTCAGAACATTGTTAACCCAGTTGACAACTCTGCTGCTTACGATAAAGCAAACTTTTAATTAATTGCCGGGGTGGGGTTCTTGCCCTATCTCGGCTTTTTGTTTTAAACACATATTATAATATGCAAAGAATTAGAATTGGAAACGATATAAGATTAAATCTTACACTTCGTGGTCCACGTACGTACGATAGAGCTAATATCAAACAGCTCAAGTGTTATTTTATTAACACATCTATGCTCGATTATTTCCCAGTTTGTTGTGAGCATTGTTGTTGTCCGTGCGACAAGCATGTACATGGCTGTGGATATATGACTAATATATGTGGTCATCCAAAATATCATGTACTTCCACATTGTTGTCATCATGATTGTTGCCATAATGACTATCATCACTGCAGTCATGATTTCCACTGTATGCTTGATCCTCATGGATGTAATCCTGCAGCAGGTCCAGGTATACTGCCTCCAAAGTACAGAAAGCCATATGATGCTGTAAATTGTTGCGCTTGTGATGATTTTACATATTTGGCATATTCTAGAGTTCTGCCTAAAGCAAACGCTATTCAGTGCTATTTCCCTGCAAAGGATTAGGTATTCTGTGGAATATACAAATTAATTGTACAGGCTATTGTATACGAGCCAGGTTGGGGTCGTACAGATCTTCATACATATACAATGGATTATGGTGAGGTAATTGAGCTCGTTGACGACAATACAGGCGCTAGCGGTGATATAACGGTAGACGCAGATACAGATGATATAGAGAATAAGAATATCATTGCAATGAGAATTAAGACCAAAGATTTAGCAATGTATGGAGATACTAAACTTAATCTTGGTGAGAAAGATATAAGAGACCACAAGTATATTATTGAGGTTGACCTTGAAAATGGATCTACAGTAGAATACAATCCAAGCAATTGGCCTTATGAAACTATCGAGCTTACACCAATGAAGGATGACGTTATCGAAATAGACCAGAATACATGTACTATTCATTCATTTGAGCGAGATGAAACAAATTCCACTACCGTAGTAGCTACTGCTAAGAACAATGGCGTAAAGGCTAGCTTTAATGTTACTGTTGTCGGTGGCGGTTATGATTTCATTGGCTACCTGCCAGTTCGTCCTTTCTCTAAAGAAATGGAGGATGATTACAAATATCACTTCGATCGTGATGACCAGGGATTTGAGAGTGATGACCAGGAGAATATTACAAAGGTTGGTGTTGGTTTTGTTGATACTAATTTATTGACTAAATCTAAAGATTTATCTAAGGGTGTTACTGTAGAAAACGATATTGATGGTCAGTATTTATGGATTGTTACTAGACGCCCTATTCAATACGCTGCAAATATAAATGCTGGAGTAGACTCTAACATGATCCCTACATTTGCTATTCCTCTCACAACTCCTTAGAAGAAGTATAATGATGAGAAATACTATTACTGTTGCCCTAACCCAATAAAGGCAAATAATGCTCATGGTGGAGCTACAATTTATGTTAAAACTAAAAACGATTAATTATGAATTACACAAACGAAGACGTACAAATATACGGTAAGCTTGTAAACGTATCCACCGAAGGCATTGTAACTGATGCAACTTCCGTATGGAGTGAGAAGTACAAGAAAACTGTAGAAGATGTTATTAAAGACATTAATAATAAGGTTGACGACTTTAGGGCTAACCCAGAGTTTGATAAGGCTACATTCCACGGAAATGTATTGTTCGAAGGTAATACAACTGTAGAAGGAAACACTACAACCAATGGTGATAATACCGTAAATGGCAACCAGGTAGTTAATGGTATGCTTGATGTTTACGATAAGATTACAGCTCATGGAAACCCTGTTGGTTTGGAAGTTGATCACAGAATCATATGTAACGACCTTGATGTAAATGGTGTATTTAGAGCGCTTCAGCTTGATTGTAACACACTTACTGTACATAATCTTATTAAGAATGAAGGTGATCTTAGAGTTGACGGAGATACAATTCTTAATAACGTAACAGTTAATGGCACACTTGACGCATAGCATGCTTCTACATAGAAGTTTGGAATGGTAAGGCTTGCCGAAAATATGCAGGATGCAGATGGTACAGATGTTGCTACTATTGGTATACTCCAGGATCTTTCTAGAAGCTTTTTGCCTAATGGAGAAGAAGGTCAGGTACTTGTATTCAAGAATGGTAAATGGGTAGCTGATGATGCATTACAGTAGATTAACAATGAAGTTAATTAGACAATTTCTAATCTTAATACAGAGGTAAATAACCTTAAGGCAGATCTTACAGAACAGTTTAACACACTTAAGACAGACCTTACAAATCAGTTTAATACTCTTAAGCAAGAACTTTTGGGTTCTCAGTATTGGGAGGTTAATTCTTCTGATGAAGTTGTTCCTAAGAATGATAGAAGCGTAAGAGCCAGACACTTTTATAAAAACGCATAAGAAAGGAGGTAAGTATGTATTATCATGATTATGAAAAACTTACTATCCCTGAAGCAGAGAGTATAATTAGCGGAACCTTTATATAGGGTTCCACTAGCATCTCTGGAGAATGTATTACAAGGTCTGGTGTAAATTAGCTGCTTACGACAAACGATAAATCTCTTACAGAAATATATCCAGAATCTGGCAATGACGACGAGCTTGTATGCTGGTTTAATTGTGAAGCAAACAGAATACCTGCTACAAATATGACCGTAGATGATGTTACACTTTATGTTGGAGTTTCTGGGTATGGAGCAATAGTAAATGTTGTTCCTGAGTATTATCCTTCTGGCTCAACACCAGAACCTAATGCAGAATGGGAACTTACTGTAGAAGATGGGTATAATGACTTTTTTGATGCAGAAATTACTCTTAACTCATTTGTTCATTTTAGTGGGAAAAAGAGTACATCTGGAAAACATTTTACATATACTCTAAAGATAGGCGATATTTCTGCCAGCGGTAATGTTATAGTTAAAGATTACAAAGATATGCAGACAGACTTGCTTAAAAAGGGTAATATTATTGCGCTTGTATATAATCTTGATACTCTTGGAAAGAATGCTGGAGATATAATAAATGTTTATAGATACGATACACATGTATCTAGCGTTTCTCCATCAACTGTATGGGCGGCTAGTACAGAAGGCTATTAGCCTGATGGAAATAATGATATCAGATATCCAATAAAAGATGTTACAGATAACATTTTGTCTTACAATCAAGGTTATTTTAGGAATATAGAAATAACAGATGATATGATTGTAGACACAAATAAAGTTATTATATATTTGTAGTACAATTCTACTACATCTGTTCCCGCATAGATGCTGTATATGAATAACTAGGTAGAAAAGGTATATATACCTGATAGTTTTAAATATATAGGAAACTAGACATTCTACGACAACTAGGAGCTTACTACAATTATACTTGGTAGTGGAATATAGACATTGAATCAGAATGCGCTTGGAGATTTGTGGTCTCTTAAAGATTTGTATATGTGTATGACTACTTCCCCTAATCTTTACAACGAAAGAAAGTCAGAAGGATTTACGTTTGCATCATCTTCTTCTACAGCGGATAAGATCTCTACAAACGTATCGGTACACGTTATAGATTCTAGTGTACATGGATGGAATGAATCCGAAACCGATGTTTGGAAATGGCCTGGATGCTTTAAGGCTAAGACCGGTTCTTATACACCTGATTATGGCAACATGTAGGGAACTACAATTTACTTGGAAAAGCTTGGTAAAGGTAAGGTTGTTACAAATCTTAATACATGGAAATATGTAGACGGATTTGCTCCAACACCAAATGCTATACTTAACATTCTTTACGGAAGAGATGTTGTTACTGGTGCAAGGAAGGATTGATTCTAATACACTAATTAACAATATATTATGGAACTAAAAAACGAAGATTTAAAAATATACGGAAAGATTGTTAGTGTATCTACTGAAGGTGTTGTAGCCGAAGCTGTATAGATATATGATGGTTATGCTACAAATTATGTTAGTAACGGTAAGCAAAGCAGTATAAATAAATACTTCAAAACTAAGCATGACTAGGTTGTAACCGATATAAATTCATTGAAGGAAAAGCAGGATTCCATTAAACATTAGTATGATGAAATACAGTCTATCCCAATGGATGTTTTGTCACAAATATTAAAGCTGTAATTATGAAATAGTTTTTAGACTAGGACGGAGTACAATACTTTTGGAATAAAGTACATTAGAACTTCGCAAACTTAAGTGATAACGGCAAAGTTCCTGCTAATTAGCTTCCTTCTTATGTTGATGATGTTCTTGAATATGGCACGTTAAGTACATTCCCAGTAACTGGGGAAACAGATAAAATATATGTAGCGCAAGATACTAATTTAACGTATCGTTGGAGTGGTACTAGATACGTAGAAATAAGCCAATCTATCGCCCTCGGAGAAACTTCTACTACAGCATACCCTGGTAATAAGGGAAAGGCTAACGAAGAAGCTATACTCAACGAAATTAGTAGAGCATAGAGAAAAGAGCAGTCTATACAGGATTCTATTGATGAAGAGATAGCAAGAGCTAATAGAGTAGAAACAAATATACAGGATTCTCATAATAGTCATGTAACAGACTATAAAAACCCTCATAAGGTAACAAAAGCTCAAGTTGGCCTTGGTAATGTAGATAACACATCTGATGTTAATAAGCCTATTTCTGATGCACAGCAAAGAGAGTTTAATAGAATAAACTAGTCTTTATCAAATAACACAGATAATGTTAACAGTGCATTGTTAGATGTCGCTAATATAAAGTCGGCTGTTAATTCTCTTTCATAGGAATAGGAATATACTAATGGTAGACTTGATACAATTGATAGCTCTATCACTAATATCAATAGTAACATAACGAGCATCAATAGAAATATTGAAAGTACAGTTAGTAGAATAGATAGAGATCTCTCTACAAAAGCTGATGCAGATAAATATCTTCCACTTACAGGAGGCACAATGAAGGGTGATATACTGTCACCTAGCTACAAAAAGATAGGAGGAACAAGCGAATAGGTGCTTTTAGCAGATGGTTCGATTGCTACAACTATAAGTATAGATACATTAAACTCAATTTTAACTTAATAAATTATGGAATTTCTCGATACTACTGGTGTGTCTACACTTTGGGGAAAAGTAAAAAACCATGTTAAAACCTCAATTGATTCACAGCAGTTTAAAACAGTCAATGGCACATCTATTAAAGGTGCAGGTGATATTAAGATTGACTTAACACTTTATAAAGTTGTATCAGTTTTACCTACAAGTGACATAGATACAACTAAGATATATTTGGTAAAAGATTCAGCTATAGAAAGCAATTAGTATTCCGAATATATGTATGTAGATGGAAAATGGGAGAAACTTGGTGATTTTAGAAGCTCTGTAGATTTGGCATCTTACGCAAAGACTGATTATGTAAACGCTCAGCTTTCTACAAAAGTTGACAAGGAATCTGGTAAGGGTTTGTCTACAAATGACTTTACAACAGTTGAAAAGAACAAGCTTGCAAGTATATCTGAAGGAGCGAACAGTTATTCTTTGCCTTTGGCTACACCAAGTGTGCGTGGTGGCGCAAAAGTTGGTTATAATACAAATTCGTCTAACAGGAACTACGCTGTAGAGCTCAGCAATGAATAGATGTATGTAAATGTACCTTGGACTGATACAAATACCACATACGGTTTAGCTACATCTACAACTGATGGTATTATGTAGGCTAGCGATAAAGCTAAGCTTGATAGTATTATTGCAATAACTGATACAGAACTTAAATCAATTTTAGTATGAAATTACTTGATGAAAGAGGTATAGGAACAGTATGGTCTATATGTAAAGAAAAATTTGCATTAGCAGGGCATACTCACAATTATGCTGGTAGTGGATCCCCAGGAGGATCCGCTAATTCAGCAATAGGAGTTGTCGATTATGGCCAAACTGACAAAACTATACAAATAGGTTACTCTGGTACCGGAATAACAGGTGATCAGATAAAGTATATTGCTGGATATACAGATGGTAGTGGTAATGTAAATGCTAAAATAAAAGATGTATCAAAAGATGCATTGAGAGCATGGTTAGGCCTTGGTTCATTAGCATATAGCTCTAGTAGTATACCTACAAATCTTAGCTAGCTTAATAATGACAAAGGATTTGTTACAGGTTCCGTTAGTGGCAATACTGTTACTATAAATGGAACTTCTACAACATGGACTAATACATGGAGAGGAATACAAGATAATCTAACATCATCTAGCACATCTGACTCCCTTAGTGCTAATCAGGGTAGAATATTAAAAGGTTTAGTTGATAGCAAGGCTAATTCTAATAAAGCGGTGAATGATTTATGGATTACTAACCATCCAAATCTGAATTCTTTTAGTCTTTTAAATATATACGGAGAAGAAATACATAACATTAATTTAATGGCAGCTACAAGTGAGGTTGCTGGCGTTATGTCAGCAGAAGATAAAGCAAAGCTTGATAGTATAGCTGCAGGTGCTAATAACTATACACTGCCTACAGCATCAACTACCACTCTTGGAGGTATTAAAACTGGTTATAATGGCACAGATGATGCTAGTAAATGGGCAGTTAAAGTAGATAATAATAGTAATGCGTATGTTCCAATATAGGGACTAAGACACTATAATAATAACATCGTTTCAGGTTTAAATGTTTCTTCATCTGATAATAATTTAACAACATCCTATGATGCTGCTGCTATTGCTTTTGCTTCACGATTCCATGGCGGATACTCATGCTACTTCCCTACAAAAGGTGGTACATTTGCTCTTACATCTGATCTTTCTGATTTATGTAAATTTAATTTTGTAAATAGCATTAGTGAATGTAATAGTGATCGTATAAACTTTTTTCTTAGATGCCCTGATTCAACTATACATCTTGATCCTTTTGATTCTTATCCAGATGGCACAATATTACTAATAACCATCACTTAGGAGTAGGCATATATTGAACATCAATCTGGAATATGGTATAGTCTTGGAAATAGAATGGAAAAAGACAATTTCTATTATACGTATGATAATGAAATTAATTTAATAACTAAAAATAATGGAACTGTTCACCATTATAGGATTTAATTAAAAATGAAATTAACATTAAAAAGAATTGCCTTACGCTCCACATATACCATTGGACGGTTGTACATCGATGGTAACTATTTTTGTGATACACTTGAAGACACTGTTAGAGATCTTAATAAGAACGGTAAATTTGATAACGGAGAGAAAAAGGTATATGGCAAAACAGCAATACCTTACGGAACTTATGAGATCAAGTGGACATATTCACCTAGATTTAAGAAGTATACTCCACAACTGATGAATGTACCATCATTTTCTGGTATTCGTATACATGCTGGTAATTCAAGTACAGACACCGAAGGTTGTTTGTTACTTGGATAGAACAAGAAGGTTGGAATGGTCCTTAACTCAAAAGCTACCATAGCGAAGTTTTATCCAATTATAAAGGATGCTTGCTCCAAAGGAAAGGTAACAATTGAGATTAAATGAGCAAAATAACAGGAACATGGCGTGAGAAGATTTAGTATACAACCGCATGTCTCGCGTTTTTAAGCGGTCAAGCTCTAACTTGGATATAGTATTTACAATAGGGTGAAATCTCCACGGGCGTACTAGGGTTTGTAGCCCAAACATTAGTTTATTCGGCTAGTATCTATGGAGTGTCTATTTATATACAGGGCAAGTTTGGTGAGTTAAAAACATATTTAAAAGAATATTTGAGCAATAATGAAAGCAATGCTGATGTAGTAGATATTAACAAAAATAAAGAACAACTACAAAACGCTGCTTAATACCGTTTTAGGCCTTATGGTGGCCTTTTGCTTAGCGTCTGGTATATTCTACCACAACAAAGCTAATAGGCTCTCATAGGAGCTTAAAATGGCTAATAATAACATTGAAGCCTATTAGGATGCCTTAAGTGGTGCCTAGTAGGCTTCTGGTGTTTTAAGGCTAGATATGAAAAAGCTTAAAAATTATAACGATAAGCTTGTGTAGTAGTTGGATTCTGTACGCAAAGTTGAAAAGCTAAAAAGCAAAGAAATTTAGGTAGCGGCAACTTATAAGTAGATTATAAACGTTAATAAAAGTAAGGGGGTAGGGGGTGATATTATAACTATACTTAAAGACTCTGTTTATAAGGATAGCTTACAATATAACGACCTAACTAAAGTATACTATACAATCGGTAAAGATAGTGTTAATATCAAGTTATATGTACAGAATACTTAGTACCTCTATATTTATAAGCATAGAGAATATAAAAACAAAAAGAACTTCTTTAAGAGATTAATAACATTCGACTGGAAAAAGAAGGATGTGTATAAGTATAGAATACATAATACAAACGACATACTTAAAGAAGATAGTATAAGAATAATAGAAGCAATATGAAAACATTCTCAGCTCGTACATTGATAGATGACATACTTCTTATTGTACGAAATAATAACATAAGCGAGAGTGAGGACATGTCTAGGGATCAAGTTTTGTCTTGGATAATGTAGTATAAAGCTTATCTGTCCAAGAAGGAAAACGACAAAGACTCTGAGACTGGTGACGACGAAGATCCAGATGATAGTCAGCTATCGACTATCGGTCCACTTGAGCTTATAGATGATCCTGTTCCTGGAACAGATGATTCTTGTTGCTGTCATTGTAGTACAAGAAAGAGAACAAAAAAGAAGTTGTACACAATGGAAGATAGTAGCGACGATATAGTTAACGTTACAGATGTTAGTGGTTGTGTTATATAGATTATGAATAAGTCTAGAAAGCATTATCATAACTTCAGAAGGTATACATACAACGAACCTACATGTTGGTTTGACAATTAGTACATATACGTTGATGGTGATGGTGTAGAAAACTTCAAATACATATACGTTACAGGAATATTTGATCCAACGCAAACAGCTGATAGTGAAGACGATATAATAATACCTGGGTGGATGATACCAGATATAAAGAGAGCTATTATGACCAACGAATTAGCGTTTATGCTTAAAAGGCCTAGTGACGATAGCAATAATTCAACATTAGCAAGCGTTAAACCAAATGGTCCTCAAGATAAGGAAGAATAAGAAAAGCTACACAATAGCTGATATATATAGAGACTACATTAAAAAGAATGATGTAGAGCTTAATTACGCGCGATATAAGCGCATTATAGACGAATTTAATAAAGTTGTCAAGGAAGAGATTTTAGAGCGCTCACAGCCCTTTAAAATGCCTTATGGGCTAGGCACTATATGCATAGTAAAATATAAACCAAAGAGCTACTCTAGTTAGTCATTGTCTACAGATTACAAATCAACAAAAGAAGTAGGCAAAAGGGTTTATCATTTAAACGAGCACTCTAATGGATATAAATATAGATTATATTGGTCAAAAATACCCAGGATGTTTTCTGATAGATATAAATACTAGCTATGTATGGTTAGGGAAAACAAAAGGCACCTTGCTCAACTTATATTTAATAAACAAGATTATATAAATATAGATGATATACAAATATACAAAATGTGAGTCAGTTATAGCTAAAATTATGGCTGATTCAAACATGCAAGAAAAGAACATGCGTATTACAGATATACGAGAATGGATCTTTGAAGCTGTTGAAAAAATTGGCGCCCCTGTATAGTATGTATAGAAGGAGTCTGGTGATGATTGTGTTCCAATATTTGAAATACACGAACATCAAGTTCCGATACCAGAAGACTTAGAATCATTGACAACTGTAGCCTATTCAAACAATGGAACAAATTGGGTGTAGGCACTAAAAGATGAAAGTTCATTTAAGTCTAAAGCTAATACAAAACCTATGCATCACCATCATCCAGAATAGCCGGCTGGTACACCTTTGATTACTCATAGATCATAGCTTCTTGGTATCAATAGTAGCACTGCGCTTATGGATGCTATTAGAGACCATAAGACGGATGTTCCTACATACTGGATTAAGCCAGGTTGGATAGTATTTAATAAAGATAAGGGTTTTGTTAAATTGTCATACAAGGCAATAGCTACAGATGAAAGGGGTTACCCACTTATCCCAGACTTAGCTTCATATTAGGAAGCTATATACTGGTATGTAATGATGAAGTTAAGCTTTCCAAAGTTCCTTAGAGGATCACTTGGTGGAAAAGCTAGATACAATCAGAACACATATTTCTATATACAGCAGTAGTGGAACTTCTATAGAAATTAGGCTTATGCTGAAGCTATGATGCCAAATGAAAGCGAAATGCTCACTATTAAGAATGAGTGGACAAAGCTTATACCAGAGTGGGATGATGATGAGAACTTCTTTAATAGCACTGGAAAGAAATAGTTAAACTTTAATGATTACTGCTATGGTTACTGATAATAATTCTTAGGTAAATAGTTTTGTGTCCGGAATGGATAGCGATTCTTCATTGGATAAGATTGCAGAAGACAAGTATCTTGAAGCTAGAAATGTAAGAATTACAGCATACCATGACGTCGGATCTCAATAGAATTTCAAAGGAGCATTAAAGGCTATTAATGGTATTACTGAGGTTGGCTGTCTTCTTTAGGAAAATGTATATAGAATACTTAGTGCAGGATCAATAAGACAGTATGGTTATATTATATATATATCATGTCCAAAGGAAGGAGAGCCAGATTTTTGTATTGCTAGATTTACTAACAAAATAGGGAGCGGTGATGATAGTAGCCAAAAGGTTTCTGATATAGATGATCTTTGTGTTATATTTAGATCAAAATTTATAGATTGGCCAAAAGATAAAAGTAAATGGCCTAGAAAAGTATCTACTGTATGTAGATATGAATCAGATGAATTAGTAAAACTTTATGTTGCAACTGGATTCAATCCTATATTACAATTTAATCTTACTAAAATATACTCTGACGAAAAAGGTGATTATAGTAAGTATAATATTGATACTCAGTCTTGTTATCCAAAAATAAAGTTTTACAAGCCATGTTTTGATAAATATATATCCGGTTCATTAAAGCCTGCATAGATTTGTTATTCGTACTAGCTGTATAATGATTTTGGTTAGACTACACCAATGTCTCCGCAGTGTTAGATGATTCCTGTGATAAATACAGATAATTCAAAAACCGACTTAATGAATATTAGGGGAATAGAATTCGGTGATACATCAACATGTGGTATTAGGATAACTATAGAAATTAGTGATGAGGCTAAGCTGTTTGATAAAATAAGACTGTTTAGAATCAATATGCAGAAAACAGGATAGACTCCAACTGTTGAGATATGTTATGATGCTAAGCTTGAAACTACTTCTCCAAAAGCTGGATAGAACCTATTTGTTTTTGAAGATACTGGAGCACAGACATTTGGAAATTTATCATTAGAGGAATATAATAGTATAAATGGTATTTATATAATACCTAAGATTATAGAGAGCAAGGATGACATTCTGTTTGCATCAAATGTAAAACAAAAGCAAACATTCCTAGATACCGATCAATTTAAAAATTGGGACTCTAGAGCATTTAGGTGTGATAAAGATGGTGAATTCAAATTTAAAAGATAGTTTGGAGATGCTATAAAATTCAGATATGACGAACTTGATAAAATTTCATCATATACTAACCAGGATTACATTGAGGCGTACAATGAATACAACGACGTTAACAAGCATATAGATAATCCATGCTTATTTGATAATGAAGACTATTATGGAGGAGTCGGAAAAAATGTAAGCTGGAGATTCGTTGTTGCATTAAATCCGCTTGATACATCTGGTGCTCAGCCTAATGGAATAGGAACTGGAGAGAGCGTTATATGCAGAGGTAATATATATAGTTCTAATGATTGCTGGTTTATTAAGAAAGATGGTTCATATGATACTGTTAACATTTAGAAGATATCTAACGAATAGGGTAGAATTGATAACAAGTTCTTATTAAAATCTTTAAAACGTAATGAATTGTATAGATATGGTATAGTGTTATATGATAAGTACGGCGTAGCTTCTCCTGTAAAATGGATAGCAGATATACGTACTCCAGATATGTGGGACCGTGGGTTCTAGACATTTTTATCTCACACTAATGTAAAGACTTATTATAATTCCGCACAATATATAGATCTATCTTCATTCCCTTTAGGAGTTGCATTTAATGTTAAACACTTACCAGAAGGATGTACTGGGTACGAGATAGTTAGGTGCAAGAGATCTTTTAATGATATAGCTGGATTATCTTAGGGAATTATAAGTAAGCCTATTGTTGAGTACATTTGTGAAGGAACCGATAAAACAAAATCTAATCTGTATTTCCCAACAGGATTGATGACAACAGCTCACGTAGCCTAGGGTACCGACTTTGGGTATATGGGAAGCAACTATAATCCATCAAAAGATAATGGTAACGAATACAATGGTAGAACATGTGCGACAAACTTTGGCAACTACGAAACATTCTAGTTTGTATCACCAGAAATATTATACCAGCCTTCGTCCATGAAGTCTACATTCTCAACTGGAAATTATTATCTTGAACAGCTTAAATATATATTTGGATCAAATAGTAAACAGGATATACTTTCTTTAAAGTATTATGATAGTTCTAAAGACCTGAAAAAAATTCCGGTTGATTATGGTGATAAATATTTGTTCGGTATAGCTAAACAAAATGCTAATTTCTTTCTAAGGAATGATGGTTGGAGTAACTATTATTACGATGGAAACGGAGAGGCGTACAAACATGAAATGCATTATATAAAAATGCCAACCGCGCTAGCAAGAGACTTCTTTATGAAAGGAGAAGCTTATTATAGAAGCGGCGGTTCATATGTGTGGGATATGTGGTATCCATCTATAAAAAATGACGATAGAATACAATATACATCACATCATGCTCCGCATATAAGATATATTGATTAGTATTTCTTTACTAATATAAAGTTGTACGAACAAGGTGAGAAGTTGTTTAATTATAGTGTAGATTACAAAAAACCACTCTCAGATACAAAGCCAGCAAAAACAACCTATATTAAAGATTCGAAGAATAAATAGAAAATACATGATTTTAATTTAGCTTCAGAATTAAATTGGAACGAAGTTATAAAACATGTGTACTTAGAAGCGTCGAAAAAAGAAGGGTCTGATACACCAGGATGGAAATACGTTGGAGAATACTCTAGTCATATTGACACTATTGCTGGTGTACAGTATTGCAATGTTATGTATTGGGGTGCTGATACAGCTTGTATAGGAACCGGTAATGATGCTTGGACTATTAAAGGAGACTTTACTAAAGGAGGTAGAGACATGGAGGATAAACTCCCAAAAATGTCAGGCTAGTATACAGATGGAGGCAAAGGAACATATCTGTTGTATTTCCCGTTTAGTACTGGTGGAAGAACCGCTTTAATCAACGTAGAAAAGCCAGACGGCTCTACAACGAATGACGACAATCATCCTATAGGTTCAGAGCTTGGTGCCAGATCCTACTTAGCATGTAGATTTAATCAAGATTCAAATCACTTTTATGATGGAGAGTAGTTTAATTCTGTTTATGAAGAAACTAATAGGGGAATAGATTTGTTTGGGCCAGATTCTAATCGTTTTACAAAAGAGATGCCAGCAGGAAGTTTGCTTGGAACAAGCTTATGCAACATCAGAAAGAACGTAATACCATATGGTGGACACAGTGTAAAAGATATAGAGAATTCTGTATACGGATCAACTGGATAGTATTTTACAGTTGAAGAATCTGGTAAATGGAATTGCGTATTTGATGGTGATGTGTACATTACATTAATGGATTACACCTCTGCACATAAGGCTATTGTTACATATGGTGGTTTTACAGATGATGCCAAACATAGACAGATTGGCGACTATAAAACTTCTTCATAGCTTATACAGTATTCTGTGCCAGTTGAATCGTCAATAAACTACTTGTTTACAAGTGGATACGAATTCTCTAAGAACTTCTAGAACGAGTATAATACATACATATAGGTTGAGCCTACAAATATTGATGGACTTTATCAGTAGGATCACCCAGAATATGCGTACAATACAGCATATGGTGCTGAGAATAATAGTGTTGTAAAAGCTGCTTTTGATTCATCTAATGTTCAAGATTTTAATAAGTGTATTGACTTTAGAACCTATCATTCTTTAATGAAGGAAGATAATGAACACATTGATAGCTGGTGCAAATTCTAGAGTTCTAATTACCTTGACGCCGATAGTAGATATGGATAGATAACAAACCTTAAAACATTTAATAACTACCTGTTATTCTGGCAGCAACTTGCTACTGGTATATTCTCTGTAAACGAACGAGCATTATCAGAAAATCCTAATGGTGCAACTCTGATACTTGGATCTGGAGGCGTATTATCTAGATATGACTATTTGGACACATCGGAAGGCATGCATAAAGACGAATACTGTACAGCATCATCTAATACAACATTATATTGGTACGATAGCCACAATAATACTATAAAAGCATATGCTGGAAGTGGTATTATTCAACTTAGCAAACTATCTAGCTCTTAGAATATATTGCTCAAATACAACGACGATTCTCATTTACCATTATTGTTCTATGATAGTAAGAATAATGAGATTGTTAGTAATGTTCTTAAAGATGATGTATCTATAGCATTCAATGAATACATAAAGACATTTACATCTTTGTATACCATACCTTTTGATGAGAGCGTATAGTTTAATAATGGTGTATACTTGATAAAGAATAATTATGGTACGTTAGATATTGCTCAATGGGATGCGTATAATAAATACTCTAAAACATGGGGTGAAGAAATATTATATTGCTAGATACTGTATGTTGTTAACAAACAACCATTGGTTACAAAAGTATTTGATAATTAGGAAATAGTAACACCTTACGACGAGTGTGAATTAGCTGATATATCTAATCCGTATTTTTAGATGTATCACGAATATATATGGTAGACTGATTACACTAGAGCTGACAGTAACCTTGAAGATTAGATAACAATGAGAGAGCACAACTATAGGTTTGCTATACCAAGAGAAACAAATTCTCCTCTGTATGGATCAAGAATGAGAGGTAAATATTTATTGTGCTATATTCAAAATAACAAACCTAATACTAGTGTATCAATATAGTACATATTAACTAAATTTAGAACATCATGGAGTTAAAATAGAGAAAAAAGATAAATAATTTACCAAAATTTAATGATGGAACAGATTTAGCTAGCAGTGTAAATAGTATTGGTGGAGATATAACTGGCATGGGAGCATACAAACAACAGCTTACATCTTTACCAACTAAAGAAGAAATAACATCAAAATTTGCTGGTGTTAATTTATAGCCAAAAGGTAACGTTTTTAAAGTTATTGCTAGTTAGGTTGCCCCATCTATTATTTCCAATGTGATAGGTGGAGCGTTTTCGTAGAGTAGCAAGTTTACTGATGGCGCATCTAATACAATTAGAGACTTTGGATCAGCAATAGGTGGTAATATTCCCGGTCCATACGGCTAGGCAATATCTGGTATTACAGGAATTGCTGCAGATGCTGTTGGTATGTGGAATTATAAGCATAAAACTGAAGATATGTATGCTGAAGCTGGTGCAAATCAAAATAATATTGGTGGTGTGAGTTATACTACTCAGAATTATGCTGATACTAGAAACGCATATAAAGACGTGAAGAGTACAGCTTAGAAAAACACAATTGGCATGGGTGTGAAAGGAGCAGCTCTTGGCTCAGCGTTAGGACCAATAGGAGCTATAGCAGGTGGTGTGCTAGGTGGTGTTCTTGGTATATTTGGAGGAAGAAAAGCTATGATAAGGCAAAAGAGAATAAACAGAAACGCCACAATGTAGACTAATACAATAAATAGATAGTAGATGTCATACGCTGATACAGAAAACCTGCAAAATAGATACTACTAGAACAATAGAGATACCACAGGAGATATCGTATATGGTGCAAATAGAGGTAAAGATTTAAAGAAACGTGCAATAAGATGAAAACAAACAAAGTATGGACACCTAATGGATATTAGTAGGGTCCAGTAAATAGCTTAGTTGGTAAAGGTGAATCCATAATTGATTACACGAATGGAACTGGAACGCTTGTAACAAAAGGAAAGACTGGCGTAGATAATTAGCCAAGCTCTGTTAAAATGGATGATGATAATGTCATAGCTGGAAACGATATAGACTGGAGTAACGGAATGAAGTTTTCAGATTAGGTAGCACCTCTTACAGCTAGATTACAAATGTATAACAATATGGAGAAAAAGGTTAATAAGAAACCAAATTTGAGCTCATTATCTAAATAGACAATTTAGCTTTAGAAATCTTAGATTGATAGAGCTAAAGCGCCTATTTTAAGCGCAATGAAAAAGATAACAGATAGGTAGTAGGCTTAGCATGATGTTGAAAATCAATACAACGAAGTTCCAATGTACAAAAAAGGTAAGTCTGAGCCGTCTGGTAAGAAGACTGGATTTTTTAATAATCTATGGAATTCTGTAGGAGACTATTTCGGTAAATAGGAAACTGGTGCTGGAAAAGTACCATAGTCATGGCTTATTAATGGTAGATTGATACCAGCTATAGCAGAAGCCAGAATGCTTTAGCATTGGAAGAATGAACAGCCAAAGATGCCATCTATATATGCTCCCAATAGATATGCTAACTCGGCATTGTCAGCTTTAAACAGATTAAGTGTAGATCCATATAGCTAGATATAGGCTTTAAACGATAAAGAAAGACAGGCTTATTATGGTATATAGCAGAATGGTGGGTATACTGGTGGATAGAGATAGGCTGCTAGAGTTGCACTTGCATTAGGAAATGCGAAGACGGCTGCCGATATATTGAATAACACATAGTTGTAGAATAATGCGTATAGACAGAACTGGGCAGAATCTGCGCTTTAGGAAGGAAGTCAAGACGCATCAAAAAGATAGAGTGCTGCACAGTATGCTTGGGATGCTTACAATAGAGCGCATGGAGCGAAGACAAGGGGTATTGAAACACACTTATCTAATCTTGGTGCAATGTGGCAGAAGTACTATGCTGATAAGATCAAAAATAAACAGTATGAAGATATTCTTAATATATATTAGCAGGATGTAGACAACAAGAAAGAGGCATTAAAAACTATATACGGTATAGGTGCCGGTGCAGTAGCAAGTGGATCTACAAACAAAGCAAGCAATACATCTGGGACCACTCCTAGTAATAGCGCATATAACGGTAATTTTAATATACTTGATCAATATTATCGTCATACTCCATTAGGAGATGTATTTTCGTTATATAGCCCATATAGGATTCCTTAGACTGATGTCTCTATGCAAAGAATACCTAAGGGAAAATATTGGATGACACCAGATTAGATGCCGTTAAAAAGGTATAATTCTGATTAGATAAGACAAGCTATATCTGGTGCACAAAATACTAGATAGTGGGCATCGAATATACTTAATTAGAATGAAATAAATTTGGGAACTATAGGAGATGGTAATATATACAGAGATGCCTATATTCGCTTTAAAGAACCAAATAATCTTACTTGGCTGTTACAAAATAAACTGAAAAGGATTGCTGGTACTGATAGTTAGGAAACATCAGGTATGAGATTTAAACGAGGAAAAGATATAAGAAGATGATAGGAATGTATGACGAACCAGTAGCGGTGCCTATAATCGACCTACTGGATAGCAACATGATGTCATAGTACATTAGTGCTGCAAGAGAACAATACAATTAGGCTGTACAAGAACAGAAAGAGTTCGCTAAGGAATTCGGTGAGTTATATGGGCCTAATGCTAATGTAAATAAAGAGTTTTACGATATCACAAGGGGAGCTGTTAATAAAGGATTAGATTATCTCTATTAGAACGGAATAGATCCCATTAGATCAGCAGAAGGAAGAGCATATATAGCCAAGATTATTAGAGAGAGGCCATATGCAGAAATAGCTAACCTTAAAGCTCAGAATGAGTCAATGAAGACTTATTAGAGATATAGGGCAGAGGCTATGCGCAATGGTACATATGATCCAGACTTTGAGAAGTTTGCACTTGGAGGTAAGACTCTTGAAACTTGGGATCCAGCTACAGATGGAATGTGGACTAGAGAAGCTCCTTCTAAATATTCTAGCTTAAAAGATTGGACAAGCAATCTGTTTGACAACATGTAGCTAGAATACGATCCAGAGCTAACAAAACAAGCTGGAGGATTATATCAAGTATATTCAAAGTCGCCTAAGAAGATGTAGTAGATTCTTGATGCGAATATAAAGGATATGACAAAATCTGATCTTGGTAGATACTATCTCAACATGTATGGAGGTGATATAGATGCCCTTAAGGCTGATATTATTAATCGTAACAGAGAATATACTCAGGTAGATAGACGAGCTGATCAGGTAAAAGTTCATCTCAATGACCAATAGTTCTAGGCTAATGAAGCTGCTAAACAGAGAGCATTCTAGAGAGAAATGGCGAAACAGCAGCATGAATGGGATATGCAAGAGCTTGAGCAAAAGAGTGCTAATAAAATTGCTGAATAGGCAGCTAAAGGAAGTGGAGAAGGCGGCAAATAGGATTACAATCTTGTTGCAGATGTTATGACTCAAGCCTCGTCTACGCTTTAGAATTATTTTGCTACTCATACTTTTGGAGAAAAGAATTATGGTAACAACTTAGGATATCTGTCTAGAGCGCAAGGAAAAGCATTTTCTAATAAGGACTTTAATCTAAACGATGTTTCATTCGATTTACCTAGAGGAGGATATTCTGCTTGGACTGGTGTACAGAAGAACAAGCTTAATCCTACATTCGGATACGCATACAATGCTAACGAAGTCAAAGGAAAGATACTTACCGAAGGTGAGCTTAGAATCAAAGCTTCTTCTATTAAAACCGGAAAAAACGTATATAGAACCTATACAGATAAATTGTATAAGAAGAACAATATTCTTGGAGTGACCCCTGATGAATCATCTAGAAATGGTATAGCAATTGTTGGAAGAGATGGAAGAATGCATTTGTATCAGAAAGTTACAGTATATACAACTGATGGCACATCTAGAGATAGTAGTGGCAATAAGTATAAAATGGTAGATGGTAAGTGGACGAATATAACTACAGGCAAAGAAGTTGAAGATACCGATGAAGGAAAGGCATTAATTAAATCTCTAAAGAAACAAAGAGGCCATTATTCAGCTTATCAAGAATTACCTGCAGGAGACGTATCTTTCACAAAGAAGAGCTATACTACACAGAAAAATAAGAATGGAAAGACTACAAAGAAGGTTGTAAATAGAGGAAAAGTTATGCCTGGAACAGAATGGTATGATAATGGTGGAAATGTAACAATAGATAGTTACGATACTTCTACCCATTCTTCAAAATGGACAAACATAAACAAGAGTTACAATCAGTATTATAAATAATAATTATGGCAAATAGAACAAGGAACGTAAGTCCTAGTATAATCCCATGGGGATCCGAAGGCAGTACTTATGATCCTATCGGGTACATAAGACGTAATAATAGTACGCCGTACAGTAGGGTTACAAATAGATTTAGAAGCAACTTAGCTAGATATTAGAGCACATCTCCTGTTCAACGAGTTGTAAATAAGGGATACAAAGATTATGTAAATGTATCCAAATCGCTTAACACGGAGGAGCGTGAAACTAGAAATTTGTCTGATACGTACGACAAATTAAAAAAGGCTAAGGCTGTGAACGACGAGCTTGCTATGGAGCGCCCATTGTTTAGACCTTAGAACCCAGGATTTGATTTTACAGCGATAGGCAAGGAAATGCTTGGAGATATATTCAGATCTACTGATTAGGTAAGAGCAAGCAACGCATCAGGAAAGGTGATGCTGAATAAAGAAACATCAGCTACAGTTGATTTAGCCAAGAAAAATAAAGAGTTAAAGTTGTAGAGATTACAACTTTAGCAGCAATTACAAAACTATTCTGATAATATAGCAAACTTATCAAATCAAGATAAGCAGAATGTTATTAGGATAAACAATTAGATCAAATAGCTTGATAAAAAGATAAACGATGGTGAAGTGTATGAGCAAAGAGCTGAATAGCTCCGAGCTCAGCACGACATGGATAACGTGTGGAATTCCGTTAAAGAGGGATTAGCTGGTGCAGGCGGATTTCTTTTAGACGTATTAGGTAAGGCTGGAGCTTATCTCAATACATCTAATGCTTATGGTGTACATAATAACTAGGATTACAAAACACTTAAGATGAATGATAAAGAAAAGTTCTCTTAGGCTGCACACTAGTATATATACGATAAGAATATAGATAATAATAGAAAGAGATTCTAGGGCTTACCTTTGAAGGATTCTCTTAAAGCATAGATTGATGACTATACAGATTTTTAGACTCAGCTTAATGCAGAAATAAAGGGAGCTCAAGAGGATTATGAAAAGCATGTAAGATATAGACAGGCTGACGAGAAGTGGTTCCCAATTAGCGACGATTATAATAAGAAAAAGTAGAGATACGCTAATGCTAGTGTATTCTCACCAGAATACTGGCAGTACGAAATGCCTTCTCAGATAGCTGCTTCTAACGCTTCTACTGCCGGAAGAATAGCTATGGCATTGAATACTGGAGCTGCTATTGGTGGTGCGTTATTAGGACCAAAAGGACAAGCCTTGTTAAACATTGGCTCATAGGTAGCGACTACTGCCACAGGTCTTGATATAGAGAACATGAAGTTTGAGAATAGGGGCGAAGTTAGCGATGCTAATGTTGATAAGCTTAAATCAAACTTAATGTCTGGTGGCAAGAAACAGTACCAGGATATAATAAAAGACTTGAGAGAAAAGGCTAAATAGGTATATCCGAAACTGAACATGAATCCAGATACAGAAAGCGATGACGAGATACTTCGCAGTGCATTAGCCGGCATTATAACTTCTAACCATCCAGAATACAGAAAGGCTGAGCTTAGAGCACTTGCTGGAAGTAATGCCCTTTTCCAGAAAGATAACATAACAACAGGATCAGATCTTATGGTACAGAAGGGTTTACAGGTTGGTATATTTGGAAGAGAGCTATACAAAGCTGGAAAAGGAACCATAAACTGGATTGCGAATAAAACTATTAAACGTGCAGCTAATTCTGCTACGGGCGCTATAGAGCATACAGTTGAAGGAGCAGCTACAAATGCTGCTGCAGAAGCAGCTAAAGACGCCGTAAACGGTAGTAGATACGCAACTCTTAGAAAGGAGTTCACAGATAGCTTTAGAGGCGGATTTGGATTAGGAGAACAGACTGCTACAGTATTAGGACATGGTATGACCGGTTAGTATGTGTATGGTACTATGACCGGTATTGGAAAGGCTGTATTAGATTAGGCTAAAAAAGCTTTACCAACCAGAGGTTAGGCATTTATTAGACTTGCTACACATAGAGCAGGATAGTACTATCAAGACATCTTGGATAAGATACCATTGACAGCAAGAAGACTTTCTGCATACGGCTTAAAAATGGGTAAGGTTTGGGCTGTTTCTTCAGCATCTGAAGCAGCAGAAGAAGCAAGACAGTATGTTAATGCAGAATAGGCTAAAAGGCAGCAGATGGGCCTTGGAGAGCTTCCTAGTCTTGGTAGTTTGTTCGCAAACGAATATAGTGCAGGTTCAAGAACACAGGCTGCAATATTAGCTGAATTAGGAATAGGAGATAGCGATCTACTTGACAATGAAGAGTTCTGGTAGAATTATAAAGGAGGATTTGCTCTTGGAGGTGGTCATACCGTTGCGATGAGAGCTGTATCGGAAATACCTGGACTTGTACGTCAGATATCAGCAGATTAGGCAATACTTAATGCCGGTATTACCAATCGTGTAATGATGCAAAATGAACGAGCTTAGGGACAGCTGTTTGCAAAAGAAGCCATGAAAGGTAGATCTAATATGGAGTAGATCTTAAATACTATGCAATAGCTTAAATAGGAGGACGCTAGAAGAAAGGAGCATACTTACTCAAGCGATGAGTGGGACTCCTCAATAAAAGCGGCATAGGACATAATGAGAATGACATTAAGCCCTACTACTAAGGCTATAATGGAAAAGCATGGCATACAATATGGTACAGATAAATATGCTGCAGCTGTAGCATCTGTATATTAGACTGGTTAGAATTCTGACGAGAACAGAGATTAGAGACAGAAGGCTATAGATGAATATAATTAGATCATACATTCTGTACAGCTTAATCAAGCTATTGATGAGGAATTAAGAAGAAGATAGAGCGGATCATCTGTAGAGAGTCTTGCTTAGCAGAGAGCTGATAAGGCTAGACAAGAAGCAGAGTAGAATGCTTAGTCTCTTGAGGAATTAGGCTAGGAGATAGATTTGATATCAGCACAGTCCGAATAGGATAAACTCAATAGAATTACAGGTCCTACCGGAATAAGCAATGTTGAAGATCTTCGTCAAAGAACTATACTTGTAGGATAGCTTAGAGGTTTGCTTAAGCTTAGATCAGATTGCAAGACTTCTGATGGATTTTTCAATATGCTTAGAGATAAGTTTGGATTGCATACTATAAGAGAAGATGCGGCTAAAATACATAAGTCTATAGATAGCGATATAAAGATTATTTCTCAGAGGCTATCTGAGCTGTCTGGCATCAATCTTGACGGTCTTAATGATGCACAAGTAATGGATAAGCTTGATTCCATTGGGGCTCTTGAATAGTTTTCTGATGATATAGAGGAGAATACAAGAGTAAGAGCACTTCTTAACGCAGATGCAAAGCTTATAGCAGATAGATAGAAGATGTTCTCTGATGGTCTAAAAGCTGAAGGAAATGGCAATACTAAATTCAGTAAGTTCATAGACGACGTCATGGCTACCACAGAGAGAAATAAGGCAATAGATTGGGCTTTAGCAGATGCTATCAATGATCCTTATGGACAAAAGTGGAACTGGGACAATACATCTACCGGAGAAATAAATACAGAGCACAAAGACACATAGTCTCATGTAGAGTCTCTTACAAAGTAGGAGAATAAAGTGTATACTCCGGAAAACAATTATTATGTAGAAAATAATACTTTCGAGAATACTGATAGGCCTTATGTTCACGATGATCTTGAACTCAAGATAAAAGAAGACAAGCTTGGCTCAGTAGGAAAACTCAAGGGCAAGATTGATGACATGATCCTTAGAGGCAGAAGCTATGATAAAATAAATAGATGGTTATAGTCTTCTAAGAGATATAAGAACATTATTACAAGAAATGAAGACAATGCTAGAATAATCGAAGATTATATTAACGATTAGCTTCTTAACGCTGGATTGGAACCTAATAGAGCGATTGTAGAACAATCTAAACCGGAGGATGAATTAGCAGATTCCTTTGAAAAACTTAACAATCTTTCTGAACAAAGACAAAAGAGAAATGAAAGAAGAGCTAAAATAGAGGCTAAGAAACGGCTTCTTAAGTCTAAGATGAAAGCCGCAATTAAAGAGTGGGCTAGATCTGGAGAAGCTTATTCTGGTATAAGTCCTAAGTTTTTATCAACTCTCGCAAAACTTGTCGCATATGGTACACAATAGGGATACTATTCATTTAAGACATTCCTTGACGACATTAAAGATATGCCATTAGATGCTATGGATATTCCAGATTTAAGCGGAATGTTATCATATGTATATCTTAGTAAATCTAAAGAATATGCTGGAACTGTTTCCGAGAATCTTGATTCAGAAGAGAATGTTCTTAGTATTGGAAGCGTTTAGAATTATCTTAAAAGCGAAACACCAGATTAGACAGATAATCTTAGACAGAATGTAAAAAACTTGTTAAAGCAAGCAAATGAAAATCTGTCCAATATAAATAATATAGAATCGACTATATAGAGTATTGCCGATTATGCTTTTACTCCATCTGATAAAACAAAAGTGTCAGAATATGTATCAAACATTGATAAACTTATCGACTTTTTGAATGAAGAGTAGTTGAGAGGTGCTATAAAAGAACTTGGTGAAATAATACGTTATACTAATTTGGCATACGATAATCTTACAGATTAGTTAAATAACTTAAATAATTAGAAGGATATTCATCAAGATCCACTTGTAACAGACTACAACGATCTTCCAAAGACTGTAGCAGAGTTGGTTCTTGATCTTGAAGACGCTTGTAATACACTTGATGCAATAGCTAGCACAATAGCTGATGTAAAACCTACTACATAGCCAGAAAGAGATTCTATAAACGATTTGTCTATACAGTTAATGAGGGCAGAAATAGCTCTTGATAATCTGTTGTAGGACAATGGAGCTTAGGCTGTAAACGTTTCTTAGGAGAGAGATCTTATAGATAATGTTATTATGAAGTTTAATAACAACAAATCTATATGGGGAGACGCTAGTGAAGAGATACTTGATTGGTGGTTTACTAAGTACGCAAAAGACAATGTGATACTTCCAAGAGATAGTAGAAACACTATCACAAACGGAAGCGATAATCTTACACTTGATTATAATCAGAAGATAACTGATTATATAAGACTGTATGGAAACAAATTCCAGCAGAATCTTGGTGAAGTTGAATCTGATTGGTATTGGAGGTTGCTCAAGAACTACTTCGGAACGCTCCTTAATAACGCTCAAGATTATATTGAACAGAATCCAGATAACCCTATGAACCCTGTCCTTTAGGACAATATTAATAGAGGTAGATTACTTATATCTGGCTTTGCTAACAAGTATGGAAAGCAACTGGATGATTCATACATGGATACAGACGCTTCTGTAATTAGAGAAGCAGAAGAGCTTAATAAACAGGAGTTCTTGTGGTACGAGTCTGGTGGTAATAACTATATCTCTGGTCAAGGCGTGGGAACAACATTGCATAGACCTGGAGTAAAGGCAATGTAGGAGAATAAAACTTATGTTGAGTGGAGTAATCAGCCAGACTTTATTACTAATGGTAAGTTTGAGATTATATTCAAAAATGCTACGGAATATAGCAATAGACCTTACTTGAGGATTACATATAAAGGACAGTCTATAGAATTGCACGTATATGAAGGTGGTGACGAGAGTAGAATTGGATACCAGTAGCACCTCGTAGATTTGTGGAAGTTCTGCTAGAAGCATAAAAACTATTCATTAAGAGTTATACCTACAAGAACAAATGGATCACTTATTTATGATCCTGCGTTTGTTGGTTATAATGAAAACTCTCCAACAGTAGAGGGTTTGCATTCTGTTGTTGGCAACATAATGAGCCTTGATGATACGTATTCTATTGACCTTAAGAGCAAATAGATTGGTATAGTAAAGTAGGACAAGAAAGGTAATATGAATGTAATGAGTCTTGATGGCTTAAATAGTCCTATACATACTTTAAATAGTGCTAGGGTTGGAACGTAGAATACATCTGTAGGTTCTACTGTTTATTTATGGCATACAAACTTCGATGAGAAGAAAGGAAATTAGACTACTATTCCAGTTGTACTGTATCAGTCTAAGCTGTCTTAGAATCAGGCTGATTCCCTTGTAGACTTATTAAGAGCTTATGCTTAGGGATAGGTTAATTATAATGGGTACAACACGCTAGATCTTATCAAGATGCTTGTACACGTTAATGAAAATAATCAGCCTAACTACAAAACGAATCAGACTAGAACTATAACATTCTCTTCAAACAAATAGATTATCATAGGATTACCTCAGTACGACGACAATGGTAAACATGTAGAAGGAACAGGATAGTCATATGATCTTACAAGTGAGCATGACTTAGAGAGGCTTAGAACCGATTTAAGATCTGTTGGTGTTGCATTTGAAAAGACCATGCTTAGCCAATAGCTTAACTTTACTAATAACTCTGTTATAAACAACGTAAAGCATTACTTTGAAGACAATCCTAGCATTGATACATTTGTTGCTCCAAATGGCTTAGAGTTTAGTAGAGACGATTTCTTTGACTAGGATGGAAACGAAAGAAGAAAGAGTACATACGCTGGTTACCTTATGCGCCATCAGTACACTTAGACATCTGTTGTCGGTTAGAATTATACTGCCACTTATTTTAGAGGCCCATATTTGGTTCCTAATACAAAACAAGATGATCGTATAGACGATATACTCACTGAGCGGCAAAAAGAAGATTCAATCTCAATGCCTAGATTAAACTCTCTCAAAAATCTTTTAAATCGATCTAGAGGACTAAAATTAGAGGTTTAGCCTAATAAGCTTAGAGATATAACAGATGGTGATAGAGAGCAAATGAATGCGTATTTAAAGCGCGTTATAGGTGAAGGTAACTATGAGATAGGAAAATAGTTAAATGACGATATACCTGCAGATATGGCTGTTGCCGGAAAATGTATGTCCGATATGGTTTACATTGGTAACAGAGTAGTAGATGGTGTATAGTATCATGAAGCATTCCATAGAGTATTAGAGTTGCTGTTAAGACCTTCTGAAAGATAGAAGATATACGATTGGTATAAGAATAGAGAGGGTAATGACAATATGCCTGATACTGAGATTGCAGAAGGATTGGCAAATCTGTATATGGATGCTCAAAACAACTATGACGACAATGAATTCTCGAATAATAAAGTAGTGGCTCTTTTCTAGAAAATTAAAGCTGGCGTACAATTTGCAAGGAATCTTGGAAGCATAAGACTTACTCTGTTGTCCGCGATAATGGCTACAGGTTGGTATAAAACAAAAGCTGGAAGTAAAATACGTAAAGAAAATCTTGAACGATTTAAAGCTAAGTTCGGAGAATCTCTTAATTATGATGTTTATAACCAGAAAACTGGAATGAAGCATAGTTTTAAGAACATTTTGAACAATGAGTAGCTTAACGATTGTGTTGAAACAATAGCTTTCTATATAGTAAAAAAGGCTCTCGAAGAAGGAAGAGTTAATGCTGTTGGAGATAATATTGGCCAACTTACAATTACTGGTACAAATATCAAGAAGCTTATAGGCAAAGATATGATGAAATAGCTTATGGGAGAAAATCCAAATGTCCCTGTACCAGAAGCTTAGGCTAAAGCGTTTTAGGAGATCTTCTAGCAAGGTAAAAACGAATTCGTAAAAGACAAAAACGGCAAATATGTAGAATGGAAGACATACTATCCAAATTTTGCTGTTATAGCCGATAGGGTATATGCTAAGATTGCCAACATAAGTAAAGAAGGTGTTGTTAAGAACGCTAATGACGAAGATATGCAGGAATAGCTTGAAGCTGGATCTGCTGGAGCTTACATGGATTACGTAGGTAAAGAGTCTTACGAAATGAGCAAACTTTAGAGTATATCTTAGAAAGCTAAATTCTTCTTTGGAACAATACCTTATGTAGTATGGTCAAATGCAAGTAATCATGAAGACGGAGTAGTTGTAGATAGATCTCATAGTTTATTTGGTGATCCTAGATTTATGCCTTAGACAGAAGTGTTTAGTAAGATGTTCGAACAACTACATAATGTAAAGACATTACAAGAGCTTCATGACTAGATGGCTAGACTTGCTTCGCAAGACCCTATGTTCTTCTATGTATATTCTGTATTCGATGAATATTTTTAGGCTTAGTATATAGATTACGACAAGACTACAGGAGAAGGAATAAATTATAATGCAGAGGCTATTGTTACGTAGGTATTCTAGGCATTGGTTGGACAGAAATACAACTTTATGATGACTAGGTCTTCTACAGACAAAGATGGCAACGTAAGTATAAGAATGTCAAACTTATCAGTTGATAGAGATACACTTAAGTTCTCGCAGGACTGGTCAAAGAGATTGGCTAATGGTGTTACCGGTGTTGTATCTACTATGAAAGACCAGGAAGGTAGAATATTGTTCAATAGAGACAAGGGCGGTGTAGTATACAATGCTCCTGGAAGGGATATATTTAAACGTACATCAAACTGGATTAAATCAATATGGACTTAGGCAAATGCTGGAAACGACGTAAAGATAGGTAATAATACATATGATATTACAAGCCCTGCACAGTTGTCTGAAGTTATAGATAAGATTACTATAACACTTAATAAGATAGGTATATAGATTGACAGCGATACCATTAACTATATGCTTATTAATAAGTACGGAGAGTTTAGTGCTGATTCATTTAGATAGATGCTTAACGAAACAGTTCTTGTAAGTTTGAGTAAGTTCTTAAATCTTCTTGATTCTGTAATAGGAAATGCTGGATAGGTTGAGGTGTAGCTTGATACATTGTATAATAAAGATTCATTTGTAAATGAGCTCGCTAAGTATCAGTCTATGAATAATAAGGTCAAAAATGAGATGATGAATCTCTTAACCAACAACAACAAGGCATATACACAGGGAGAGAATAATACCGTATCTGATATACTTGCTGATATATAGGACGAAAATCCTAATAACGAAGCTAAGCAGAGAATCTAGAACTTCTGTTATAATAAGCATTCAATAGTCCTTAGAAGAATCGCTTAGAACGAAGGCAATAAGATGGCAAAGATTCTTATGAACAACTATGCCGGATTTAAGACCGACTAGAATGATGACTACGGATCCGATTATAACTAGGTTTCAAATATAGAGGATTACATGTCTAAGGTTACCATGATTATAAGCGGAGGTATGATTTTCCCTACAATGTCTGATAAGAAGACCTATATGTATTTACAGGCTTCGGATCAAGCTATTAATGGGTTCTTGATTCCTGGTATAGATTATAGGTTGGTAAATAAACTTATATCTAGTTCTGATAAAGATCAAAAATCAGCTCTTAGAAAAGAGTTACTTGGAGCACTCCCTAGAATAGTTACTGATACAACCGGTAAAACAATAGTGAGACCATCTAATTAGGTGCTTGATATTTTCATCGATTATGCAAAGGATGAAAAAGCAGCGATAATTGAGTGTATGCATCAGCTTGGATACTTTGAAGGTGATACAGCTATAGATGATACTGTAAAGATAAAGAATTATCATACGCCTAATAAGTATGTAAACAGTAAGGGTGAAACGGTAAAGGTAGAGCCTAATGGTACAAGATTCTCGTCTCTTACATCCATACTTGATGATAATGGCAACAGAATAAAGTTTAATGATCCTAAAAAGAGTAGTATAGACTGCTTAAAATTAGCTGATGAGTAGTTCTTTAATAAGAGCAGAGAACAATAGAGAAATATTATGGCTAGAGTTCTTGATATTCAGTTTAAAGAAGAGGTTAAAAAAGCAATAAAATTAGGACTTATTAAAGGCGACATAGACAACTATTATTCATTAGAGAATGTTGGTCTTAGCTATAATGAGTTTAGTTGCATTAGATATTCATTAGCTGGAACAGAAGGAATTAAAACTATCGAATAGCTGAATGCTGCAGCAGTTGTAGCAATGATGTCAGATGTTTCTACAAGATCTATTATTTCTGTACAAGAAGTAGAAAGACTATTTGGTGGTCACCCTGCATTCTATAAATGGTAGTATAGTGAGAACGAGTTAGAAGATAGACAAACTGACCAATTAAAGCGTCTTGGAGGACTTATTTCTACTGGAGCTAATCCTAGAACCGACTTCTAGGACGACTCCGAATCGAAGTACACATGTGCGCAGGTTGATGATTTTATGGTCTCTTCTGAAGCTGACAAGATGCACGATGGTAACATTGATGACGCTTACCAGAATAGTGTCGAAAAGATGTTTGTGCAAGCTAATACAAAAGAAGCTGTATACAACAAACTTGTGCGTAGTGGTAAAAGTAAGAAAGAGGCAGCAGATATAGCTTACGCAGAACATAAAACACAAAAAGATTTCGAAGAGTTTAGAGACAAATATCTTGACGAAAACGACAAGGCTAGAGTTACTAAGAAATATCAAGCAGAGTATAAAGCTTATGCTGGAAAGATATATGATCCTAAAGCTAAAGACCCTATAAATGTAGCAGATGGATCTGCATTCATTACAGATAAGATGTGTGAAAAGCTTTTAAGGTCTCTTGGATTGTATAGTAATAAAGCCAAATAGCTGTTTGCTATGCTTAGAGACCCAAATAAGCAGTATACATTCAGATAGAAGGCAGATGCGTTTACAGAGCTTTAGGAATTTATTGTTGGAGCTCAGAAGTATAGTGCATTTGGACACAGAAATGATGAACGACTTGGTAGTCTGCTTATACCTTATTATAACAAGATGGCGTTGTTCCCTATATTCCCATCTATCGCAATGGGAGATATGGGTAAGGTATACAACAAGATGATAAATGAAGGCGTAGATATGCTTTTGTTTGATTCTGCTGTAAAGATTGGTAACAAGCATAACTCTAAATTTGAACAGGGTAAAGGTATAGAAGAACCATTTGTTACATTTAAACAGGATCTTAGATATCTGAGAAAATAGCTTAATACTGACCCTAATGGAAAGATTGAAATGAATCTTGGTACACAGACTGCTAAGGTAGCACTTGCCAGTTTGATTATTGATAGAGTTAATTATACCGATTCTCTTACAGGCGAAGCTATATCCGGATCTTAGATTCTTGATAATATCATGGATTCCATAAATTAGCTTTCAGATATGGGAGTTAAAGAAGTAGATGATTTATTCTTTACTAACGACGAGTTTGATATTCAAAAGTTTGCTAAGTTCTTAAATGATGAGCTTACGTCAAGAAATGCTAACAAGAATACAATTGACGCTATTACTATTAAGGTTGATGCAGATGGTAGCAAACACTTAAATGTACCACTTGCTGCTCAGTCTGATCCACACTGGATAGAGAGTATTCTTACATCTGCTCTTAATAAGAGGATTGTAGATGTTAAGACTCCAGGAAACGCATTCTATCAGAGATCTGTATTCGCTATGGAGGGACATATCGTATCAGATGATGAGTACGATACGTTACCTGCAGCAGCTAGAAAGATCATTAATTGGTAGACTCTTAATGAAGGAAAACAGCTTCAGTTTATCAATAATGATGGCAGTATGGACGCTGTTATATCTATAGACTATTTTGAGCATATAATACCAAAAGGCATGTCTTTTGATTAGGCTAGAAAATGGTTGTTTGATAATAAGATTATAGGCAATAGAAGTGATGTAAAAGCCAATACTATTGGTTACCGTATTCCTACACAGGCTCAGTCATCTATACATGCTTTACGCTTTGTAGATGTACTTCCTGTTGTAAAAGATACAATTATGCTTCCTAGAGAGTTTACTAAAGTAACTGGATCTGACTTCGATATTGATAAACTTTATCTTGCATCATTAGCATATGACGTTAAGGACGGTAAAGCAACTAGAGAATTCTCTAAAGGCACGAAGTAGTATTATCAAAACAAGCTTCTTGAGAATTACATGACACTCCTTAAGGATAATGATAATTCTATACAGATAGCTATGAGATCTATCGATAACGATACTGATCTTGTTTAGAATATAGCTAATCAATTCGATAGCGCTGGTTCAACTAAAACTTTGCCATACAATTTCTATACACTTCACGAGTAGACAGATAGACGTAGAGATTATATTACAGGTAAGCTTGGTATTGCACCATTTGCTCTTAATGTAACAAACTAGGCTCTTACTATGGCTTACGGAGTAAAATTAAAGGAGACAGAATTTACTAAGCAGACACCATTCAAACGTATAGACTTACGTGATGACAAGAATGGTAATGCTGTTATGTCGTGGCTGTCAGCGTTTATTAATGCTCACTGTGATATCGTAAAGGATCCATATGTATCAAAGATAAACGTAAATAGCTTTACATACAATATGCTTAATTTCCTTGTTAGAACAGGTTAGGCTGATAATTCTGTTTGGTTTATCACACAGCCTATTATCAAGGATATGGCATTCGCTGCAGAAGCAGCTAGTGGACACTATGGTAGAGATTTAACAAAGAGTAAATATAGAGCTTAGAAGGATGCTACCGAGAAAGCTCTTAGGCAATACATAGCTGGCTATCTTGGTAAAGGAAACGAATTATATAGTCAAGATGTTACAAGGGAATTAGGATTCATAAATAGCGTAAGACTCGATTCTTTGGATGAAATTGATTAGATCGAAGATAGAGTACGAATGCTTACTAACAATTTGTAGGAAGCTACATCCGATGAAGCTAGAATTGGAATACAAAAATAGCTCGATAAGGAATAGCGCATATTGAATGCTGCAAAAAATAATTCTCCTATTAGAATAATAAATAGTATGTTTGATAGCGAAAAATATCTTAAGAATTACGCTCTTAAATATACTAATAAGGAGGATATGTTAAAAGATCCAGATTTTTGTAGAGCTTAGGTACAGGTATATAAGGCATGGAATATTTTACAGCCATTTGTAAATGATATTTCAAAACTTGTATAGCTTACTAAGATTGATACAAAGAAGTAGGGTAATACGCTTGCTAAATAGCTGTTATATAAAGAGAAATACGACTAGTTCTTAAAGGATATTTAGCAAGGTAACACATCTTTCGAACCAGAAGGTGTTATGAAAATGATGACGCATTCTTGGATTGACAAAAAGACTAATTCGTTTATGAAAGCAATGAAGAGCATTCTTGCTGGACAGGTATTTGAGGCTACTACGTCTTACACTTCATTAGTTGGTTAGCTTGGTCAGTTTATGAATAACTATTCATAGACAGAAGATATAGCCAACAAGTTAGATAGAAATGTTTCACAGTGCATTAAATCACTCTTTATTAGAGCTTATACAGGAGATGATAACAACAATATAGATGTTAATAGATTATTCTTTGGTAACAATACAATAGCTGACAGACTTGCTGGTATAAAGCGCAGAATCAACAATCCAGATGATAAGCTGTTCTATTTAAGAAACAACAAATTACTTACATCACTTGTAGAATCAGATTAGGTTAAAGATGAATCAACGACAGGAGCTAATGGATAGACTTATCCTGCCCCTAAGTTTGTTAGCACATTCCACAGTATATCAGAATCATCATTTAATCAAGATGATTTAACTGATGCGTGGGAAGAATTGCTCGATTATCCAGATGATCAGGAGTTAAAGGAATTTGCTAGAGATCTTGTAGTTTATGCATGGTTAACATCTGGTGAGAAATCTGGATTTAATAGATTCTTTAAATATATTCCTAACTCATGGAAGATTAATAGTGGATTTGTTGGACACGTAGAGTTCTGGTTAAATAAGTTTAACACAAATCTTGAACCAAGCATAAGAGATGCTATTATAGATGATATACTTAGAAACAACTGGAATGATACCGATTTTGTGCCACAGTATGATTATGAACGAAAGGGCCGAAAGAATTTTACTGACTCCGGAATATATGATCCATAGTTAATGAAGCCGTTTGCTTTATGTGGCTATGCATTGGATAAAAATTCAGAATATGTCACTACTATCAATAGACTTGATAATGGGCAATACCCTAGATATATTACTGTAAAGGACGAACTATCTGATAAGTACAACAATAATGTAAATAGATCTCTTTATAGATTGGTTGGAGTTAGTAAATTCGATGGAGTCAAAGATAAAGATACTGGTAATACTAGCTTGACAGAAGTACCAATTTATGTACTATGTAAAAAGAAAGGATTACATTTTAAAGGCAACGATATATTTGAGTTTGGTAATAGCGACTTTGGATTTGGTATGAATTATATTGGCTATCAAGAGAACGATGCTCAATATGCAAAACTTGTAGAAGAAGTTAAATAGAAGTTCTATATTGATGCAAAGAAACTTTAGCCTAAAGAAACTAAAACAGAATCTCCTGTGAATAATACTGATGTTACCACTGTTAGATCAACCGGTAAGTCTGGAGGAATTACTTACAACAAAGAATAGCAAAGTGCCATCATAAATGCTGTTGCATTCTTAAAGCATAACACAGATCCTACTTAGTATTACGTTATTGAAGGTAAAGCTGGTACAGGTAAGACTACTATAGCTAAAGAAATTCTTAAAGAGTTCGAAGATGAGTAGATATATGTAGCAGCAGTATCTCATAAAGCCAAAGGTGTAATAAAGAATAGTTTTGGAGAAGAT
>NFZC01012595.1_pt1 | contig 73574 bp, 94 predicted proteins | sample 1095391 | NCBI WGS metagenome assembly NFZC01 (sample SAMN03609890, study PRJNA323583) | gut metagenome | isolation source: feces | host: Rattus norvegicus | place: Denmark: Riget | collected 2013
GTCCTGTATTTATTTGCTATTTGGAAGATGAGTCTATCACTGGTGAGATTGCAACAGGTTATGTGGCAGAAGGTCAGAAATTAACTAAGACTGATGCTGCAAGTGCAACTACTGAGGCTGGTAAGTCAGTTTATGTTGATTTTTATGTAGTTAAAGATGCTACTAAAGTTTCTGAACTTCAGATTCGAGCAGACTCTTTTGGATGCAACTTCTATGTTGAAGCTAATACTTACTTCCGTCGTGAGACTGATAGTTATGATATGCCTGTTATTCTAACTATTCCTAATGCTAAGATTCAGTCTAATTTCACTTTGAGCTTTGCTGCGACTGGTGATCCATCTACTTTTGATTTTACTTTAGATGCATTCCCTGGTTATACTATGTTTGATAAGAATCGTAAGGTTCTATGTGTAATGCAGATTGTTAATGATTCTAATACTGATGAAGTTGATGCAAGCGCTAATAGTGTAATGCCACATCCAGCAGGCTTTGATATTAAAGAATCCGCGGGCGATTCTACTGAAAAAGCTGGCGAATCTAACGCCAATGGCTAATAATCTTAAATGATTAATTATAGGGGATACTAATATTAGTATCCCCTATTTTTTGTTTATATGGAGAAATATTATGATTTATAAAGGGATAGAAATAGATGAAGATGCTTTATATCAAGAGACTGTTGATACTATCCTTGATATAATGGCGGAAAATCCAGATGAATATTTTGTTAAACCTAATGATTTTAAAGCATTAAAAAAAGTTGCTTAGTTATTTGTAGCTAAAATTGATAGTTATGGATTAGACAATTTAGCTTTAAAAGATTTGTCTGGTAAAACAATTAGACATTAGGTTAAAGATAATATTAGAGAGATTAGAGAACAATATAAATTATTAGCTACTTTTGCTAAATAGATAGATAATTTTTTTGACAGACAAGTTACAACTCTTTGGGTTAAAACAACAGGCAAAAAAATTAGTGGACAATAGTTAATTTATGAATTAGATGAAACTGCAGCTTATTCTAAGATTACTAATGAAGGTCGTTTACCTAGTCCTAATGCAGTTAAGATAGAAGATTCAAAAATTGCAGAATAGCTTAATTAGCTTAATATTAATATTGATTATTTATCACCTGTTTATGAAGATACTTTAAAACGTTATGAAATTGGACAAAAGAAAAATCGCAGATTTAGTGCAGTTCTATGGAAAGAAACCGATGCTTCTATAACAGCATATATAGATTCTAAAGGAATTAAATGGGGTATTGGTCGAGTCTATAACAGAGGTGATATTGGTGAAGCCTATGTTAATGCTTTAACTCACGAAGAAGATCATATTAAAAGAGTTGCTCCAAGAGAAACTTAGATTGGTGCTTTTTATAATTATTATATTACTAAAGTTGATAGTATGGCGGCTATTCTTGGCGCGGACATTGATGCAGGCAATGGAATTTAGTATGCAATTAAAGCTAAAGGTTCTCGTCCGCCTTCACTTTTACAATATTATAATGCTGCTAAATTAATTATTTCTATGGAAGATATTTCTGCTAAAGATTTAATAGAAGAAATAAAAAATAAATATCCAGCCCTTTAGGGTACTACTCGTAATAAGCAAGTCTTTGCATAGACTTTAGCAGAAATTACTGATGATGCACTTCGAGAGAATTTAGATGATGTTATTGATAAAATTAATTTGACAAATATAAAAAATTAAAGTATAATATAAAAAAGAAGATAGTTGAGATAAAAGGAGTTAATAATATAATTATGGCAACAAATAAAATTAGTTATGCTAAAATGAACCTTAAGGTTGATACCACAGTAAATCATTTTGATTTTAAAGGCAATGAAATTGAAGTTCTTCAGTATTTGCCTGCCGCAGATAAGTATGATTTTATTATGCTAACTCTTCAGAAGTCAGAAGAAGATGGCATTTATAATGAAAATAAATTGGATATGTATTTTCATTTGCATCTAATTTATATGTACACTAATATTTCTTTTACTGAGAAGCAGCGGGAAGATGAATATAAACTCTATGATGCTATGCAAAGTAATGGCTTAATTGATGCTGTTATTGAGCATATGTCTGCAGCAGAATATGAAATGCTTCAGACTCAGGTTAATGTTATGGTAGAGCGACTAACCGCGCATCATCATAGTGTTTCAGCTCTTGTACAGAAAATTGTATCTGATCTTCCTCGCAATGCAGAAGCTGCCGCACAAATGGTAGATGGGTTTGATAAAGAAAAGTATTAGAATGTATTGAGATTAGCTGCTGCTACTGGAAATAGAGAGTAACTGGGTAAAATAGATTAAAATTCATGCTTCTACTATTATATAAAAATAGTAGAAGCATTTTTTTATGTTTAAACTAATGCAAGGAGGAAAAGGAGTTTATGGCAAATAATACTAGAAAAAGAATTTAGTATGATGTTGGCTTTAATACCGACACTAAGCAACTTGATGAAGTTAAAAAATAGTTACAAGAAATTTCTAAGCTAGCTAATACTAAATTTAAATAGAATGGTATTTTTTCAACAGACGAAATGTAGAAGATTCGTTTTGTTGCCACAGAAGTAAGTAATGCTATTAATAAGGCTTATAATCCTAAAATTAATAGTGTTAATATTACTAAATTTAATGTTGAATTAGCTAAGTCTAATTTAACAGTTAAATAGATTTATGATAATTTTAATAAAGTTGGCACAACAGGTCAAAATGCTTTTAGAAACTTATAGACCTCTTTGCTAACTACAAATAAAGAATTAAAACAAACTCATACTTTTTTAGATAACATTGCTACAACATTAAGTAATACTATTAAATGGAATGCGGCTAGTGGAGCTGTAAATGCTCTTACAGCTAAGATTTCTGGTGCGGTTTCCTATATTGAAAGACTTGATAGTTCTTTAAATGATATCCGCATTGTTACTGGCTAGTCTGCAGATGAGATGGATAAATTTGCAGTTAAAGCTAATAAAGTGGCAGAAAATTTAGGTAAGTCTACTTTGGATTATACTAAAGCCGCATTAACTTATTATCAGCAAGGTCTATCTGATGATGAAGTTGCTGCTCGTACAGAAGTTACAATGAAGGCTTCTAATGTTACTGGGCAAAGCACCGATGATGTGGCAGAGCAGTTAACCGCAGTTTGGAATGGTTTTAAAGTAGCTGCAGAAGATACTGAAGAATATGTTGATAAACTTGCTGCTGTTGGTGCCGCGACTGCATCTGATTTGGAAGAACTATCTTCTGGTATGGCTAAGGTTGCATCTGGTGCTGCTAGTATGGGTGTTAATATTGACCAACTAACCGCAAGTCTAGCAACAATCGTATCTACCACCCGTCAAGATGCATCATCTGTTGGTACTGCATTAAAGACTATTTATTCTCGTATTGCTGATATCAAGGCTGGTGCTGACGACGCAGAAACTACTCTAGGTAATTATTCTGGTAAAATGGCAGAACTAGGATTTAATGTTCTAGATTCTGAAGGAAAAATGCGTGACCTAGGCGTAGTCATGGAAGAAATTGGTAATAACTGGAAGAATCTAAGTCGTGAACAATAGATTTATCTAGCACAGACCATGGCTGGTACTCGTCAGTACAATAACTTAATTGCTCTGTTTGATAACTGGGAAGAGTATCAATCTGCATTAAATGTATCTCAGAAAGCTGCTGGTACTTTATAGAAGCAGTAGAATGTCTACCTTGAGTCTACAACCGCACATATCAATGAATTAAATACTGCATGGGATAGTCTATATCATTCTACTCTTGATGCAGATACTATTAATTCTGTTACTGATGAATTAAAAGTATTAGTTAAATTAACTGATAATTGGATTCAAAGTATTGGCGGAGGCAAAGGTGCTTTATTAAATCTTGGTGCTATTGCTACAAATGTATTTAGTAAATAGTTTGCAAGTAGTATTGCTATTAGTATTAATAATTTAAAATCTGAGAAACAAGAAATCGAAGAAATTCAAGCTAGATTAAAACTTACTGATGAAGTAAGAAATGATAAAACCTATGATGAAGAATCTCGTGCTATTGCTTAGATGGTAAATAATACTACTAAATATGCAAGTGTCATGTCTGATGCTCAATAGCAATATTCTAATAGTTTAATTGATACTTAGACAGAATTATTAAATGAAAAAGCTGCTTATGATAAAGCTAGTGCTTCTGCAATAAAATATTTAAAAAATCATCAATCTACTTAGAATTTAAATTTAACTAATGATGATACTACTCTAAAAAATGCTAAAACTTTAGAAGGCGATTTAGATAAATTAAATTTATAGTTAGTAGAAGAAGTAGATAATTATACTGCATTAAAGCAAACTTTGGAAGATGCAAACAAGTCTTATAATGCTGAGTTAAAACCTATCGCGTCAACAAGAGAAGCTCTTGAACAAAAGGTTGCTGTTGCTAAAGATTTATTAGAGACTTATGATTTATTAAATAAAGAAATGGCTTCTAATCCAGAAGGCTTTAGTAAAACTGATTAGGTAGCCTTTGCAGAAGATGCAAAAAAATTAGAAAATTATTTTGGTAAAAGTATGGCTGATGTTTCATCTAAAGACATAGCTGCTGCTTTTAAAGATGATAAATTTAAGAAAATTTTTGAAAATGTTTCTTCTACTTATAGCAGAATGCTATCTAATATGATAACTGAAGCTGATAATGCTGCTGAAGCTATTACTAATGAATCTAATGGAGTCGGAGCTAAAAATGAGTAGAATATTATTGATAATAAAATTAAATTTGATGAATTTATTAAAACAGTTTCTAATCCAGCAAATATTCAAGGTATTGTTTAGTTAGTAGGAGGAGTAACTTCTTTAGCTGCTACTATTTCTAATGTAAAAAATCTTTGGGATGTTTGGACTAATAGTAGTTTAAGTGGAACTGAAAAATTAACTTAGACTATTACTGGATTAACTTCTACTATTGCTTCTATGGCAATGACTTATAATTCTTTACAAAGTGGCTTAACAACAGTTTTACCATTATTAGGTGCAAGTGCTACTACTGCTCCACAAGTTGCTTTAGCTGTTATGGGTATTGGTGCTGCAATTAGTGTTGGTACCGCAATATGGGATCATTTTGCTAAAGCTGCAGAAAATGCAAGAAATAAAGTAGATGAATCTGTAAAATCTTATCAAGAAGCTACTGAAAATTTAAAATCTTTAAATGATGAACTAACTACCAATAAAGAAAAGTTAGAAGAACTTTTAGCTATTGATACTTCTTCTCGAACAAAAGAACAAGAAGATGAAATTGCTAATTTGCAATCTCAAAATGCATTGCTTGAAACTAAAATTGCTTTAGAAAAATAGCTTGCTCATAAAAATAGAGAAGATACTATTGATAATTATGAAGATGCTGAAGCTAAAGGAGCATATGATAATAATTCTTCTTTTAAAGTTGAAGGCGTCGCTAATGGAAACATCTATCAACTTGATACTAATGATGAAAAGGGTTGGTAGATGTATTAGAACTCTATGGAGAGTGCTGCAGCTAAATATCGAGGAGAAGATAATGAAAAAGCTGCTGCAGAATTAGACAAGAGATTAGAAGCTGCTAAAACTGCACGAGAAAAAGCACTTCAAGATATTATTTAGTTTAATAGTGAAAATTTACAAACTTGGTAGGATGCCGCTCAAGCCTATTTAGATGAAGGGAAATAGATTCCTGAAGAATTAAGTTAGCGTATTCTTGGATCGATGGCTCCTGCTGGAACTCTTAAAAAAACTACTGATAATGCTGTAAAAACAGCATTGAGTGGTGGAGAAGAAGAGTTTGATAAAATTATTTCAGCAAAAGAGAACAAGACTAAAGATAATTCTTGGGCAGATATTCTTGATAAGACAACTCTAACAGATATGTAGGGTGCCGCAGATAAATTGAAGATCACTCTTGATGATTTAATGAATACAGTTTTTTCAAGCGAACGCGGTTGGGGTGAATTTACCAACTCCATTAAGAGCGCTGATGATGAAACTTAGAAATTTAAGGGCGTTTCTGATAAGTCTATTGACTCTTTATCTGAGTTAATTGAAAAAATGCAATCTAAAGGTGTAGATTCTTTAACTAATAAAGAGTTAGAATCTTTAGAGGAAGTAGAATCTGAGCTTATTAAATTAGGTGGAAAATATTCTAAATTAGGTGATATTCGAAATCAAAATGAAATTGAATATATTAAACTAATTCGTGAAGGACGTAAAGAATTACGAGAAACTAATGCAGTTCAAGCTGCAGAAGAAGTAACTTCAGGAAAATCAGCAAGAGCAGCAACTTCTAATGTAGAAAATGTTTAGCTTCAAGTTGACAACAAGCGTTTCCGCGAGGATATGAAAGAACTCCTTAATGAGAAATATGCTCTTGAAATTGGAATTAATACTGATTTAAGTGAAACTACTCAAGAAATTACCAATGCATATACAAGTCTACAAAAAGGCTTTAATATGATTGATAAAAATCTAAAAGTTTCTAGTGATGAAGTAGTTTCTTTCATGCAAATGTTCCCAAATCTTGCGGATGTTATTCTTGAAAATTCTTCTCGATGCGCAGATGGTTCAATTTAGTTTTCTAAAAAGGGTTTTGAGGCATTTAAGACTGCCGCAACAAATGAGCTAAAAATAGATACTGAAAAAACTAAATCAGAAATTTAGAATCAAATTACTAAATATGAATCTGAAATTTCTCAATTAGATACTGCTATTGAAGCTCTTGATGCATATATTACTGTTGTTGAAAGTGGAGATACTGATACTATTGAGTCAAAAGAAAAAGCTACTAATGCATTAAATCAATTAAATGCAGATTTGTATAATAATGCAGTTGCTTATGCGAATGAGGCATCTGGAGAAACAGTAAATACAGAAGCTAATGCATAGAGCGATATCACTGATAATTATGAAAAAGCTCTTGAAAATAGATTAAAATTAGCTAATCAATATTATTCTTCTCAAAATGCAATGATTCAAGAATTAGTCCAAGCAGAAACTGATGCCGCAAGTGGAGTAACTCATATATGGTCTGATGCAGGCGCAAAAGATTTATATTAGAAGGGCTATAGAGCAAAGCTATGGTCTAGCGGAGATTCTAATAATTCTCAATATATTGTTCGTCAAAATATTTCTACTGATCCTGATTATATTAGCGATAAAGATTTTTCTGGTATTTTAAAAACTCGTGATGCCTTAGCTGCATATAGAGATTATCTAAAAACTGGATTAGGGCAGTTAAATGGATATTTATCTTAGTTAGATGCTGCAAATTATTCTCTTAATAACTTCCAAGGTAAGGGTGGTAGTTCTAAGAGTGGTAGTGCCGCGGCACATATTGCTGATATTATTGATAAGCTAGAAGATGAACTTGATGCTTATCACAATATTAATATTGAAATACAATAGCTAGAAAATGAATATTCTAAATTATAGAATTTAGCAAAAGAATTATATGGAAATGATTTAATTAAAAATTATGATAAACAATTAGATAATTTAAATAAACAATTAGATAAACAAAAAGAAAAATTATAGATTAATAAAAAAGTTATTGCAGATACAAAAGCAATTGTTAAAGCCTATAATTCTACAGATGTAAATGGTAATCCTTTAACCGCAATTTTTGATGAAGAGGGCTAGATTACTAATTATAATGAACTTTTAGATGCATTACAAACAAAAATTAATACAAAAACAAATAAATATAATGCATTAAGTTATAGTAGCCAACAAACAGAGTCTGGAAAAACATTAAAGCAAGAAATTGAGCAATTAATAAAAGACCGTGAGTTATTAAAAACTCATATGGATGCTTATAATACTGCTCTTAATGAAGATTAGCAAAATATTCTTAATTAGTTGTAGAAAGTTCATGAAGAGATTCTTGAAATTAATTAGGCTATGATTGATTTTAAATCTCCAAAAATATCTGATTATATTGAAGATATTCATTTGTTGACAGATACCTTAAATGATTTATCTTCTGCTCTTGGTGGAATTGAGAGTTTAATTAGCAATAGTGAAATTGATACTTATGCTTCCGCTTGGAGCGAGTTTGGATTAGATATTTTAGAAACCGCGGGTAAACTTTCTGAAACATATGATTCCTTTGTAAAAATTTAGGACTCTGCTATTAGTTTAAAATAGATTTTCTCTCAGTCTAAAACTAATTTTAAAGGTATTGAAGGGAAATGGACAGAGTAGAGAAATAATCTTTAGAGTCAAATTATTGCAGCACAAGAAAAACAAGCCGCAGGAAAAGCATTATCTTAGGATGAATTAGATTTATTAGGTACAGGTTCAGAACAAATTAATCTTTATAATTAGAACTTAAATCTATTAGAGACTCTTTCTTAGAGGTTGGATCAAATTGGACAAAATTTCAATTTGAAAGATCCTAAGACTTGGTTTAATACAGTCAAAGATCTATCTTCTTATTTAACAGATTTTAAAGGTACTATTACTAATTTACTTAATAGTGGCGCTTCAGTGAATATTGGTGCAGTAGAAGATTTAAGCGGAGTCTTAAATGGATTAGGCTCTGAGTTAAGTGTGACATTAGGGTCAATTACCGCAGGAATTTCTTTAGGTATATCTGTTGTTTCAACTATTATTACAGCTTTAGATAACTTAACTGCAGCTATTCAAAAAGTTCGTGTAAGAATGGCTAATGAAAAAGCTGAATTAGCTAATACAGAATTTGATTCTATGTCCCAATGGATGGAGTTCAGAAAATCTTTAGAGATTTTAACAGGAAATAAATCTTTAGGAAAATTAAAATAGAGTATTCAAGATTTAACTGATTTATTACAAGAATTTGGCGGAGGCTCTTCTTTAAACGGCGTTAAAACTACTATTGATATTTTTGGTACTTTGAAATCAAGAGTTGATAGTTTAAATTAGTCTATTAGTGATGGTAGCTATAAAAATACTTATGCTACATTTTGGAAGGATGGACTGTCTTAGGCATTATCTGATTTGAAAAAGTATACAGATGATTTAATGAATTAGACAGAATAGGTTCAGGAAATTCTTGAAAATTGGTCTTCTGAATTTGTAAATGCTTGGTCTTATATCGGAGATCAAATGAACAAGCAGGTTAAACGATATGAGACTATAACAAATGAAATTGAACATAAAAAGAATATAATGACTCTTCTTTATGGAGATGAAGCATATGAAGAACTTGAATCTTGGTATGATTTATAGAATTAGGTAAATCAAGGCCAGTTGAGTTTTGAAAAACAATAGGTTGATTATTGGAAATAGAGAATGAGTGAATTAGAAGAAGGCTCTGAAGCTTGGGAAGAAGCTGAATCTCAATGGCAATCTGCATTAAATTCTTTTAATTCTACTCTTGAAAATGCTATATAGAATATTATAGATAAATATTCTAACGCTGTTAATAAAATTTTTGCTAATATGACCAATTAGTTAACTAATGGTGCAGGTTTATCTTGGCTACAAACTGAAATGAATTTAATGAATAAATATTCAGACCATTATCTTGACGGTGTTAATTCTATTTATTAGATTACTAGTTTATAGAATAAATTCATGGATACTATTAACAACGCTGAAGGTAATGTAACTGCACAAGAACGCATTAAAAAGTTAATGGATGAGTAGTTAGCTGATTTAAAATCAAGAGATAAATTAACTAAGTATGATGTTGAGCGTGCTGAAAAATTACTTGATATTGAGATTGCGCGGCAAGCTCTTAAAGATGCGCAAAACAATAATTCTAAGATGCGATTAACTCGTGATTCATAGGGTAATTATTCTTATTCTTATGTAGCTGATGAAAATGCTATTAATGAAGCTGAATAGAAGGTAGCTGATGCTCAAAATAGTCTCTATAATTTTGATAAAGATTAGTATTCACAAAATCTATCTGATATGTATTCAGCATATGAAGAATATGTGAGTAAAATGAAAGAAATTGCTACTAATTAGAATCTTGATGAAGAAGAGCGCCAAAGGTAGTTAACTGAATTAACTCAAAGATATCAAGAATATATTACCGGTTTAACCCAAGATAATGAACAAATTCGTTCTAATCTTGCAGATTCTACTTTTTAGAATTATTTTGCTAATTAGGAAATTGCACAAGATACTATCTCTTCTAATTATCAAGAGTTTATGGATTATTGTAAAAAAGCAGGACTATCTTTTGATGCTACAACAGGTCAAATGATTACCGATATTTCTAGTTTGTCAGAAGAATCTAAAAATAAATTAAATGATTTTGGTCTTACTTTTGATGAACAAACAAATACATTAAAAATTAATTGGAAAGACATGACAGATAGCAATAAATTAGATTTTAGTAATTGTATTAATACTAATATTGCATTGTGGGGTTCTGCAATGCAAGATATGATTGATAAAATAAATACTGGTGAAGATAGTTTTAAGAATATGTCTGTTAAAGCTCTTGATGAAATTATATAGGCTTAGATTGATTATAATAAAGAAATTGAAGCTACAAAAACTGCTATTGGTGGAATTGATTTTACTAAAGTAAATGAAGATTCTGCAACATGGAAATCTTATATGGATAATATAAATTCTTCAAGTGGAGAGATTATTTCAAAGTACTAGCAGCAAGCAAAGGAATTAATTGATCTAAATGAAAAAGCAAAATTATATAAAGAATAGTGGGATTAGATTCTTGCTAATATTAAAGAATCAGTAAAATAGTCTTAGCAAATTTAGACATCTTAGGCTGGTAATGCAATTAAAGATGATGTTAAAGGTGAAACAACTAAAGTTACTACTACGGTTGGTGCAGTAGGAGGAGCTGCTGCTGGTGCCGCAATTGGTTTTGCCGTTGGAGGCCCTCTTGGAGCTTTTGTAGGCAGCTTACTCGGCGGTACAGCAGGCGCTGCCGGTGGTTACGTTGCTGGGCGTTTTGATACTGGTGGGTACACAGGAGATTGGACTGATTCGGCTGTTGATAAAAAGGACGGTAAATTAGCTGTTTTACATGAGAAAGAGTTAGTTCTTAATGCTGAAGATACCAAAAATATCTTGGCGGCTGTAGATATTGTACGATCTATTTCAGACTCTTTGCGCGGACAAGCACTAGAAACCGCAAATAGTTATACATCTGATTTAGACACTGCAACACCAATAATTACTCAACCAATCACTCAATCTGTTTAGCAAGATGTTCATATTGATGCTACATTCCCTAATGTAACTGACCATAATGAAATTGAGCTAGCTATGAATAATCTAATGAATACTGCTTCTTAGAAAGTTATGGAAAAGAATATTGATAATGTAAATATTGGTAAACTTTCAACCTAATCTATGGGGAGACATAAGTCTCCCCTTTTTTATTTGGTAGAATATTATTAATTAATATTACCCAATTTTTATATAATATAAAATGAGAGAAAAGGAGAAAATGCAAATGGCGTCTTATGAAGAAACATTCTGTCAAGCTATGTAGCTAATTGCTGAAAATGCAGTTAGAAATGCTGGCTATGATAAAACCATTTAGGCAACAATAATTAGTTGTGAAGATAAGACAACAGGTTGCTATAAAGTTTAGTATTAGGATAATATTTTTCTTGCTTATTCAGCAGATACTAAAGTAAAATATACTAAAGGTAATCTAGTATACATTTTAATTCCTAATAGTAATTTTGATAATAATAAAACTATCTTAGGCTCTGTTACTAAAATGGGTTCTGATTATATTGATGTTACAGATGAAAAAGATTAGTATGAAATTATTGGTAATAATATTTGCCAATAGAATAAAGAATTTAAATTAAGCACTTATTAGACTGTGGTTAAAGTACTATATGATGCGGAGGCCTCAATTGATGAGCTTGGATTGAGTGAATTTGACGCGGAAGAGTATCTATCAAACGCTACATATCTAATGTTAACCGCATCTATTAAAACAAGTATCACTGCATCATAGCGTTATTTAGGTAACTATGGATTATTAGTTGAGACAGAGTTTAGAGACAATGCAGGTACTGACGCTATTATTTCTAAGAGTTATGTCTTAGATGTTAATGTAATGACTGGCAATCCTTATAAATATATTCAAACTTCTCCGCAGTATAATTTTTATATTGCTAATGGAGTTAATTTTAAACGATTTATTAGAATTTCGTTGTTTGTAAAGGATTTTCCAAAATAGAAAAAATCTGAAGAAATTTTGCCAGAAGATTATGATATTACTATTTCCAATATTGGAATTTATGCGGCTAAGAAAAATGAAGCAGACAACAATGGTTATTCAGTATCTTTTTCTGTTCCACAAGGATTATACTTTAATGAAAAATAGACTGATGATAAACATATTACAGCAATAGTTAAAGCTAAAAATATAGCTTTAACCGCAGAATCTGCAAGTATGTCTTACTATTGGTTTATTCAAGATAATAGTATTGGGTCAGATAGTCCTGATTACTGTGTCTATGGTGGACGCGGTTGGAAATGTTTAAATTAGTACAATGTTCTTCAAACAGAGCCTGAAGTGCGCGAATGGCTGCCCGCAACCAATATTTATACTTTATCTTTTGATCAGGCCAGTCTATATGATAATAATATTAAAGTAGTTATTCTTTATAATGATATTATATTAGAAAAAACTATTAGTATTAAAAATTATAATAAAGAAAATTTTTCTTTAATAATTACTTCTAGCAATGGAGACTAGTTTTACTTTGATAATGGAAACACTATATTATCTTGTGATTTTAAAAATATAGATTTAAATTTTTCTAATGATTAGATTGATTATTATTGGGCAAAGCAAGATGCCGATGGACATGTTACTTTTTTAGATAATAATAAAAAAAATTTAGATGTAGAAATAAAAGATATTATAAATTATTCTATTTTTAGTTGTTCTATTAAAATAAATAAGATTTTATATGGAACAGCTTTTTATACTATATATAATAGTATGACTATTGAAAATATCTTTCATTGTGAAATTCAGAATGGAGATTAGGTTTTTAAATATAATGAAAATGGTTTATCTCCAACAAGCATATCAAATAAAAAGCCACAAGAGATTAAACCTTTAGAATTAATATTATTTGATAAAAATGGAAAATAGTTAGAAGAAAGTCTTATTTCAAATTGCGCTATTGAATGGAAAGTCCCAAAAGAAAATACTTTAATAAAAATATCTAATTATGATGATGAAGATGAAAACTATTATATTATAAAAAATACTTCAAAATTATTTTTTGACATTAATAAAAATTTTATATATAATGCATTGAATAATTAGATTTTAGTTTCTATTATATATTAGAATATATTGTTCAAAAATAGTACCTCTTTATCTTTTATAAAAGAAGGCGTAAATGGAACCAATGGTACAGATTTTTTTTGTCGTATCGTTCCAAATACTAAAGATGATAATTATACTTATCCATATATTCTTTATACCAAAGAAGAATAGTTATATATGCCATATACCGGTATTTTTAATGAACCTTGTTTTAAAATTTAGCTGTATAAAGATGGTGTTTTAATTATTGACGCTTTTGAAAGTTCAACAGATTATTTAATTGAATGGTCTTTTTTATCAAATAAATATGATTTAAACACTCAAGAAGAAAGTTCTTATACTGTTGACTCTAAAGGTCGTATTTAGTTTAATAACACTATAACAGATGCTACTACTAGTAATGTCTTTCCTGCAAATATACTTTAGGCAAAGATAACTTATGATGGACAGATATATTATGCAACGACTCCGTTGATTTCTATTACTTATTTATCAAATGAAGATATTGAATGTCAGTTAAAAAATAATTCTGGATTTTATGAAATTGAATATTCTTCAAGTGGTATTAATCCAAAATATGATAATACTTTTCCTTTTCAAGTCAATATTGTAAATTCTAAGCAAGAAGAGATAACAGATAATTATAGTTTTTCTTGGTTTACTGGCGGTTCATATTATATGAATAACAAATGGAACTTAACTCATTTATTATCTTTGATTTCAAATTCTAATTTAACTAAAAATCAATGTCAAGTTAATGTTGCTTCTTCTTATAAAGATGCTAGTGTAAATAATGCTGTGCTATGCGGAGTTAGCAAAGATAATATTCAAATTGCATCAATTCATATTCCTATTTATTTTTATTTAAACAGATATAGTTTATTTAACTTAAATGAATGGAATGGAAATAGCACTCAGATAAATGAAAATGGCGGTTTTATTTTTTCCCCTTAGATAGGAGCAGGAACAAAAAATAATAACAATTAGTTTACTGGTATTGTCATGGGAGAAGTTAAAGAAAGCAACCAACTTAATACAGAATAGGGATTATTTGGATTTTATAATGGACAAAGAAGTATCTTTCTTGATGCTAAAACTGGGACTGCAATTTTTGGATTAAATAAAACTGGTTAGATTATAATAAATCCTTCAAATAATGAAGCGATAATTTAGTCAGGAAATTATTCTTAGACAGAAAAAACTGGTATGCAAATAAATTTATCTAAACCAGCAATTATTTTTGGTAGTGGTGCATTTAAAGTTAATGAGAATGGTAAGCTTGAAGCAACAGGAGCTTCAATCGCTGGTTCTATTAAAGCTGAATCAGGAAGTTTTGGAACTGGTCAACAAAAAATTTATATTGGTACGAATGAAGAATATAGTAGTATTTATGGACAAGATCATAATTCTTTTAATAGCACATCTAAAGGCTTTTATTTAGGACCAGATGGACTTTCTCTTGGTAGTGGTGCATTTAAAGTTAATGAGAACGGTAAGCTTGAAGCAACAGGAGCTTCAATTACTGGTTCTATTAAATCATCATCAAATTCTTCTTATACAGAAGTTAATGGCGGTCTGATTCGTTTTGGAGGCTCTCAAGAAACTGGCTTTATTGATGGATGGACGAGAATTTCTGGAGGTGGGCATGCTTTAGGCATAGTTGCTGATAAATTGATTTTAGAAACAGATAATCTTTATACAGGAAAAAATATTTCTTATAAAGGAGTAACTGAAACTGTTCGAGTTTGTGTAGAATTAAAATGGTGGAATGTTATGGGCGCTGGTTGGTGGTGGACAATAGATTAGGAATTAACATTTTATAATGGACTATTAGTTTCTCTAAGTGACAGAATTGAAAATGATCATGTAGATTAGCACTAGTAAGGAGTTTTAATATGACAGAAGATAGAATATTTTTTATACAAGAGAGTATATATAACTCATTAATCTAGATTTTTAATCAAGAGCAAATTACTCCAATGATGCAAAAAATAATTATAGAAGGCATTTATGCACGTTTTGCGAATGCAGCATTAGAATATTAGGTCTATTTAAAAAATAATAATACATCTGATATTAATACTAGTAAAGAACAATCTAGCGAATAAAATTAAGTGGATAGATGGTCTATTTTAGAACATTTATCCACTTTTTTTTTGATATATTTTTAGTAATATATTTGAAGGAGGGGCCTAATGCTAGAATTATTAGAAAAATTAGAAGGAAAATCATTTGCTACTATTTTAATTTGGATTGTCTTAATTGCATTTGCTATTAAAGGTTTTATTAGCTATATGGATTGGGCTCAAAATGAAATGGATATAGCTATTTCAAAACGGAAAAAAGCAGAAAAAAAAGAAGAATTTATTCAAGAACAAATTGATAAAAATAGAAAAGAAATTCAAGAATTAAAAGAAAATTAGCAAAAGATGATGGAGCTAATTAATAAATTAAGCGAAAAAATTGAATTATTAATTGATTCTGATAAAGATGATATAAAATCTTTTTTAACGAGAGAACATCATTATTTTTGCTATTAGCAAGGTTGGATTGATGATTATAGCTTGGAATGCTGTGAGCGTAGATTTGAGCATTATCGCGCAGAAGATGGTAATTCTTATATTGAAGGTTTTATGAAAGAAATGCGTGCTTTACCTAAATAGCCAATCCAATAGAATAAAGAGCAATAGAAACCTAAAGAATAAATTTAAGAGATAAAAGGAGAGAAGGATATGGCAGTAGGAAATAATTTATATCCACCAATTATAGCAACTTATATGCCAGCTTTCATTAGAACATCTCCTTGTAAAGTATATTTTTCTTTATCTTCTTTCAATTCACCAGAAGATATTATGAATGTTTAGATTACAGTATCTAATATTAATACCAATGAAAGCGTATTAAGAAAGAGTTTATATCCTTCTGATATTAAAATTAGTTAGCTTAATATTGATACTGCAATTTAGACAGATGAAAAATATTATATTATAATTAATCCTGGAGATGTCCAACAATCAACAGATGGAAAGTCTGCATTCGAATTAAATCAATTTTATAAAGTACAATTAAGACTCACTGCGGTTGGAGCTGAATAGCCGCCAGAAACTAAAATTGCCGCCTGGCTTCTTAATAATCAGAAATATTTTTCTGAATGGTCAACTGTTTGTTTAATCAAAGGCATTGAATAGCCAGTAATTAATTTACATGGTTTAGGACCTTCTTCTAGTTCTTAGACTATTTTTACTACTAAATTTTAGGCTATTGTGGGTTCTATGAGTTATTCCGCAAATACAAATGTGGAGACAGAAACTCTAAAGGCTTATTCAATTCTAATAGCGACCGCAGACGCGCCAAGTACATATATAGTAAATAGTGGAACTATATATACAGATAATTTTAATCCTAATGAAATTAATTATCCTTTAAAATATGATTTTAAAGAAGATTAGTCTTACATTTTAACTTTTACTTATATTACTAAAAATAACTATACAGCAACTAATATTTATAAATTTATTATTAATAGTTATAATATTGAAAGACTTGATGCTGCTATTACTGCAGAGCTTAATGAAGAAGAAGGATATATTTCAATTAATATTAAAAATGATAAAATCATTAAGTTTTATGGCAATTTATTAATTCGTCGCACGAGTAATTTAAGTAATTTTGCTGAATGGGAAGATATTCGTATTATTCATGTTAAAGATGCTTCTACTTTTGACGTAACTTGGAATGATTTTTCTATTGAAAGTGGAGTTTGGTATAAATATGGATTTTAGAAAATTTCTAATAATATTAGAAGCCCATTAGTAAAAATGAAAAATGCTATTTTGGCTACTTTTGAGCATAGTTTTTTAAATGGATTTGACAGATAGTTAAAATTAAAATTTGATACAACTATTAGATCATTTAAGCCAACAGTATCAGAATCAAAAACAGATACTTTAGGTGGCTAGTATCCTATTATTCGCCGTAATGGAAAAACAAATTATAAACAATTTACTTTATCTGGATTAATTTCTAGTTGTCAAGATGAATTTGGCACTTTTACCACAAAAAATGAATTATATGGTGAAAATAAACAAGATTATGATGATTATAATAGAAATAATAGCATTAATGAACAATATGATTATATTTTAGAAACAGCATTCAGAAATAAAGTATTATCATTCTTAAACGATAATACTGTAAAGTTGTTTCGATCTCCAACTGAAGGCAACATTTTAATTAAGTTAATGAATGTTTCTCTTTCTCCCAAAGAAGAATTAGGACGAATGTTATATACATTCTCTGCTAATGCTTATGAAATAGATGCTGTTACTCTTGATAATTTATTTACTTATAAAATATTTTCTCAAGGTCAAGAAAGTCATACTATTTTTTCAGATTTCTTTGGGCTTGGATAGCTTTAGATATCTGTAAAGACAGGAACTGATATTATTCAAATAATTCAAAATCGGTTAAATAAAAAAGCTAATACAGGTTTTAATGAAAAACTTAATTATTTAAGTCATATTAAAATTAGTTTTGAATCTGATCCTGTTCTATTAACTGAAGGTATAGCGGGCCCTGAAATAGTAAGAAATGATTCTAATCCAACTAATAGCATATCTGGATATTTAATTTCTTTAAATGGTAATTCTATTATCATTAATCAAAAAGGTTATTATGAATTAAGTAATACTGAAATTACTTCTTTTTCAGCTTTATGTGATTGTAAAATTACTTTAGATTATGTGTATAATTATACTGAATCTGCAAAAGAAGGCAATCAAAAGGCTGCGAGAGTTGAATATACTAATAGAATAGGATAGTTACAAGGTATTTATAATTCTACTCAAGATATTATTCAAAAAATTTATATTAAATATTTATAGAATCAAAAGAGTTCTTATTAGAAGCTAGTTGCAGTTAACGGAATTTCAATTGAAGCTGATCCACATACAGTTTTGTATATTTAGGATGCTTTTGACTCTTAGGAATATAAACATGAAATTGGAGATACAGGTATTTTAACTTTATATAATACAGATACTGCAATCTCTAAAATGCACATTTGCGGAATTCATTTATTGCCATTTTTAGGTGAGAATTTGAATAAAATGAGATTAGATCAATATTATAATACTTAGATAATCGCAGAAAATATTGAAGAAGTATTGAATCCTATTGATAGGGGCGTTTATACTATTGGTTCTTAGCGTATGATTTATTATCGTAGTTAGTGGTTAATCTTCCCCGCAGACAATATTTTAAATATACCTGTTGAAGCATTAATTGATTATCGTTGTGAAATTTTGAAAGGAGAATATTTATGATATATGAATATCTAAAAAATTCTGCTTTTTTAAAAAAAATAGATGAAATGCCATTAAAGGAATAGTTTGTTAAAATAATTATTCTTGATTTTTTAGAAAATCCTATTACAGAAATTCAAGGTAAAGTTACATCAGGTAGTATTAATCTTAATGGGTCTTCTGCGGTACGTCGAACTGCAAATTTAAATATGGTAGCAGATGATGCTAATAATGATATAAGAAGCATAAATAATCTTCTTTCTATTAATAAAAAAATTAAGTTAGAAATAGGATTTACTAATATGACATCTGATTATTAGCAATATCCTATTATCTGGCTCCCTTTAGGCGTTTATATTATTATTACGCCATCTATTGTGCATAATAATACTGGTATTAATATTTCACTTTAGCTTAAAGATAAGATGTGTTTATTGAATGGAGATTGTGGAGGTATCTTACCCGCATCAATTACTTTCCATGAAACTTCTTATGAAGATGATAAAGGCAATATCGTCATTGAAAGAATTAAAATTTATAATTTAATTCAAGAATTAGTAAATCACTGGGGCAAGGAATAGCTTGGTAAAATTATTATTAGCGATATAGATACTCGTATTAAAAAAGTAATGAAATGGAAAGGCTCCACTCCATTATATATGGGGACTATTACTTCTGGAGATGAAATTTAGTATGATGTAACTACTAATTTAGAAACTGCAAAATAGCAATGGGGAACTGCATTTAAAACTTATGAAACTTAGTAGGACGTAGGTTATATTTATACTGATTTTGTTTATACTGATGATTTAATTGGTAATGCTGGTGATTCAGTATGCACTATTTTAGATAAAATTAAAAATTATTTAGGTAATTATGAATATTTTTATGATATAGATGGGAACTTTATTTTTTAGGAAATAAAAAATTATTTAAATACTTCAAAAGCAACTGTAGATATTTAGAATTTGTCTAATTCAGATTATTTAACAGACTTTTCTAATGGTAAATCTGTTTATACATTTGATGGAAGTAAATTAAATACATCTTTTACCATGAATCCTCAATATAATATGATTAAAAATGATTATATTGTTTGGGGAATAAAAACAACTTCTGATAAAACTAAAATTCCTATTCGATATCATTTAGCAATAGATAAAAAACCTCAAGTTGGTAATACTTATACTATATATTTATATGAGGATGATGGTATAATAAAAGCTAAGAAGCTAATTGAATATGATAATCTAAATGATTTTCCTTCAAAAGGAACTTATGGATTATATTATTTAGATAAAACTACTTAGAAAGTTTATACTTGGATGAATGGTTATATAGAATAGACAAAAGGTAAAATTAAAACAATAGTAACTAAAGATTGGCGTACTGAATTATATCTTGCAGGAACCAATGCTAGTAATTTAGGATTAGATTCTAATGATTATTATAGTGAACTTCAGAATGAATGGCCTAAATTATATGATTTAGAAAAACAAGAATTTAAAGAGTCAGTATTAAATGACCCAACTAGTATTAATTATTTCTTAGATTTTATTGATTCAACTGCTGCAATTAGTGAATTAAGTATTAATAATATTGGTAAAAGAAGTAAAGTTATTTCTAATAATGATATTAATTGTATTTTTGCATCAGAAATTCCTAATTTAATTTTAATTGAAAAAGGGCAAGAAGATACAGCAGAAAAGGTTTAGGAATGCCAAGCTGTAGGCCAAGATTTCATTCAAATTTCTAGTATGATTTATGCTTAGCTTGGTGGCGGTGGATAGTCATATCCCGCATATTCATAGATTAGAGAGCTGTTATATTAGTATACTAATTATAATGAAAGTATTTCTATATCTGCTATTCCAGTATATTATCTTGAACCTAATACTAGAATTACAGTAAGAGATGATTCAAGCAAGATTTATGGTGATTATGTAATCAAAACTATTACTTTACCTCTTGATATTTCTAGTACAATGAATATTCAAGCAACAAAAGCATTAGAAAGATTCTAATAAAAAGGAGATAAAATGAGTCATAATATTGGACAATTTAGACGTGCTTAGTTAAGCATTGCTAATTATCGTACTCTATTAAAGTACAATATTACAACAGTAATAAATAATAGTACTAATGTTACTTTTTTAGATACAGCAATCTCTTTAATTAGCGATTCTGTATTAGATAATAAGCATTCTTATTATTTAAGATTTACTGTTAAACAAAAGAACTCTGTATAGAATTTTTCTTTATAGTTATAGAATTCCAATGATTCTTAGACTATTGAAAACTATACAGTTCCCGCAGGCACTGGTTCAATAACTTTTGATATTGTGTTTACTCCAAATTCAATTTATAATTTAATTGTTTTTGTGCTCGCAAGAACAACAGAAGATTATAATATAACTGAAGATTCTCAGTATGGTCGAATTATGGATATTACAGTTAATGAAAATAATATCTATTTAATGACTAATATTATTGATACTCTTACTTCGACTTATGGACTGACTGAGCTTATCCGTATTGGAATATAGGGCCCAACAGGCTTAATGATGAGTATTAATGGAGAACAAATAAAAGTTGGTAAAACTGGTATCTATGAATTAAATGATATTAATATTAAAATAACTTATCTAGGTTTTGTATTAAAAGAAAATGTTTTAAACGTAGATGGCTATGATAATTTTATTTTAGATTTTGAATATTAAGAAGGAGGATTAAAATGTCAGAAAGTTTTTATGGCGGAAAGGCAGGAACCCCTTTCATAATTGCAAAATCTTATAATAGTGTCAATGCTATGATTGCGGATTTTGCCAAAGGTCCTGCATTAACAGCAGTTTAGTATGGCGAGCATGTTATTATCAATACTGAAGATAAAAATAATAGCAATAATGGCGCATTATATCGCCGTGGATATGATTATAATAATAACATGGGGGGCGCAATTTATGTTGGTACTATTGTCGGACCTTCAGGTAAAGCACCTATGTTTGAACTTACTACTCTTGAAAGTATTAAAGAAATTACTTTTAAAGATTCTGATGATGTAAGACAAGGAGAAGGAACTTGGAGTATTTCTAATAAAAGTTTAGTCCCAGGTAAAACTGACTCTGAATTTAATGATGATATTGCTTGGAGCTATATTACTATTCGTGATTAGTATGGAACTGATACAACCGCATGGGTTGGTATTAAAATTCCATATCATGTTATTGAAATGGATGCTTAGAGCGTATCTGCATATTATAATAGAGACAAGGAAACTGCAGATTTTAAGAATGTAAACTTAGTTGAGCGAGATGATGATCAAACGCATCCATTTTATTCGCATTGGTTTGTGCGGATTCCTAAAGGCATTAAAGGCGATGCTCTAAAGAACTTTAGAGTTATCGAAGCTAATGATTTAATCCAAGATTATGAAGGAAAAACTGATGATATTAATAATCATCGTAAAGTTTTAGTTTATGATTACTATTGTTATGATACAAAAGAGAATGGCGAACCAAAAACTTTATACCTTGGTGATTTTAATATGATTGATACTATTGATCTTACTGATGATGGTACTTTCACTATTACTTACACCCATGACAATACTGTTACTCATACAAAGAAAATTAAATGGATTACTTCTACAACATTAAATAGTACTACTGGTGTATTTCATATTGATTATAATGATGGCTCCAATTATGAAACTACATTAAAATGGATTAATGGAATTTCTCTTGCAGATAATGGTACTGTTACTTTTACTTATACCACCAGTGATTCTGAGATATTAGAAAATAAAATTAAATGGATTACTACTATTGAATTAGCAGCCAATGGTACATTAACTATTAATTATAATGATGGTACTCAAGAGGTTTTTGATAAAAAGATTTAGTGGATTACAGACATTACTTTAACTGATGAAGGCGTTTTAACTATTAATTATAATAATGATATACCAGCTTTTACTAAGAGTTTGGTTTGGCCTGTAAGAATTGAATTTGATTCTAGAGATAATGAAGCTGATCCTGGTACGCAAGTAATTAAAGTTACTTATAATAATGGTACTATTGAAACTATTGGTCAACCACTTAACTCAATTATGAGGATGGAAGTGAATCCTGTTAATTATCATTTATTGGTTTTATTTACTAATCCTACTAAACGTGGTACAGTAACTTATGATAGTGTAACAGGTTGGATTGATTATGGGACTATTAAAAATTATGATGGAGTACTTATCGGGCCTATTTTAGATGACGTTACTATCGCTAGTTTAAAAAATGCTACAGTTGCTATATGTATCACTTATTTAAATACTGCATATCCAACTGGATTGACTGGTAGTAATTAGGGAAAAGTATTAACTATTTCACAAGATAATGATACCATGCATACTTTTTATGGCTTTGATTATGATGCAAATAAATGGAAGTATTTAGGTTCTTTTGATAAAACTACTATTTATATGTGTGCAGCAAGAGAGACTGATATTGATTATGAGTTAAAAAAAGAACGATTAACTAATGGTGGTATTTGTTTTATTATTGAGGATTAATTATGAATAATTACTATAAATAGATAATAGGTCCAATAACTAAAGGTACTAATATTTGTTCTTTATTAAGTGCGGATGCTAGTAATTTTAATGCTATTACTAAATTAGGCATTCAATCTAAAGAAAATCATTCTTTTATTATTAATGGTAAATCTTTTGTGATTGGGTCTACTGGAATTTATGAAACTGAGAAAGGTGTTAATATTAGCACTTGTATCGCAGAGCAAAATGAAGATGAGTTTACAATCATTGATTGCATCTGTGAATAAATAAATTGGGGTTTATGATGGAATTAGAATCTATCATAAACCCCAATTTTTTGTTTTTGTGAAGAAGTTTTCATTTTAAAAATAATCAGATATTTCCTGTTAAATTTTTAAATTTTAATTAAAACTTGGACAAGGACTTTTTAGAAATTTTAATTAAAATTTATATACTTATGCAAGGGACAAAAGAAAGGAGTTTTAATTAAAATTTTATGAATTATTATAATCCAAGTTTTTATCCTTCTTATAATGGAAATATTTAGATGCCGCCATCTCAATACTATTTCAATTAGCAACCTCAACAGGTAATGAATAATCCATCGGCAAGTGGATTAAATGGTAAATTAGTAGATAGTGAAGATATGGCTAGAGTAACTGAAGTTCCTATCGGTGGATATGGAATTTTTCCAAAAGCAGATTTAAGTGAAGTATATATTAAATCGTGGAATTAGAATGGAACCACAAGTATTACAACATTTAAACCTTGCTTTTCACAATAGCAGAAAGAAGAAAACTCTCTAAATACCGATATGAACACTATTATAGAGAAGATTAATTTATTAGAAAATAAGTTAGATGCGGTTTTAGCTTCAAAATCTTAGACCTAGACTGAAGTAAAAAAAGCAGAACCCGCAAGAAAGGATAGTAACAATGCAAGCAAATATTAACAATCCAATGCTGGAATTGATTCACATACTCAGTCAACTAAATCTTAATAATAATGGGATTCTTATTTAATTATAAGAATCCCATTTTTTTTTGTTATTCCCAATTAATTTCATTATTTTGTTTAGACCAATAAGCATAGCCAATTCCAATAGCATCTGCTTCATCATCATTAACAGTAATACCATAAGTATCTTTCACAAAATCAATATCTGCTTGCTTGAGAGATTCACGATAAGTTCCTCTACCAGTCTTAATACCGCAAGTCTATCGCCAAGAGCTGGGATATAAATATTCAATTTTAGTATTTTTACTATTGTCATGTAACATAAATATAATACTTGCTTGAAGCCACATTAATACTTTATGTGTATGAATGTTGCCAGGCCCAGTCTAGCCATTTTCAGGTCTAACTTCTTCTAAGACAACAGCAGAAATATCTGTATATTTTAAAAAGATATTTTTAACTTCTTCAGTAATCTTATAAATGCGGGAAATGACATCCGTGGAAGAGGCAGTGATACAGCCATGTGCTTCTAATCCCTTATCATTAAAGATACTCCAACCACTGCTCTTAGTAGATAAATCCAATGCTAAAGTTCTCATTATTTCACCTCTTATTCTAGTATATCATAAAAAAAGTATTTTGTCAAAAAAAATAAGAGAGTGATTATAAAAATCACTCTCTTATATATTATTTATTAAGTTCCAGTATGACCAAAACCACCAGTTCCGCGCTCAGTATTTTCTTTATCAAAAGAAGTCACATAAGTAGGAACAACGTTCAAATAAGGTTGAATTACTAGCTGAGCAATGCGGTCTCTAGGATAAATGTCCTGATAATCATTAGAGTCATTATGAAGTGGAACTCCAACTTCACCACGATAATCAGAATCAATTACTGCAACACAATTAGCAAGACGCAAACCACGATAGGTAGAAAGACCAGACCGTGGATAAATTGCTCCAAAGTATCCATTAGGAATTTCCATTGCCAATCCAGTAGGAATCATTTTTGTTTCATGTGGAGCAATAGTAAGAGTATCCTAAATAGCAGCATATAAATCCATGCCAGCAGAATCTGCAGTTCCTTTAGTAGGTAAAATCGCACAATTACTCAATGCTTTAATTCCAAGTTCCATTAAATATCCTCCGCATCATAAGTAATAGTAGTCTGAACAGAAGGCTCCTTAATATCGGTAAAACTCTTAGTTAAAGTAACCTTGTAGTACTCTTCAACAATTTCACCTTTTGCCTTCTTTTCTTTATGCTCAGTAGAATACTTAGTTAAAATAAAATTGCCATCTTTCTTAGCATCCTCAATTAGCATTACTGCTTCATTTTCAGTATCTACACGATGCACTTCAGTTGTACTAATAAGAAATTTCATATAATCCTCACAAAATAGTATAATTAATAGTATTAGTTGAATAAGTCTTTAATTCATGCTCTTGTAATCGTTTGATTAAACCCTGAAGATAAACTTGAGGTCCAGCGAAAGCTACTTCATTAATTGAATATTCTTTTGCTTTTTCTGGTAAAGTAGAAATAAAAGTAAAAGTATCTAAAGTAAAAGTATCTACAACTTCATGATCTTCAACAATATCTAACTTTTGCTTAGCATCAAAAGGAGCTATAACACATACAATCTTACGCATTAAATTTCAATCACTCCTCTGTCATAGGGAAAGAAGAAATATGCGTGCATTTCATGGTCATCATAATTCTTAACCCAGATTTCAACTACATCATCTTCATTTTTAGTAATATCATAGATACAGCCTAAATCAGTCTTGACCAAATCTACAATGTCTTCTGCAGTTTTTAGACCAATATTAGCGTGAAGCAATCTATGAGAAAGATGATATAAAGTATAGTAATTATATTCGCGGCAAAGTAACATAAAGTAATCTCCGCCTGCATTAATGTAAGGAGCTAAAACTTCATTAATTCCTCTCTAAATTTGTTCTTTGGTTAGAGGTGGAAGTTGAGCATATAAATTCTTATTAGCTTCATACATAGTTAATTTTGCATCCATTTTTTCACTCTCCTTGTATAAAAGTATAACATATTTTATTTTAAAAATCTATCCCTTTATAAAGAATTCTTTGATTTGATGAGCCACGAAGATGAAGAGTTAAATCTCGTTTATCTTGTTCAAACCGCCCATCAATAAGAACATCTATATCACGAAGAATAGAACCTATATAAATACTTTTAATAGATTTAAGTTCTTCTATTGTATATCCAGACCAAAGAAAGATTTTAATATGAGGATATTCTAAACGAACCTTACGAATAATTTCCATAGTTAGAGCACTATTTTGAGGAGCCATAGGTTCTCCGCCTAAAATAGAGAAATTTCTATGAACTCCATTGGCTCCAATAGCCGCAATTATTTCGTCGGTTATTTCATCTATTGTTGCGGTTTTGCCTTTAGTGAAATCCCAAGTTTCAGGATTATGACATCCAGGACAATGATGAGGGCATCCTTGCGTCCAAAAACTTACACAAACTCCTTCGCCATCTACAATATCATTTTTCTTGATTGCAGCATAATGATATAGCTCATTCATTTTTATATTACCTCATTCATCGAGATGGATAGTGCGGTCTGCGATTTCTTGAGTGCGACCAAAGTTCCATTGATTCGTCCCAATGTATCCACATGTGCGTCTCGCAATATTTAGCTTAGTATGGTCTTTACATCCACACTGAGGACAATACCATTCCATATCTGAAGTTAATTGCATTTCTCCATCATAACCACAATTTTGGCAATAATCAGATTTAGTATTTAATTCTGCATACATAATATTATTATAAATAAATTTAATAACTTCATATACAGCTTCAATATTATTTTGAAGATTAGGAGTTTCAATATAACTAATAGCTCCACCAGGACTTAATTTCTGGAATTTAGATTCAATAGCCAATTTAGAAAAAGCATCAATCTTTTCAAATACAGGCACATGATAGCTATTAGTAATATAATTTCTATCTTTACCATCTAGTTTTACAAAGATATCATCGCCAAAGCGCTTTTTTAGACATTTGGCGAATTTATAGGTAGTGGATTCAATAGGAGAGCCATATAAACTATAATCAATATCTTCTGCAGCTTTCCATTGCGCGCATTTATCATTAAGAGCTTGCATAACTTGTAATCCGAACTTTTCACCTTCACCGCCATCAGTGTGAGAATGTCCAGTCATATACTTTACACATTCATACAAACCCGCATATCCAAGACTAATTGTGGCATAGCCATGATGGAGTAATTCAGTAATAGATTCATGGCGGTCAAGACGTGCAAACGCGCCATTTTGCCACAGAATGGGAGCTACATCTGAAGTGATACCTTCAAGTCGTTTAATACGAGTTTTTAATCCCCTATGGCACAATTCAGTTCTTTCTTCAAAAAGTTTCCAAAAAGTATCAAAATTGCCTTCAGAAGAAAAAGCAATATCAGGAAGATTAATAGTAGTAACACCCGCATTAAATCTACCATAGTATTTGCCTTTTGTTCCATCATAGTTCAGTGCTCTTGCCCAGTTCTTTATAGTGCGATCTGGAGTTAGGAAAGATCTACATCCCATGCAAGGATAAGCCTCACCTTGATTAGTAGAAGGATTGATTTTAAGTTCCTTCATTTTCTTTTCAGAGATATAATCAGGAACCATTCTTTTGGCAGTGCATTCTGCGGCTTTCCATGTTAAATAATAATATTTAGATTGAGGATAAATATTGTCTTCTTCAAGCACATAAAGAAGTTTAGGGAAGGCTTGAGTAATATATACTCCAACTTCATTTTTCATACCTTGCTTACGTTGTTCAAGAAATTCTTCAATTAACATAGCAAGTTCTTTTTTATATTCATCTGTTTCGTTTAAATACATACAAACAGAAACAAAAGGTGCTTGACCATTAGTTGTAGACATAGAATTGATTTGATAATTAAACGTCTGAACAGCATCACGGACTTCTTTCTTTAGACGTTTCATAGCAAATTTCTTTACCATTTCTTTGTCTTCGATACCAAGTTCTTTTAATTCATTAGTAACATCATTTACATAAAAATCATAGCTCATACGAACAAAAGGCGCAAGATGAGTTAGAGAAATAGTGCAACCGCCATATTGAGAACTTGCTACGGCAGTAATAATTTGAGTAGAAACAGTAGTAGCAGTTAGAAGCCGATGCTGAGGATCAATACGAATGCCATTAATAACAGTGCCATTCATTAGCATATCTTCCAAGTTAATAAGGCAACAGTTAGTTAGTGCATTCTGAGCAAGATAATCAAGATCATGCATATGAATAATACCTTCATCATGCGCTTCTCGAACATCTTCATCAAGCAAAAATCTGCGGCTAATATCTGTACTAACAATACCTGCCATATAGTCGCGCTGGACGGTTACAGTATCAGCATCTTTATTTGAGTTCTCTCGCTTCCAGTATTCATTGGTTCCCGCAAGTAATTCAAGAACAGTTTTATCAGTTAAATTACCACGCTTTTGATTACGCTCATTTCGATACAGAATATAGGCTTTTGCAACATCTTTCCGCTTAGTTGCCATTAAGCCTTTTTCAACTAAATCCTGTACGTCCTCAACAGTGAAATATATATCATCGCGGTTGAGAGGAAATCTATCTCCTTCAGGAATTTTTTCCCAATGAGAATAAACTTGACGTTTATGTTCTTTAGCTTTTTCAAGAACGTAATCTGCAATATTATTAGCTTTTAGAATAGCATAATCAGAAATACTTCCGTCTACTTCCTAAAAAGCAGCACAAACAGCATCAATAATTTTACCTTTCTCAAATGGTACGATTCGACCATCACGCTTAATAATTTTCATATAAAACCTCCTAAGTAGTTAAATATTTTTAAGGATTCTTAATTTATATGATTATTTACTTTATAAAGTTAATTAATTTAGACCAGCAATAAAATTCTTTACAGCTGGAATATTATGAACATTAAAAAAGTCTCCATCCCCATCATTAATATAATAAGGAATGCTAAAATCATTTTTCATATTATCCTTTGAGTCTTCATATTCAAAGAAATCATGCTCATCAGCAAGGAATCTGCGGCAAATCTCTGCATAGCTAGGATTCTGCTCTCTCATAATACTACGAAGCAATCGAGTTTTAGGAGAAGCATAGATATAGACAGGTAGAATTTCAAAACGAGGATCCCGCTTCATAACTTCTAACATAGCAAGATTAAAAGCACCAATATTAATTTGATTTTTTTTCAAAGTTGCAATATCAATACCATAATTCCAGTTATTGAATTGAGATGCTCCTACAATTTGGTCATTACCCATTTTAGAAAAGAAAACTTGGTCAGAAATAAAATGATAATTAATATGATTTTTTTCATAACTACGCATAGGACGAGTGGTAGTTAGAATAATCTTATTAAAATGATATTCAGAAAGATTAGATACCATCCAATTGACAATGGTATCTTTACCCGCACCACTCTTACCAATGAGCGCAAGAATTTTAATTGCCATATATTAAGCTCCTTTATATTTTTACTATTATATTATAACATAAAAAACGTCATTTATCAATAAATGACGTTTTATTACTTAAATTAATTTATCGAATAACGTTCATGCTCAAGCTCAATATCTCCGTCATGGATAGCCATAATTTGATATAACTGATGCGTTTTAGTATGTTTATAAGTCTTAGTTTGGAACATATCATCACGTCGGAAACCAGTTACCATGATTTTAGTTCCTCGTGTAAACCAGCTTTTTTCAACAACTTTCTTACTGCCATCCGGCTGAACTTCAGATAATTGTCTATTGTACATTGCAAAGTATTCTTTTGTAAATTTAACATTTACAACACCGTCAAGAGTTAGTAAAGAAATAGAAGATCGAGTATCATTTTTTCCAATTACAGTACCTACAATTTTATAAGTCTTATAAATAGGAATATCTTTGCCATTTCTCTTGAAAGTTGTTTCAATAACAGGAATTGTAGGAAGTTCAAAAAAATTACTTAAACCATATTTTGTAGTATTAACAGAAGCTAATACGTGCTTATGGTAATAAAAACACAAACTTTCCATTTCCCAATCAGAAATATTACCTGAAGCATATTTATTCCAACTTTCCATGAAAAGCATAGTATTTAGTTGGTTAAGAACTTCATTCTGATTATTTTTTAGCCAATTTCTGGCATTATCCATAACCTTTTTATAAATTTTGTCCCATGCAGATTGAAGAATACAAGTATGACCATTAATTACAGATAGATTTTCTTCACTAAAATAATTATTATAAAAAGCCAAGCAATTATCATCAAAGAGATAATATTTATCTACTTTCTTTTCTTTTAAATACTTATTAAAAGCAAAAACTCTTTTCTGTAAATCTAATTCATCAGGAACTAATCCTTTTTGCATTAGAGTACTAAAATTTTGCAGATTTAACTTAGTCTTGCCTTCATATACAGATAAAATATAAAAAGCCATAATTGCAAAACGCGGTTCTGCACAGATTTCTTTTGCCCAATGTTCATCAATTTTATCAAAAGCTCCTGCTTTAATCAAAGAAACCATAACAGTTTTGTTAAGCGGGCAACGTCTCATAAAATCTATAATTCCAGAATAAGGACGCCCAGCAATAATTGCATCAATGATTGGTCCACCAACCTTATTAACGCCCTTCATACCAAACAAAATCTCATTATTTTCAGGATCAGGCTCAAAACTATAACTAGACTTATTAATATCAACTAAAGAGATTTTAATACCACGAGAACGAATATCTCCAATAGCTTTAGCTAACTTGCCATAGTCAGTAGTTTTATCTTTCTTATCAATTGCATCTTCATTATCATCTTCTTCAGATTCAAGAGATGCACTATTAATAATCAAACAGGCGGTATTCCAATAAATTGGATTCCAACGAGTTGCAATATAAATAGTCTGAAAACCAATGAAACTATAAGCCAATGCATGAATGACAGAAAAACTATCACATAATCTAATATTTCTATTAGAGTAGACTATATTTTACTCTCAATAGAGAGAACACCATTTCCAATCTCGTATCAATAGAGATTGTACTCCCCTTCTGGGGGATAGTCGTTACAGGTTTGATAAAGGATATGACAACTTTTCATTTTTAAAAGTAGCTCCAATTTTAATTCTTCGGACAGTTTCTTCAGAAGAATTTGTCATTTTTGCAATTTCTTTATTAGAATAATTAGTAGTCAATAACAGTTGTTTAATTTTATCTGCTCTTATTTCATTAACAGATTTTTGTCTAATAGGATATGTTGGATATAAGCCATTACGTAGTGTTCCTGCATTTATCTTTTTTACAGTTGAATAACTTATTTGTAACATTTCTGAGATTTTCTTTAACGAATATTCTGAATTTAATAATAATTCAATTAATTCTTCATAATCTTTATCATCTTTATAATATTTATATAAAGGATATTTTTCTTTTTCATCAAAGAAATATACACCATTGTTAATTGAAGAAATGAAAGATGCTGAAATAGAAAAATGTTTTTCTAATTCCAAATAAGGAGTTCCTAATTTGATTAAAGTTTTTAATTCCTTAAGTTGTTCTTGATTTAAAATTGAAGAATAGGCTTTTCGGCCTCCGCCAAAATCCTAATTATAACCACAACCATTTCCACAATAGCTATTTTTTTCTTTAATCCAATATTGCTCTCTTTCATTTACAATTTTTATATCATTAGTATACAATGTTTCAAGTAAAGTTATTTCAAAATTATCCTCTCCATATTGTCGAATTTTTTTATGAATTAAATCATTATATGAAGAAGCATTTTTATTAAAAGCACAAAAACGATGCTCTCTAATTCTTCTTTTATAATTATTTGTCTATCCAACATATTTATGCTAATTAATTTTATTTGTATAACAGTAAATATAATACATTTGTATTTCTCCTTTTTAATTATATAAACTGTTATCATATCCTTTAAAATTTCCCACGGGATTGCCATGACAACAGTTAGGACATATTTTATATCCCTACTGTTATTTTAAGTTTCCCCGTTAGCATTAAATAAATTTTGTCCAAAATATTTAATACCCCGCTGATTAGCGGAAAAGTGTTTAAGGGCAAGTTTTTTGTTTACCCTAACTGAGGTGCAACGCCACACTTCCAAATATAATTGCCCAAACAAGGACTTTTTGCTTGCTTAAGAACTTTATCTCGAAGTTCAGGAATTTTAGACATTTGCTTCTTACCAACAATCTTGCGGGCTGCATTAGCTTCAGCAAGGGTAAAACCGCAAATCTTCTCATCCATCAACATCTTCATTAACTGCTCTTGGCTTGGCGGAACTCCATAAGATTGCTTAAAATAAGGCTCAACTATCTTTTGCTCCTCTTTGGTCAAACCATACTCGTTCATTTCTCGATACCACAGATTGATATTGTTCTTAAAACGAATATATTTTTCCATAGGAGTTTCTTCGCCTTTTTCTGAAGTCATTAATCTCATCAATCCATTGGCATCTGCCATCTCAAAAATACTGTTCGGCTTAATTTTTTTCGCCGCCTGACTTCCGACATCAGAATCAAACTGGAAAATATTCAAAACAGAGTTATCATGCAGAACATTCCAATACTTCTGGTCATTAATAGGCAAAATCGCAGGATGGAAATATTTATTATAAACTTCTTTCAAAGAAAGTTCAGGTTCAATTTCTCCATGCTCTTGTAAAAGATGAATGGCTTCAACCAATTTATCTTGAACTTCGGTAACAAGGAAATCATATTTAGTCATCGTGAATACCTATTATTTCTAATAGCACTGACTATATCTTACTCACTATAAAAATAGTAAGAATACCATTTCGAACTGCGTACCAATAGCAGCCCTACTCTACTTAACGTAGATAGTCGATAGGCTCATCGTTAAATATTTGTCCATGTCTTTCTATTGATAATATTTCTAACAGATGTTGTTGATATTTGAGGGTACAACTGATAAATTTCTGAATTATTAACTCCTTCACTATGAAGTTTTCTTATATTCAGAACATCTTCTTCTGTTAGTTTAGCTCTTCCATTATTAGAGCCTGCTTTTTTATTATTTTTTATTTGGCTATGCTTTTTTCTATTTTCTTCTGAAAAAACTTCTGGCATAACCAATTTATATTTATTACCATAATAAATATTCCAAAAACTCCATTTGTCTTTAAATCTATCTTCATAGAGTTTAAATGCTTGCTCCCAATCAATTCCTTTTGCATACATTTCTCTTAATTGTACAACTTCATTATAAGTTAATCTATTTTGAGAAGTAAATTGATTAGAAAATTCTGAATTAAATGGATAAATTGGTGTTGAAGTTTTTATATTTTTGTATGTTTTATCTAAATATACATCTTTGAAAGTACTATAAGAAATTCTATCTGAAAACTCTTCATATAATACATATTCTGGAATATTTCTATTATCTTTTATATATTGTGCTTCTTCATTGGTTAAAACTGCTTTTCCATTATTTTCGCCATATTGTTTTTTTAATTCAGGCTAAATAAAATCCATACCGCCTTTAGCAATATTATATCCATTTGGAACTAAAGTATTTTCTTTTTCTATATACTTTTGTTCTAATTCAGATGCTTCTTCAAGAGATAGATTAGAGAATAAAACTTCAAAAATAAAATTCTCTGCACCATATTTTTGAATAGCTTTACCAATTACCATTTTTTTATTACATTTATGATTACTCCATCTTTTTTTATAATCATTTGTAATACCAATGTATTTTTTATTATTTATTTTATTTGTTATTCTATATAAGAACATTCCTTTTTCTCCTTTCTTTTAAGATTTTGTAAATCTTATTTTATCACCCTCTTAATAAAATAAGATTTATTTTAGACAAATTTAACGACTTTGCCCGGGATCATCTTCAACCTAACTTGTTAAGACTTCCCCGGCAGCTATATAGGTATTTTTTACTTACGATTTCTCTGCCTATATAACCTCGCTGGTAAACGATTAGATATTATAGGGCTAGACTTACGTTAACCCGCTGCTTCGCACATATGAAGATCGTACTGAGTAATAATCTCGCCTTTTGGAGTTTTCATAAAGCATCCAAATTCATAAGGGTCTTCATCGAAAAGAATAACACCAGATGCATGAGAACTACGCTTATTAACCAGACCTTCAATAGCAATCATAATATCCATTAGACCTGGATACTGATTTACTTCTTTTAAGAAAAGCTGATTTGGCTTTCTATCTTTATCAGGATTACCATTAATAACATCTTTCAGAGGCCACAAAAAACCACGCTCGCTAGGGATCAAAGAAGAAATATACTGAGCAGTATCACTATCAATACCTTCAGGAAACTCTTCACTACGATAACCGCGGCAAGCAGTAAGAATTGTGCTTCGAGTACCTTCAGTACCGAAAGTTGCAATCAAAGTACAGCCTAAATTCTTACGAGACAATTCATCAATATTTTGATTGAACTTCTGACCGCGCTCTTCTTTAATTTTCTTAAGAATTAGAGGACGCTTACTAGGACAAAGATCCAAATCAATATCGCCTAATTCTGTACGCTCTTTATTCAGATAACGCCAGAAAGGAAGCTCATATTTAATTGGATCCAACTGAGTAATGCCAAGAAGATAATGGTTTAGACCAGAGCAACTTGAACCACGACCCGCACCAACAATACTACCACAATTCCAAAACAAATCAACATAATGCTGAAGAGTTACAGGATAAGCAAACATATTAGTTTCGAGCTTTTGCCCAATAGTCCTTTTAATATCAGCTTCCTCTTCCAATCTTGCAACATAATCAAGATGGTCAAAAGGCGCACCAATATTTTTAGCTAAAGAATTCCAGCATTCATTAACCCAATAACGCTCAATTTTATCATCAGAAGTGAACATAGATTTAAGAATCGGATAATTATTCATGGCATTATTAGATTCTTCATCAAAAGAACATTTAGGATAATTATAAACTTCAACCTTAGGAATAGTCTGTTTATGAAGTAAACTATAATTTTCAATTTTGTTCCAAATCTCCATAGAATTTTGAAACATCTGACTAATAAACAAAGAATCAAAATTAGATTGACTTAAATTCTGAAAGATTTCTTCATTACTCTGAAGATAAGCATATTCATAGAAATCATCGACTTCACGCTCGCCGCCTTTAGAATTAAGATATGCTTTATGAACATATCTATCTTCTTTCTTCAAATAATGAGCATCAGTACCAATAACCATCTTAAGACCAAAACAATGAGCAATAGAAACAAGTCTCTGATTGACTTTAATTTGGTCTGTGGAACAACCAGGAGCACATTCAATATAAAAATCTTCTCCAAAAAGTTCTTTACACATAAGAATAAAATTTACAATATCATTATGTGCTTCAGCTTTTGAATTTTCATCATTATGTTCTTCTGCCTTGATTAAATTCATGGTTTGACTAGAGACTTCGCCGCCTAAACAAGCAGTGGTTGCAATCAAACTATTAGGATACTTATGAACAATTTCTTTCAAATCATCATAAAGAGTTACAACACGTTCCATACCACGGTCATAAAAGCTATTCATCCATGCGCGACTAGATAATTCTCGCAAAGCTCTATGACCAATTTTATTTTTTGCAATCAAAATAAAATGGTAATACTTTTGTCCCATTTCACGAGAAGGACAAAGATAAATTTCATTACCAAGAGCTACCTTAAAATTAGGATATTTCTCGGCAATCTTTTGAGCATAAGTATTAACTTCCATATGAGCACAAAGTGCATCATGGTCAGTAATAGCAATACCCGCCAAACCTAATTCAATCGCTCTATTGATAAGATACTCTGCTCGATTAATGCAATCCAAGAGTCGAATATTCGAGTATTCTGTGTGCGAATGAATTTCAAACCTTTGGTTTAAAACTTTCAGCAATCTTATGCCCCCTTACTTTATATAATATATTATAACATATTTTTTACTTTTTAACAATAACAACTTTATCGCTTGCGCGAGTCACAGCTGTATAGAGCCATCGAGCATGTTCTACAATATTAAAAGGAAATCTCTCTTCAATTACCAAGACTTTAGGCCATTCACTGCCTTGAGCCTTATGTGTCGTAATAGCATATCCAAATGTAAATTCCATTGGAACGAGTCCTTTAGTTTTTTCATTCTTACTTAGTCGAAAAGCTAATTTAGGATCAATACCTTTTTCGCCAGTAAGAATCATGGTTTTATCCATTGATAACCTGCCAAAATCTTCATTGCTATCAGAAATAAACTGAGTATTAATTGCGGGAATGACATCTCCACCGCACCAATAAGGTAAATATTTTGGAGTATTAACAGTATCATGCAAATAACCAATAGTACCATTAGTCAAGGCTCCGCCTGTATTAGAAAAATTATTCCAATAATTTCTAAGACAAATAACTTTATCGCCATCTTCAGGCATATTTCCTCTACCAAGTAGCGACCGCATCTGATTATTAATAGCAATACGAGTAGCGTTGGTTCCGACAAGCACCTGATCCGCCCACATAAGCATACCTGTATTCAAATCTGCTTTATTAAAAACTTGCACTTCATTACCATGCATTTCCGCCAAAGGCTTCATCGCACGAATATCCATACTAGCTCTAATAATTTCTGATTCTGCAGCTTGCCGCATAATTTCATCCAAAAAAACATGAGGGTGGTCAAGCAAGTGATTATCGCTATTGGGATCAATAGTAGGGAGCTGAAAAGGATCTCCTAGACAAATAACATAAATATTCTTATAGCTAAAAAGTAAATCAATTAAATCTTTACTTGCCATAGATACTTCATCTACAACAATAAATTTATAATCAATCAGTGCTTTTGGCTTTTTAAAGAAAGTACCATCACCTTTTGGGAAACTATCATACAAGAGCTTATGTAAAGTCATTGCATTTCTATTTCCCTTTTTATGCAAAACTTCTGCGGCTTTGCCTGTAAAAGCCGTATAAACTACATCCTCTTCATTAATGTTCAAGGCCTCAATAATAAAACGGACTAACGTTGACTTCCCGGTACCAACTTAAGCGTAACCAGAAATAACAGTATATTTTTCATTATTCTGATATCTGGTTACAGCAATTTTCAATCCTTCTTCTTGTTTTTTAGTAAGAATCATGGATTTACTTCCTCCTTTTCTTTTAAATTTAGTTCATCTAATTTCCATAAATTATCGTGGAACTCTTTGTGACAGTTAGAACATAATAAAATACATTTTTTACTTTCTTCTATTGCTTCTTTTAATTTAAAATGGTCATTACTAATAGTAAAATCTTTTTGTGAAGGATCAAGATGATGAAACTCTAATGCTTTTAAACATTTATTATAACCGCATCTAATACATTTTCCTCCACGCTATTTTTTCAATTTAGCCAAGAAAGCCCCACGAGTTAATTGAATACCATCTGGCATACAATCATAACAACAAGTTCTCTAATTAGCTGCAGCAGTTTTAGGTCTAAAAGTTTTTCCGCAAATAGGACAAACTTTTTCTTTCATTATAGTCGGCTATTTTTCTTTCTTCTGCTAATTTTCCGCACATCTTGCTCGTCTCATAGCATTTTTACATTCGTCACTACAATATTTTTTTGTAGATTTCTAGGCTTCAAAAACTTTTCCACATACAATACATTTAACTTCCATAATAAAAAACTCCTTTAATAAAAATATTTTTCTCGTTCAATTTGTTATGGAATTTTCTTTAATTAAAAATTGTTTCTTGACCAAAAACTTTTATTAAACCAACATAACAAACTACCCACTAATGACAGTGAACTTTTCTCCGGCGTGATATCTATCTAGAGCAATTCGCAGTCCTTCTTCTTGTTTTGCTGTAAGAATCATTTTTATCACCTCTATATTATTATACTATAAAATAATAAAAAAATCAAAAGTCAGTTTTTGAATTGAAAAACTCTAAACTGACTTTTGATTTTAATATACGATAGAGTGCGCTACAAGCATCTCATTAAAAGAAATATTTACTGCTATCAACCACTTGATAATCACTAATAATCAACTGAGGATATTTTCTACCATTCCAATTATTTTCGCAACATTTACATACAGCTTCAATTTCCTTCCATCCAGTAGTAGTAGTAAATGTTTCAATGTCTTCTTCTGTACCAGCAAACTTAATAAGAGATAAACCATTATTTAAAGTAATCTTAAGAGTTTGTTTTGCCATAACTGCAAAATTAGAATTGGTTACTTTAAACTTCATTACCACATAAGGACGTTCAACATCTTGACCCCAATAACTATTCATTTCAGCAATATCAAAGATTACATTATTTTCAACAGTTTTTTCATCAAAAAGATAATCAACTTGATACATAGGCTCATGCGGATATTCATCAATAATAGCATCAATTGTTGCCATAAACTCATCTACACTATCTGCACGAACACCAAGACCCGCAGCATTTTCATGTCCTTGACAATATAATGTTCCTGCGCACTGGTCTAGTACTTCTTTAAAGTTCATTAAACCAAATTTAGTATATCCACGCATTGAACCTTCATATGAAGGAATTTTCTTACCATCTTCTGCTATATAGGTATTCTTAGTTAAAATACAACATGGTCGCTGATAAATGTTAATAAATTTATTAGCAATTAAACCACGAATTTCAGAAGGAAGTTCATTAGCATCTTCAAGCAAGAAAAGCAAGAAATTATGTTCATTAAGCATATCTTCTTCCTCAATCTTTTTCTTAAGACGCTCCATGCCTGCTTCAACCGCCCTATCTTGATGGTTTTTAGTATTATTGACCGCTCTCATTGCATTAAGTATAAGTAAGTCTTCTTGTCCTTTAGCTCCTCTCTTGTTTGAAGGAACTTTATTAAATGCTTTAAAATTAAGCATTGAATTAAACAAAAGCTATTTATCTTCAGGAGAGCCACTTCGAGTCATTGCATTAACAAAAGGAACAATAAAGAATGCGGCTCCATATGAAGTACAAGCCAACTCTTTTTCATAAGGAGCATAATCAGTTTTAGAAAGAGGAAAACTATTTTTATCAAGCATATACTCAATAAAAGGGTTTTTAATATTTTCTTTTCTAAAACCTTTATTAATAAGATACTTTGTTTCAATAGATAACAGACTCATCATATCTGCGTCTCGTATAACTCCAATATTTCTATTGGTACTGACTATATTTTAATAACTTAAAAGTTATTATATCTCTTTCGGTTTTCATAGGCTTCGTTTCCTAAAACCTAGCTACATACTAATAGTAACCCTACTCCCCAGCATTTCAACCTAAGGGATAGTCGATACAGGCTTCATTATTTTATATATGTCCATGTCTCTCTTTTACAAACTCTTCTAATAGAATTTTTATTTACAAATGGAAAATCTTTACTGATAGAGCCAACACTTTCTCCATTATCATATCTTTTTCTAATGGCTTTAACATCATTTTCAGTAAGTTTTGCTTTGTTATTGTTTTCTCCTCTATTGGCTATTGAGGAATATTCTTGTCTACTAATTTCATTTGTAGGTATTATAAACTCTTTTCCTATATGAGGAAAACTTTTTCCTAACCATATTTTTTCAAAAGTACCAAAAGATTTATCTGAATAATCTTGATAAACATCAATTTTTCTTTCTCCTGCAAATCTTCTTTTTCTAATTTCTAAAACTTCTTCGTTAGAAAAAACTGAATTTGGATTGTCCTCTCCTAATAAGGCCTCTCCGCCAGGAGTTAGATTATATCCAATACTCTTCTCATTTGAATGAAATTTGTTTATCCAATACTATTCTCTTTCAGATAACAAGGAAGGATCTTCTACATATTCTAAAATCTCTATTTCTTCAAATCTTCCATACTTTTGAATAGCTAAATCACAAGGCGTATTATAATGATTTTTTAAACGATTTGTGTTATTATGTTCATACATTCTTCGTTTTATATCATTACTTAAACCTATATAGATTTTTCCATTTGGGAAATTAAGTTTATAGATACCTGAGATGCCGTTTTTTAATTCTTTTATTTTCATATTCATGTTTCATGTCTATCCTTTCTGACATGATACATATATTTCATAATGATTCCCACGGTATTTTCATATCATCATAACATCATGTCATAATAACTTAAAATTCACCGTTAGCATATTATTTTATACTGTCCAAAATAATATACCCCGCTAGTAAACGGAAAAGATATATTAGCCCAAACACTTCAGGCCTAGCGCCACTAAGTCAATATAATTATCTGCATAATGCTGATGAATCATTTTATCAAAATATCGACAGAATTGCCAAGTAACACCAACACCAGATAATTCTTTATTTGGATAATTACTTAATTGATTATTAATTATGATAGCATCTGTACTAATTTTATCTGCAAGGTGATGGTCTAAAATAAGCACTTGTCCGCCATATTCTTTAATAATCTAATGTTCTTTAAAATCATTAGAAGATGAATCAGGACAAATAACTAAATCAAATCTATTCTATTTAATATAATCAATACAATCATTTAAACCATGCTGTTTACCATCATGCAAATAAACACTTAAATTATTAGAAACCCAAGATGGGAAAATATCATAAAGATAATTTACAATAAGAGCACCAGAAGTATAGCCATCACAATCACAATCAACTACAACTAATACAGTTCCATTTTTATTTACAGTTTGAAGAATTGCGGTGAGTCCAGCTTTAAGATTCTCTTCACCTAAACTCTCTGGCGGATTAATGCAACTATCATCCGCATTAATATAGTTTTCTAAGTCATTCATTTTGAGTCCTCTATTAACTAGAATCTGTTCAAGTGGACTCAAATTAGGACTCATATATTCATTAATTAAAGTATATTTCATTTATAAAAAAATCCTTTCTTGAAAAAGTTCTAAGAAAAGTTCTGGACCTTGATCTATTGGGCTAGCTTTATACTCAAGTCGATGCTGAGTATCAAAAATAAAAGACATTTGACACAATCCTTTATATTTTTCATTAATAGTTTCAAGTTTATGAGTCCATCTCTTAAAATCTTTATCTCCAATCTCTTGGTATTGTCTATCAAAAGCAATAACAATTTCAGTAACACCTAAAGACAGCAATAAATTAGCTTGATAAAAAATAAAATTACTTCCACAACAAGCTACACTAATATCATTATCTTTGCCAAAATAAGAAGCATATAACAAAGTAGATTTTTCACTTTCAAATACTATTGCTTTATGAATAATCTTAATTGCTTCTTTACTATTATTTAAATTGTAAAGATTAAAACCAAGAGGATGATTATACATTATGCCATTGATAATTGCAGGACGATATTTACCATCGGCTTCTTCTTCTTTTACCATAGTTCTCTCGCGGATTCCAATAAGATTTCCATCAATATCATAATGAGGAATCACAATACCTTGCGCTACTGGATCATATTTAATACCATGATATTTCATCACTTCAGTATCAATATGCTCCTGCTCCCAAGGAGTAATTCGTGGAGTAGGCAAATATTGAAGAATTTTTTCTGGATACGTTTTCAATTCAACAATTTGTTTATCATTAATGGAATTGATTCGACTGTAATTATTAAAAATTTCCCAATCAGGAAGTTTTTCTTGTAAATCAGAAAAATCATCATTATACAGCTCATAGCCAAAATATCTCGCTACATAATTAATAGCTCTAGGTAAAAGCCATTCTTCATTTGATTCACGAGATTTGACTTTCATTACAAGCTGATAAATATCAAATGAATCTTCTGGACATTGAGTATAGCACTTAAAAAGATGAGTATTATTATAATAATATAATTTATGCGAATCTCCACCATGACAGATAGTTCGTGAAACAAAAGAACCATTGCTCATACGCGGATCTCCGCCTAACTCCGCGACTAATCCAAATACTTGGTCTATTGTTAATTCATTTTTTAATGTATCTTTATCAATCATAATTAAAATGCACTCGCTTGAATTTTAGGATTAACATTAATCTTCAAATCTTCAATTTCAATTAGCTTATACTGAAAATCAGTCATAAAAATAGGTTCAATGCGGCAAGTACCTCTATCCGCCCTGCACCAAAGAAGAACATTCTTCCATCTACCACGACGATTTTTATATACTGAAATTTTAATTTCAGGCATTGGAATATCAGAACCTAATACAGTTTCCAATGCTTTTTCATCATCAGGTGTAGTTTGTAACATAATCATACCAACGTCAATCTTATCAGCAATAGATTTTGCTCCTCGCAAAAGATTTTGGTCAGGAGTGGAACTAGTTTGATAATCACTATTCAACTGAGTTGCGGTCATAATAAACACACCATATTCATTGCATAAATCTTTTAACCGCACACTAATCATAAATAGGATATTATCTTCACGCAGATTTTTAACGCCTGCTTTTGAACTGATTTCAGACAGTATCTTCAAAGAACTGTGGATATAATCAAAAAAGATATATCTAACTCCCCATTCACGAATTGCATACTTAATGCAATTTTCAATATCCTGAAGTGAAAAGTCAGGTAACTTTTTAATGTATAAAGGACTCTTTTCAATCAAATTTGCAGCTTTGAGAACTCTTTCTTCTTCGCCTTCTCCATACTCACCAGTTAAAATATGCTCTTCATTTACTGCAGAAAGAAAAGCCAATATCATAGTTTGGATTTCTTCTTCATCTTGCTCTGTTCCAATAAACAAAGCTGGTTCTTTAGTCCCATTAAGGATCCAATCTCTTTTATTAATATCATAAATTTCATCACAAGCAATATTACAAACATCTGCAATCATTGCACGAGTTTTGCCAACGCCAGTCGCGGCAGACCGCAAATAAAACTTTTTAAGACGAGCTCCTCGATGAATTGTATTAACAAGAGGTCCATAAAGAGGATAACCAATTTCTGGAGTATCTTTCAATCTTTGGATAAGATCTTTAATGCCCTCGCCCGCCTGACAAAAATCATCATCAGAATTATCTACATACTTAAGACGAATATCTGTAATCTTTTTATCAATTAAGTCTGCAATTTCATCAATAGGAGTATTATCTAACCATTCTTCCTGCTTTTGTTTTTTCTTTAAGTCAAAAATATTATCAATATCATAAAGCCACTTTAAATCCATACCAACGGATTGATACATTCTTAAAAGTGTCATTTTCTTCATCTTTTGATAATAATAATCAAAAGCAGTTATCTGAACATTATTTACAAGATTCTGAAGATATTCAGAACCTTTATTAGTTTTATATACAGCATATTTTTTTGGACGTTGTTCCAAATAATCTTCAATTACTGCGGGAGTAATGTCTTTTGCACCTAATTGATGAAGATTAAAAATTGAACCAAAAAGAATCTTATGAAATTCTTCTGGAAAATCTTCCTCATAAAAAGTATATTTATCTTCCATATCAAGTAATGATGGATTTGTATAAATACCACCAATTACCTGAATAATAGAAGGCGTGTCTACATATTTACTCATCTTCGTCATCTCCTAAATCAAAGAGTCGTGGCGGTTTTACGTAGACCCGCGGAGACCCAATTTCTATTTCTTTTGTTTTAAAAGTAGTTACCTTTTTATCAATGTTGCTTATTTGTGCAAGATATAAAGCATAATAATAATCACAAGCCTGCTTATAAGCAAAAGGAATGATACCTACACCGCCATTAGCTTTTTCTATTGAATTATTTTTTACTTCATACCACCAAACTAATGTTTTAAGCATTCCACTATAAGTATAATTATATTTTTCCTTATATTCATTAATTTGTTTTCTTACTCTCGCATTTACAAATGGTTCATCAAATATTTTCATTACATATTGCTCAAGGGCTTCAAGATCTTTTTGCTCTTGAGTTTGTACTTCTTCTTTATGCTCAGCACATTCTGGATGAGCATACCTGCGGGCACTGACTTTTATCATAGGGACTTTATCTCTATCAACTTTTTTCCCGCAATAAAGACAAGTTACTAAATGTGCCATATCAACAACTTCTCTTTCTTATAATTCTTATATATTATAACATAAAATATAAAAAAAGTCAAGAGGTATTTCTCCTCTTGACTTTTAAAATTAAAATTCAGACTTTGCGAGGTCTTTTAGTTCGGTAACAATTAAATCAAGTGCTTCTGTCTGGTCACGAGAACACTGATTAACTTTCTGTCCTTTACCAAGATACTTTTCAGTAATCTGTACGATACGCGGCTGATAATAAGAAGTAAACTTATCTTCTGGCATATTATTAATCATATCATTAACAATATTGTTAAAAGAATTAATCAATTCATCAAAATCAGGGGTATCAGGCTCTTCATAAGTATTAATTCGAGCATCAGTAAAATACTCTGTGCCATCTTCAGCCATCTGCTTATCAATAGCATCTCCAATAGCCGCAACAAGACTTGGATAATTAAAATCAATTACTTCAGGAGTATACTTAAAACGAGAACCTGCCATATATCGAGGAGTACCACGAATAAAGAGCTTAGTAGAAACAAAGCCATCATCATTCTGAATTGCTCTTGAATAACCAATAATATCACACAGACGAGATACAATATTACGAGCACGCTTATCAAGAGTAGGAACAATCTGATTAAACTCTTTACCAGTCTCATCAGTAAAGGTCTTATCAACAGCATGACTAATCAAAACCAGACCATAATCAAGCTGAACAATTGCACGAAGACATTCATCAAACTCTTTTGCAACCATTCCATAGCCTTTACCGTAAGGAATATCTGCGATAGAATCAACACCAAAACCGCCACCCTGCTCCTTAGTTCGAGGAGCATTTGCACAAATATACTTCTCACAATAGTCATATGCAATATCTGCGGTATCGACAATAATAGTTTCAAATCGTTCCTTAACCGCAGGATCCTTCAACTGACGAAGAACCTTGCGGAAATCGCTCCATGAGTTAATGGGCTGAGCCATTACACCCGGAATTGCTGAATAGCCTTTCTCAAAGGCAAGAAGTAGATGATGCGGAAACTTAGTTGCGGTAGTTGTCTTACCGCTCTTAGGGTCTCCATAAAGAAAGACCGAATATCCACGAAGGTCACGGCTGACCTAATGTGGAGCCAAATTAAGCAAATCAATTCCAGCCATTAATATAAACCTCCAAAATTAAAAAGTAAAAGATGCGGTCTTTGCCGGGGCTACAGCTGTTGGCTTATTGTCAGCAAAATTCATTGCACCACCCTTAGCGAGTGCTTGAGAAGCCTTATACTCATCACTACGCTTCTTGATTTCTGCCCAATGAATCTCACGATCCTGACTACCCTTCATGACCTCTTCTGCGGTAAGAACCTTCTCATCACCATACTCATAAGGAACCTTAGCGGTACCAGTTACCAGCCACTCACGAGATTTGGTTTCTGCGGTACGTACCTGAGCTTCGCCCCAAGCAGAATCTTCACGATACTCACGCTTAATAGTCTTACAATTGATACGACCCCACAGCTTAGTGAAAGTAGGATTAGCGTCAGAAGCATCCATATCCATGAAATACTCCATACCGCCTTTATTACGAATTACAAATTCCACAGGAAGAATTTCATTGCGGAAGTTAAATACAATACCACTAATAGTACAATAATCCTCTTCAATGTGCTTCTCAGGATTTGCTTCAATAAGACGAACCTTATTAATCAACATATCCATCTGGAAAGTATTCCGCTCATTCTCAGGACACAATTCAGTTACAAAACTAACAAAACCGCCTTCATTACGCTTTGCAGAAACTTGGCTACCATCACTTGCGATAAAATCATTCAGAGCCAATGCGGTATCAACCTTAACCTTAAAAGCAATATCCTTACCACCTGCAACCCAAGTCTTATCAGGTTCTGCAATCAGCTTTTCCAGAACTGCATAAGTTGTATTCTTTTTACCCTGAGAAGTGATTGCAGTTACATAAGTAAAATGAACTGTAATAACATTCAGGGCTTCCTCATCAACTGCAATCTCCAAATCACCAGAAATAAAATCATGGCCAAAATTCTTAGACTGTTCATTCTTAACCTGCTTCACTGTCAAGCTATGCTGATAAACATAACCTTCCAGATGCTCTGCATTTATACATTTACGCATATATTATTTTCTCCTTTAATTTATGTTACTTAATTATTATACACTATTTTTAATAAAATATCAACTATTATAACTCTTACCTGAATCAGTTAGAGCATACATCACAGGATTTGCATTCTGTCTTACAACATAACCACAAGTAATAAGTTTACGCATTGCGCCAGATACCGACCGTGAACTCATAAAAAGTCCTTCACCAATTTCTTTAGCAGTCATTGCATTTTCACAAGTCTGCATAAACTGGAGAATTTTCTGACCAAGTTCAGTCATTTCTCCAGTATTCTTACTCTTGTCGGTTTTATTAAATTCATTCCAATAACTTACAATATCTTCCCAGTCTTCTGCATCATACTGTTCCATATAAATGTCATCATTTTCAAAAATTTCTTTTTGAACACATTGAATAAATTTTTCTCTTTTTGTCACGTTTAATAAAACCTCTTTTTCTTTTGATATTTTATTATATCATATTTTTAATAAAATGTCAATTAAGAGTTTTCTTTCTTAGGCTTCCTGCCACAAGACTGATGCTCAATGCAGAAACCACAAACTTCACATTTAGGAACAAAATATTCTTCAGTAATTTCATTCCATTCATCTGAATATGCGGCAAGTGCATTTTTAATATCATTCATTAGCTGTCTAAACTCCCAATAGGCACGAGAGCAAAGGCGTTGATGCGACATATCAATCAAATTACGCATATTGGTACGAACAACAACTTTGGTAGTCATACCAAGAGGAAGAATATTTGCAACATCTTCTTTCTTAACACCCATAGCTAGCATATCTTTATAGGCTTCAGAAATCTGATACATTGCATAATCATATTTTACTTTCTGTTCTGCGGTTAAGCCTAGTGGAGTAATATAATCAAAATCACCATACTGAATATAACGAGTTGAAGACTGAAGACGAGTAGGAGCTCCACCAATATGAGTATAAAACTCACGCATCACTCGTGCAGAATATCCATCAAGAATCATATAGACTTGAGGATACTCCATTACGCGGCCATGGCCATCTGCCGCAATAGTTTTACCACGTTTATAATTTTTCTCCTCACTATCAATAGGAGTCCCATAACAAATACCTGCGGTTTTACCCATAAGAGTATAAGGCTTTAAAGTAGTTTCATTTAAAATCGTAACAGTGCCCAAATTAACTTCCTCCTTTGGTACTATTCATACCATAAATATTGCTCTAATATAATTCAATCCATAGCTTTTCTTTTTCATTTAACTAGTCTCTTGGACATTCTTCAAGAATCTCAAATGTAAAATTCCAAATACCATCTTGTTGCATTGAAGTATACAGCTTATTAGATGCTGAAGCTCCAATACCACAACCACATTTACAATGCTGTTTAAAACGTTCACCAATAGAGACGCTCTAACCAATGTAGCACTATTGTGTTTTTAAATTAGTAATTTTATAAATACCAGTTTTATCTGTTTTCCCTACAATTCTCGTGCTCATCTCAGAGACTTTCTTTTGTAAATATTCAGACCAAATAAGTTTATTTAAAACAGTGACATTTCTAAAATTGCTTCTCAAATTAAACAATAAATTAATATCATTTAATTCATTTTCACTTAAGGTGATTTTATAAAAGTCAAGTTTCTTTTTCTTTTCTTCTTCTCTTAGCTATGCTTCAACTCCTGCGGCAAGAGATGCTCTAATTTTATTTAAATCTGATTCAGCTTGCTTCTTTTGAACTTGTAAATTCAAAATATATTTATCAAAATCAGATTCTTTTTTAGCATATTCATTATCAAGAGTCTCCATGTAAAAGTGCGCGGCGTCTTCTGCTGTGCGCTTATAATCTAAAGCTTTTTTTGCTTCAGTCTCAGCCTCTTTTTTCTAATTAGCTAAAACCGCATATTCATTTCCAAGATTATCTAATTCTGTGGCTAAATCAAAAATTGAATTTTGTAACTTCTATTTTTCTGAAGCGTCTAATTCTTGTTTCTTTTTTAATTCTTCCTATAAAGAATTAATTTTATTACATTGCTAATTATGCTAATAAACTAAATAAATAATAATTCCTGAAAGAAAGATTAAACTAAATGCAACAAGACAAATAATAAATATTTCCATATCTATCTCCGAAAAAAGGGCTAATCAATTAAGATTAGCCCTTATAAAATGCTTTTACTTACTGTGCAACACGAGGATCGAAAGCACGGCCTGCATCAGTCAAACGAATAAACTTTACAGGCTTATGAGTACCATCAGCTAGCTCAATCTCTGCGGGAATACGCTCCATCAGAGGCTCAGGCTGACCCTCAGTATTCTTATGACGCTGGAAAGAAGAAGTCACAATGCCATTAACAGAACGAACGCCCAAACCAACACTATCAGCAATATCCTGTGCAGTAAACTGCTCACCATCATGCTGCTTCACAAAATCATAAACAAGAATAGAATTTTCCTTCATAATATATAAATCTCCTTAAATCTTTTTAATATCTTTATTGTATTATAATTATATCATAAAATTTTTATTTATTCAACATCTTATTTCTTATGATATAGTCATCAATTTCTAACATTTCATCCACAGAAAGATTTTTAATGAGTTCCATCATTTGATACTCTTTATCATCCTTAGATGTTTTTAAACCTTCAAGCTGAACAATCTGTTCAGCAATCTTTTTTAATCTCTTTTTCATATTATTATTTTACCATAAAAATTTTTATAAATCAAATTGATTCATAAAATCTTCTTCAGATATAATTGGAATATTAGCTGCCTTAGCCGCATTATTTTTAGTACTATTACTATTGATGTCGTTATTAATAAGATAATCGACTTTCTTAGAAATAGAACCTACAACTTTGCCGCCATTGGATTCAATTTCACTAACTAAAGCATCTCTATTTTTATAATGCTTTAATTTACCAGTAATAACAAAAATCATATCTTTCATAACATCACTATTCTCTTGATTATTTTCTATTTTAAAAGAAAGATAATGAGCACATTTATCTGCTTCTGTAAAATCAAAAGTTTTAATATAATTATGCATCTCTTCTCCAAAACCATCAAGAGTGAAGAAATGATAAGTGTCATCTTCTATCGCATCTCTAAAAGAAGCCCAATCATTAAATTCTTTAGCTAAAATCTTAGCTACATTTGGACCAATTTCAGGAATGCCAATAGCAGAAATAAATTGCCACAATTCACAATTCTTACTGGCTTCAATAGCATCAAGAATTTTAGTTACAGATTTTTCACCAAAACCTGCTTTCTTTTTCCAATCTGCGGCAAAGGTATTAAGAGTATAGATATCTGATGTTTTATTAATCCATCCCCAATCAATCAATTTTTCTAATGTAGCTTTTGACAAGCCCTTAATATCAAGACCTTTTTTGCTACAATAATGATCAATAATGTTAATCAATTTACCTTGACAATTAGGGTTATCGCAATAAAGCTGCTCTGTACCTGTATCAGAAATGATTACTTTAGTATTTCCACCACAAATAGGACAAATAGAAGGAATCTCAATTTTCTCTCCATAAAGCTCTTCTACAACGCCACTGACTTGAGGAATTATCATATTAGCTTTAAAAATAGAAATAGTACAATCTTTTTCTCTAATACCTAAAGCCTTCATGGTATTAATATTATGTAGACTGGCTCTTGATACTTCAGAACCTTCAATATCCAATGGATCAAAAATTGCAACAGGAGTAAGAACACCTGTTCTTCCCATAGTCCATTCAATATCTCTTAAAGTTGTTTCATAAGTTTCATCATAAAACTTATAAGCTAAACCGCCACGAAAATGATGATTAGTTGCACCAAGAGATTGATAATATTCACAATCATTATATTTAAAGACAATACCATCAATAGGATAAGAAAGAAGTTGAGTATCTTTCTTTAATCCATTAATAGCTTCTTCTATTGAAAAATTTTCATCATTAAGATAATAAGGAACAGGGAAAAATCCTCTTGTTACTAACCAATTTAGCTTTTGAGAAAGAGTCTTAAAATTACTAATTGAAGATGTAATAATATCCCAAGCAATAAAAGTTAAATCACGAGTTACACACTCTTTAGAATCCAAAAGTCTAATACTACCTGCGGCGAAGTTTCGAGGATTCATATAACCATCTGCATCTCGTGGATCAGCTTTTTTAAAACTTTCAAAATCTTGATAAGTACAAATGATTTCTCCATCGACAACTAAATCAATATCCATACCTAAACGCTTAGGGATAGAATCAATAACCATGGCGTTATGAAGAATATTTTCTCCAACTTCTCCATTACCGCGGGTTTCAGCTCCTACAAGTCTACCATGCTCATATTTCAAAGAACAAGTAAGACCATCCATTTTTGCCATAGCAATCCAAGGCTTATCTCCAACAAAAGACTTAACCGCATTAACATCTTTAGTTTTATCTAAAGATAGCATAGGATGATTATGTTTAACTTTTTCTAGCTTACTTACCTTTTCAAAATGAATAATTTGAGTAGGAGAATCTTCACACCAATAGTGACAAGCATCTTCAGCTCGTTTAAGCCAAAAATATTTTTCATCCCATTCTGCATCAGTCATAATAGGATGGCCTGCATCATATGCAACCGTAGCATCATTAAGTTCTTTAGTTACTTTAATAATTTGTCCAATAGTATTTTCAAAATCATCTGCTTTTAATTCTATCATACTATTTCTCCTATTATTTATTTTTCTATAAATAATTATACCATAATAAATAAAAAAAGTCAATATAGGATTATCCTATATTGACCTATTAATTAAAGTTTTACAATATAATTAACTTCACTCTTAGTCATAATATTACCTAAACTAGTTCTTACCAATTCAGGAATATCAGTGGAAGAAATACAAATTGAATTAGGTTTACCGATCAATAGAATATTATCTTCCTTAGAAACCATTGCGGCTCCAACTAATTCTCCCGTAGAAGCAACTGCTTTATAGCAAACTACACCTTTTCCCGCACGACCCTGATATGGGAATTCACTTAATGCAGTTTTCTTTGCATAGCCTTTTGAAGTAAAAAATGCAATATAATCATTCTCATTATGAATTGGCAATCCGACTAAGACTTCATCATTTTCATCTAGCTTAATAGTTTTTACACCTGCAGTTACTCTGCCAATAGGATTAATAGAAACTGTATCAAAATGAATACTCATACCTTTTCGAGTGATAACTACAACTTCTTCATCCTCAAGAAAAGTTACATTTGCAATAGAATCGCCATCATTCAACTTAATTGCCTGAATACCAGTACTCTTCTTTACCTTCATATATTCAGAAAGTTCAGTTTTCTTTAACAAACCCTTCTTAGTAAAGAATACAACATATTTTGCTGTTGACTGGCGATAAAGAGATGTCATTGCAATGACTTTTTCATCATCATCCAAACTAATTAAAGAACTGATTCTTGAACCTTTAACCGTATTAGTTCCAACAGGAACATTATCTACAAGCAACCGATACATTTTACCTTTATTAGTAAAGAACATCAAAGTATCAACTGTATTAGTAGAAATAGTATCAAGGATCGCATCATCCAAAGTTTTTACACCTTTACCGTTACGCTTTTGAACTTTAAAACTCTTAGTAGGAACTCGTTTAATATCTCCATTCTGAGTAAGAACAACAACAACATCTTCAGGAATTACTGTCGCAATTTCTTTTTCTTCAGGAGCAATATTAATTTGAGTAAGCTCTGTGCGGCGAGCATCACCATACTTAGCCATTAATGCTATTAATCTATTTTTAAGAACATTTTTTTGTTTATCTTCACTGTTAATCAAAACAGTCAAATTTTTAATAGATTCATCCAATTCAGCTTTTTCATTTTGTAGCTCAATTTTTTCCAAACCAGCCAATTTACCAAGTTTCATATCAACAATGGCTTTAGCTTGATTGATAGTGAAACCATAGGTTGAAGTTAAATTAGTCACAGCATCCGCAGAACTTTTAGATTTCTTAATTAAAGCAATAATATTATCAATATCTTCAAGAGCCTTCAAAAGACCAACAACAATCTCTAATCTAGCTTTTGCTTTATTAATATCAAATTCTGCTTCTCTCTTGATACACTCAAGATTATGTTTAATATAAATCTTAATACAATCTACTAAGCCCAATTCGACAGGAGCTTTATCTACAAGAGCTACCTGATTATAAGAAATTGAAGTCTGCAAATCAGTCTTTGCAAAAAGTTTTTTTACAACTGCATCAGGGTTAGCATCCTTTTGGCATTCAATAACAATGCGGATGCCCTTTTTATTACTTTCATCTCGAATCTCAGAAATTCCTTCTACTTCCTTAGAATCACAAACCTCTCCAATTTCAGTCATAAGACCTTCAAGAGTCAGTCCATAAGGAATTTCATAAAAGATAATTTTCTGTTTTTCAATGTTATACTTACCACGAACTTTTACGCTACCATGACCTGTCTTCATAATTGCGGGAATATCATTTTTATTGATAATAATACCGCCTGTTGGAAAATCAGGGCCAGGTAAGATAGGCTCTTTTTCATCCATGTAATCAATAATTGCGGTTCCGACTTCGTTCAAATTGTGCGGAAGCCAGCTACAAGCCATCGCAACACCGATGCCTGTGTTAGGATTACACAAAAGATTAGGAAATACAGAAGGCAACGTTACAGGCTCTTCATCATTTTCGTCATAATTAGGGACAAAATCAACAATTTTTTTCTTTAGACCATTCAACATTCCATCTTCAGAAATTTTTGCTAATCTTGCATTGGTATAACGATAAGCTGCAGGTCCATCGCCACCAATATTACCCATATTACCATGAAAATCAATCAGCGGATAACGCATTACCCAAGGCTGAGAAAGATGAACAAGAGCACCATAAATTGAACTATCACCATGAGGATGCCAATTACCCATGACATCACCAACAATTTTTGCACATTTTGCATACTCTTTATTTGAAGCATAACCGCCATCATAAGCACCCCAAAGAATGCGGCGAGCGACAGGTTTCAGTCCACTTCGAGCATCAGGTATACTTCTGTCCAAATTTACAGCCGCCGCGTATTCAATGAAATTTTTACTCAATTCATATTGAAGGTCATTCATTGAATATTTATCTTTTAACTCTAAATTATTAGATACCATAAGTTGCCTCCTGTGAATGCTGTTTAATAAATTCCTTACGAGGTGCGATTGCAGTACCCATCAAATCATCAAATAAAGCATCTGCAGCTATTGCGTCCTCGACAGTAATCTGTCGAATATTACGAAGTTCTGGATTGACAAGAACATCGGTCTCGTCTACGTCCATCTCACCGAGTCCCTTTAAATGTTTCACAACATATTTCTTACCAATATTCTTAGCTCGATACTCTTCCAAAGCCGCATCATCTTTTAAGTAAATAAATTTATCTTTACCCTCAGTTACTTTATACAGTGGTGGAACACCTGCATATACATATCCATCTTTGATAAGTTGCGGACAGAATGTCCAGATGAAAGTGTAGAATAAGTTCTTGATATGCGCGCCATCGCGTGCTATTCCTATGTTTCCATAGGCACTGACTAACTTTTACTCTCTTAGAGAGGAAACCATTTCGGTATTTCATTAGCTTCGTTTCCTAAAACTAAACTGCGTATCAATAGCAGCCCTACTTCCCTGCCCAAAAGGCTTAGGGAATAGTCGATACAGGTTCAAATATTTATCCATTTCTTTTCTTTTTTCTTATAAATGGGAAGATTTTTATAACTTCTTCCCCAAAGCATTGCTTGAAATGCTTGATATGAAATTCTACTCTTATAATCTTCATAGATTTGTCGAGCACTCTCATTTACATATCTTTGTCTAATGGCAATAACTTCTTCATTGGTAAAAGTTGCTGAAGCTCCATTTTCCCCGCAACTGTTTTGATAAATATAATATTTTTTATTTTCTTCTGTAAAAACTTCTGGCATTATATGTGCCCAAGATTTTCCTTGCCATACAGCTTGAAAAGTTCCAAAAGAAATTATATTTTTATATTTCTCATAAACATCTTTTTGTTTCAAATGATTATTATATGCTTTTCTTATTTCAATAACGTCTTGTTCTGTCAGCTTTGAACGTCCATTATTTTCACCGATAGACTGTTGATCTCCGCCCTTAGAACAATTATAACCTTTTTTAATAGAGTCATAATATTGAATCCAATAAGATTCTCTTTCATTTAATTTTTCTATTGAACATTCTTCAATTACTTCATAAGTAAAAGCATCTTTTCCATATTTTTTTATGGCAACATCGACAGGAATTCGACTAGATTCTCCTTTTGTCTAATGCTCTTTAAAACGACGTTCACAATCATTTGATTGCCCAATATAGCATTTGCCATTTTCTTTTTTTGTAATTTTATAAATTCCTACCATTTTATTCTCCTTCATTTTGTAAATATTTTATTTTGAAAGAGAATGGATAAATATTAGTTTCCCACGGGATTCCCATGCCTTACAGTTTAGGGTTCCCCGTTAGCAAAATTTTTTCTCTTTTATATTTATATGAGAACCGTATGGATCACATAAATATGTTCTGTCCAAAAAATTTTACCCGCTTGATTAAGCGCAAAGTTTTTCATACGCCGAATAGTTGACGTCTGCATCACTTTCAATAATGATCTTGCCATAACGAAGATCTTCAGGTCGGTATGTAAGTTTCATAGTTTTCATATCTACCGAAAGACCAAATGCTTCAATCATTGTCATAATTTCTGCATTCTTTTGAATCTTATCGAGACTTGCTTTACGAACATTAAGAATTTTCGGTTAATCTAATATTTCTATTAGACCTGACTATCTCTTACTCTCAGAATTTGTCAAATTCTTCATTGAGCACTCCATTTCCCCTTTTAACTAGCTTCATTTCTTAAAACTAGAGTGCGTATTAATAGCACCGGTACTTCCAGTCTAACCCGGAATAGTCGATACATGATTTTTAGTTTACATTTTTATAAATTTCTTTTTTTACTATTCTTGAAATAGTTGTTCCTGATACCCCATATTCTTCGCCAAGTTTTTCTTGACTAATTTTTCCCTTTTGGTATTTTTGTCTAATTTCTTTAACTTGAATATCAGTTAATTTTGCATTTGTATGCCTAACTTGCTCAGAATTTGGAATGTTACCAATACTCTTATATGTGTATCCAAGAATAATACGTCTAAATGTATTAAAAGAAGAATATCTATCTTTATAATCTTGATAAATCTAAGTTGAAGGTTCTCCATCAATATATCTCTATCTAATAGATAAAACTTCTTCATTTGTTAATTTTGCTCTTGGATGATTTTCACCTTTTAAAGATTGATTTAATTCTCTTGTTTCTTTTTTCTTTTGTTCTATTTCTTCTGAATGAATATTTTCAGACCAATTCTATCCACCCAGAGTTGAATTATACCCATGATGGAAAGAATCATATTTATTAATATAAAAAATTTCTTTTTTATCCAACTCTTCTATGGGGCATAATTCAAGTATCTCTATTTCGAATGCATCTAATCCATATTTTCTTAAAGCTGAATAAAATTTTGTATTATAGCAACTGTTATTTTCATTCTTATAATCATGGATATGATGAGAATTAAATCTACGATAAATATCTTTCGCCTAACCTATATAACAAGCATTGTTAAAAATTGTATAGACTCGATAAATTCCTGATTCATGTGGTAACTGTTTTAAGTTTTTCATAATAAAAATCTCCTTACTTTAATATATCATAAAGATATGAAAAAACTTTCAACACATTTAGGTATTTTTGACCACATTCAGTATTTTGTAAACTAAAAAAATTCACACGGGACTAACTTCACCTAAACTTATTTTGACTTTTAAGTGTAATGGTCAGCCTCCCCCGTTAGCTTATATTATTTTAATATAAACCCCATTAATAAAATGGTTAGAAGTGTAGAGGCAAGTTTAATATTCAATTAGTTTAACTAATCTACGTCTACCTCTTACTGGCATAATTGCTTGATAGGTATTGTCTCTTGCCATTTTGAGGTTGCCTGATGCACTATCCAGTTATTCTACTATTTCTAGTAGCCCTGACTATTTCTTCACTCAGATTTGTCAAATCTTCATCGTGTCTAACATTTCCTAAAACGTATCAATAGTTTTAGTACTCCGCTACAAAGCGGATAGTCGATACAGCGTATTTAATTAATATCTTGATATGTTTTTCTCGTAATTATATTATAAACTGTAGACCAAGCTCTATTTGGCGCCATAGCTAACCAAATTTCTTTTGGCGTTTCTCCAGCGTCGTATCTTTTTCTCATTTCAAGAACTTCTTCTTTAGTAAAAGCTCGTCCATTTTTTCGAGCAATTTCACTAGAATTAGCTTTAGCTTGATGAGAATGATAATACTTATTTTCAGGAGTTTCATACTCAGGATGAATATTTTTCCAAGTATCAAACCACCATACTTTTTGAAGTCCTCTTTTAGAAATTTTATCCTAAAACTTATCATAAACTTCTCTAAAGGGAATATGAGCATTATAACATTCTCGAATATAAATTACATCTTCTTCTGTTAATAAGGCTCTTCCATTTTTGGAACCATAACAAGCTCTATTAGGACCAACATCTTCTCCGCCTTCAGAAGCATTATAACCATGCTTAAATGAATCATATTTTTTAATATAATATTTTTCTAATTCATCTAAGATACTTGAGCTATATTCTTCAGGAGAAATTTCTTCAAGAATTTCAAAATCAAAATTTTCTAATCCATATTTTCTTATTGCCTAATGAAACTATGAATTATAATCATTTGCCTTTTCATTATAAGCTGAAGATTTATGAGCATATTGTCTCTATTTTATATCAATACTTTGTCCAATATAAACATGACCATTAATTTTATTTGTATATTTATAAATTCCTATCAAGGTGAATCACCTTCCTTTCTATTTATATTTTAAAATAAAAACATATCAATTAATTAAATCTGCCACGAGATTACCTTCACCTAAGATAAGTTTTGACATTCTTATCAAGTGGTCAGGCTTCCTCGTTAGCTATTACTAAAAAGTAATAACCCCAGTGATGAACTGGTAAATTAGATAAGGGCAATATTTCGTTTACCCTCGGTCACATAAATCTCACATCTAGACCGATCTTTCCCATTGCAATCCGCCAATTTACTATCAAACTTAAGGACTTTTTCCTTTTTCTTTTTCTGATTTTCACGAACTGCTTCTCTAGCTTTCTTTGCCGCATCTCTAGCTTTGCGCGCATTAATCGCTTTATCCGCAATTACTTTGATTTCTTTTTCATTGTTATTTAACCAATACTGAATATGCTCAGTCAAAACAGAAGTAAAAGGAGCCATATCAATCTTAACAATTCGACTCTTGGTCTGAGCATCATAAGAAATATTCGGTGCAGTAATATTAAATACAATTAACATACCTTCCTGAATATCATCGCCACTCAAATTCTCATCTTTTTCTTTTAACCACTTTTTGTCTCGGAAAAATTTATTAAACTCACGAGTAATAAGAGTTTTAATCTGAGTAATATGTGGACCACTATCAGTCTCACCAGTATTAACATAAGAAACCATATTCAAAGCATATTTATCAGTATAAGTAAGAATGAAATCTAACTTATTACGACCTTGCTCATATTGAATCTTAAGTCTATTACTTAGAATTTCATTATCCTTAGCAATGTCTGTAACCAAATCATTCAGACCATCTTTTGATACAAAAGAAATAGTATCTTTCCCATTATGAGATAGGTTTATTGTTAGGCCTGGACACAGACATACAAGAACTTTAAACAGCTCTTTGATTCGATTGACTTCAATTCCTGCATTAGTGAAAAATTCTTCACTAGGAAGCCAATGAACAATAGTACCAGTATGATTAGAACCTTGTTCTCCCGTCTTTCGAGAATCAAAAACGCCTTCTTTAAAAGATACTGATTCCATCTTACCATCTCGATAAGTAGAAACTTCCAACCAATGAGAAAGATAGTTTGTCAATTTACTACCGATACCATTCAAACCAAGGGCAGTACCTTCATAGACACCATCATCAGTGAACTTACCAGAAGTATTTAAAACATCAAAAGATGCCTGAAGAACAGTTTCTCCATCTTCACGCATCACATTAACTGGGAATCCCTGTGCAAAGTCTTCAACAGTACATTCGCCAGAATCTTTATAATCAACATTAATTACATTACCATGACCTGCGGAAAATTCATCAATAGCATTAGAAACAATCTCAATTAAAAGCTGAGTGCTATATTCAGTACTACCACAATAAACTCCCGGACGAAGTCTTGTGAACTCTAATGGGCTAAGTGAAGCAATAGAATCTTCTGTATATAACTTATCGCTCATTATTTTCCTTCTTTCTTTTTATTACTATATATATTATATCATATTTTTAATTGTACGTCAATATTTAATTTTAAAGATAAATCTATATTGTTTGCTAAAATAATCTCTTCAAATTTTGCTGAATTATGTATTGCAAGAGCATCCGCAAGTTCATTACCAATTAAATCCTTATGTCCTTTGCATTTATTAACTTGACACATAAAAAAATCTGTGCTAAGATATTTATATAAGGCTTTTACATAATTGATATTTTCTACTTCTTTCTTCTTACTATTTTTCCAATTATTTCTTACCCATGTATAAATCCAATCATTACAAATATTTACACAATAAGCAGAATCAGAATAAATAATACAAGGTTCATTTGGATGATATTTAGTAGCATATTCAAAAGCATAAAGAATTGCTCTTAATTCCATTTGATTATTAGTAACGTATTTAAATTGTTCTTGATAACAGTGAATAATTGCGGTTTCTTTAGCTCCATCGCATTGATAGACTACCACTCCAAATCCGCCAAGACCTGGATTCCCGCGACTGCTTCCATCTGTATAAATATGAATCATAATTATATTCCTCCTTTATAAATATATTATAACATAAAAAAATAAGAGCAGATTAAATAATTAACCTGCTCTTTATTATTATTCTTTATTCTTAATGTAATCTTTAATTGCAATATTTTCATCCATTTGCTTTTGCATCCAATCTAGTGCAATTTTTACTAAATTATTAAATTGGTCAAAAGTCAAATAAGTAGTAACCCAAGGGAATTTGGTAATTGCTGAATTATAAACTACACGGAGTTTTAGTTCACCAGTACCACCACCAAGTGCTTTTTCGGCTTCAGCGACTTGGCCCTTTAACCATTCCTGTAAGTCTTGAATTTGCTCGTCTGTTGGTTTCTTTATAAAATCAATAACCTTTAATACTACTAAAACAATAGCTCCAATAATAGCTACTAATGGCAAAAAGTTATGAACAATAAAATTAAGAATATCCATAAATCATTTTCTCCTTATAGGGTTAACCAAGTTTTTTCTCCAACAATACCATCTGCGGTTAAGCCATGATTCTTCTACCAAGCTATAACTGCAGCTTCAGTTGCAGCTCCAAATATACCATCTGGATTTTTAATTCCTAAATGACGCTATAAAACAGTAACTGCATAGCTCGTAGTACCTCCATCCCGCATACCTCTTTTTAAAGTTGGCATTAAATTAGGTGTTGAGATATATGCAGTTCCTACTTTACTAATCCATCTGCTCTTGTAATTTCGCACATCAACATGAACAAAACCTGCATAAATACCAGCACTTCTGTCATATAAACCAATACCGCCACGATTTTTAAAGAAAGGCAGAGATTTAATATAGAGAGCGAGCTATAAAGGTTCTATTCCTTCGATTCTAATATCTGCGGCAGTTCCTTTACAATGTTGACTCTATGAGCTGCCACCAATGCTCTTATTGTATGCTGCTGTTCTATATGCACTATTGATTAAAATAGGCTTTTTATAATGGTCACGAATAGTCTAAAGAACTTGAATTAATTCATTATCAATTAAAACTTCATCTGCGCCATTTTTACATCTAAATTCTTTTACTGTAAAATTAGTTGATAGTTTTAAATTTCCCTAAGTTCTATAAGAATATTTATTTACCACAAGGGTCTCTTCTTTCTAGTTCAGATTCAATGTTATTTAAAACATTGGTTAAAATATCTTTAAATGATTTTAATGGGAAAATAAAACGTAGCCAACTAGCATTTTTAGTAACTAAATTATAAACATATTGCAAATCAGTAGTATTACTTTTTAAATAAAGCAGCATTCCCTAAGTAGCAATTTTCATTAAATGAATGTTACCATGAGAAAGTTCTTCAAGTAATTTTTTTTCATCCATTTTTAAGTTCTCTCCTTTTGAAAATTGTATATAATAAAAGAGCTGTAATTAACTTACAGCTCTTTAAAAACTATTTTATGATTATTTTATCATTTCAATTACAAAAGTTGTGCCAATTCAGCGATGCGGCTTCTATGTACCTTACGAAGGGTAACTTCGCCATATAGGTTTTCACCACGAAAAACTTCACTAACTCGCCGCATACCATTATTAACACCAGCATATTGAGCTAAGTCAACCTGAGCATCAGAATCGCCATCAAGAATCATAAGGCAATCATCACCTACTCGCTCAAGAGCAAGTTTCATAAGTTCAATGTCCATATTTTGAGCTTCTGTAATATATACGCCAGCTTTCATACCAGACGTATCATATCCGCGGATATCAGACATAGGAAGGAAAATTAGCTTATGTCCATCAATCAGTGCTTGAACAGCTTCTTTGTCTCCTAACTTGCTAGCAAACAAATTACCAATCTGCGCGTCGATTAGCTTTTCATCTTTAGTGCCAGGATAGAAACCTAATCTTGCTGAACCTGCAGTTGCAACTGTATTACAGAATACAACAATCTTATCAATTCTGCCTTTATCCAACTGAGAAAATAAATAACTAAAGGCAAGGAAGGATTTACCACTACCTGCTTTACCTCTCAACATTGTAATCTGATTTCGATAAAGAGAATCCATTGCACAAACCTGTTCAATATCAAGAGGTTTAATATCACCAAACATTTGACTTTCAAAAGTTAGATAATGAACATGAGTAAGTCCATTTTCAGTCCACTTATAGGCTTCATTTAAAAGCTCTCCATTATGGCGGATAAGCAGATATTCATTAAGATTCAATTCAAAAATATTATCTTTTCGAATCGAATCAAAATTAGAATAAAAATCTGCAAGTTCCTTATCATTCATATTTACTTCTTTATATCCAGTATAATTATCTTCATCAGAAGCAGAAAGGTAAATAGTAGAAAGCCCGATCGCGGCTGCCAGTTCTTTGCAGCACAAATCCTGAGTTACAAAGACTATACCATGCTCAAAATTTTTAATAGCATAAGATTGCGCTTGAGCGATAATTTTACTATCATTAGTTCCTTCAGGAAGCATAGCTAAATATCGTATAATATCTACATCATCCGCCTGAAATAGATCAACTTTATATTTATCTTCATTTTTATCCAAAAGATGGATTAGCTTTCGTGCTTTATATTTAGTTGCTTCATCTTTTGTAGCAGAGGTTTTAATATGTTCAAGTTCTTGAAGAGTAATAGAACTAATTACAAAAAAATCTTCAAAAGCCTTCTGCTGTAAAGTCAGGAGTGCACAAGTATCATAATAATACATTTGGTATTAGGTCTCTCCTTTGTTAATAAAATAATCTTTGTTTAATATAAATATATTTTATATTACAATATATTATAAAAAACAAAGATAATAATTTAATTTAATTTGCCCGTGGTTTAAGCTTCTTCATGGTCTTTTCCATAAGTTGACACTTTAGAGTAATAGTTTCATAAGCCGCCTTAATCAGTTTGTCATAATTCATAATTTCTTCATTACAAGTATAAATCATTTTTCGTGCTTTTGACATTGCGGGAACCTTAGCATCAAAACCAGTCATACCTGAAACAATATGATAATATTCCTTCATCATCTTGTACTTATCAACTGCATGACGACGCTTTTCTTTCATATATTTAATGCCTGCTCGAATTTCAGCAAGCTCACAGCCAAAAATCTTAGACTCCCATTCATAATCTCGCTTATGACAGGTAGCAGTTCCAGCAAACAGCCCACAATCAGTACTAATAGTGACAAAAGCCATATGAGTATTTTCATCATATCGAGAATTAATAACAGTATATTTAGGTTTTACAAACATGAATAACATTCCTCAACTTTCTTATCAAAATCAATCAAAATCTCTTCAAGAGAAACAGGATAGCAATTATGAGAATCAACGCCTACATGATACATATAAGGCTTATCATTATAAAAATTGGATATCCCATTTATTTGAAAATATATTTTCAATATTTATCTCTTTTTATGCTATTGCCATCTTTTTTCAACCCTTGTACTTGAGCTAATATAAGACTTATTATTTATTTTATTAAATTTTTATATACAGTATTCATTATAAATTTCTCCTTAAAATTTTTCTTTTACTATATATAAAAATTTAATAATTAATTTTTATTTATTTTAACCTCCATTTTTGACATTGATTAAAATGCAGGTCTGAAGAAAACCAAATATTAGGCATTTGTATTTTCCTTTCTTACAATCATTTTAAATTGTCCATAAGGATTTTTTCTATTGCCATCTGCATCAAAATTTCCATTTTCAAATTCAAAACGAAAATCTTCAAGTCGATAAGCTCCAAATGGACGAATCTCTACATGATTATGTTCTTCACGACAATGCGGACAATAAAGATTTTTAAGATGTCCAGCTTCTCGCTGCTTTTTCTTAGCTCTTGGAAGCGACATACTTAGGTTCCCGCATTTAGTACAATAAAAATCACTCATATAAAACTGATTATTCATCGAGGAATCGCCTGCTCCTTTTTCCAAGAAATAAAAATATTGTAAGCAGGTACACCATATTTCGTAGTAAGAATACTTTTATCTTTGCGTTCAGCTTTTGTACAAAAAAATCCTGCCTGAATAAGAACTGTTGAAATAATTTTAAACTCATTATTAGTATAGAAATCTTTTGTCGTAGTGTCAAAATAGCCACTTTCTGCAGCAGTTATAATTTCTTGTTCAATCTTTCCAAGAAGTTGTGCTTTTTCTCTTGCCATTTTTGCAGTAATCATATTTTACATATCCTTTCTTATTTCTTATATTATAATTATATCATAATTTATATAATAAATCAACGATGGATAGCTAAAAATCCATCGTTGATTTATTATTTATGCCTTTTTCTTCTCCAAGAACTTATTAGATACATTCTTGAAACTAAAACTACCATCATTCGGATCTCGATAAACAATACCCTCACGCAGAACCGCAGGATTTACAACAGACTTACCATCTGCTAGAGCCTTCATCTCTTCCATGGTATCAGGATTAACCCACTCGGTAGACAAGATAGGAACCCACTTCATGCCCCAGCTCTTCAAAATCTCTCGGCCCTCAAGAGAAGAAATACGACCTACATCAGAACGAATAAAGTTAAAACCATAGAAATCATTCTCATTCAGTTTCAGCGGATTACCCTGTACATTGCCAACAGACTCGCCCTGCACACAAACGTACTTCAGCTCAGGATTATCCTTCAAATACTGCTTCAAATGATTCTCAATGTCATACTTAAATGCCATCTCCCAATAGATGTTATCATCGTGATAGCACTCCTGCTCAGGAGTTAACTGACGAACATTACGGGAAAGCACATAAAACTCGAACTTATTGAAAAGCTTACGCTCCAAAATATAAGTACTAGAAGTACCATCCAGCTTCTCGCTAGCAATCAGCTTACGCTTATCCTTCAGTACAAAAGGCATATTCTCAACGCGCTCTTCATCGGTCTTATGAATATGCTCAAAATGAGTCGGGAAATGGGCAGGAATCTTATCACGCTTCTTACCGAAGAAAACAAACAGAATCTTTCGGCCCCAAGAAGTCTTCATCAACTTACGGAAAACAGGCTTCTTAAACAGCTTAGCATGACGCTGTGCCATTGCCTTATACTTCTGATTCGGGTCTGCGGTAACATTAGCCTTCCGCGCATTATCTGCGGCATCCGCATAAGTCACGCCCAGAATTTTAGTAACACCATCACCCAAATGCAATTCAATACCCTTGTCAGTCTTAATAGTAGACTCACCGCCAACAGGAGTAATAACAGTCCAACCGTTAAAATCCAGAGGATGCATCAACAGACCCTGAGATAAGACTTTACACATTCTCTGAGTCTTAATCTTATACTTTTTAGACTCAAGAAATGCAAACTCTTCAGTGGCAGGAACCTGACTATCCACCTCAAAATAGATAGCAATATCACCGACCTTAAACTGGTCTTTCTTTACCACACACCACCAGCCATTAGTACGAGCATATTCAACTCGATCATAATTAGGAATAGACTTAATCTCATCAACAGTAACCAGATAAGCAAGCTCACGCTGACCATTCTTATTCAACATATAGACATCCCTCCAATAAGTTAAATCATAGAACTGTAATAAGTCTCTTCTTTGTATTCACGGCGTTCCTGCTCTTCACGAGATTCGCAGTATTCATAAAGCTGATCTGCAGACTTAATAGTAATTTCATTGCTCTCTGCAATCTTAATATGAATAGCTTCTCCAACGCAATAATTAAAAATCATTTCAACAGAAGCATCGTCAAAATAATCACAAAAAATATCATTCGCGGCTTCCCAGAAATAATCAATATAATTATCTCTATTGATAAAAATGCCTACTGAATCAAGTGCGTTATCAATCTGCAAGTCTTGAGCTACACTCTTTTTGAGATTTTCAACAATCGCAATAAAAATTTCTTTTGTCATTTTATTTTCCCTTTCTTTATATATATTATATCATTTTTTTAATAAAAAATAAAGAAGTAATTTTTAAATTGAGTAAAAATGAAATTGTGCCATAATTACCCAATAAAGAATATCAAAAAGAATGGCAAAAATAGTGCCAATAATAAAAGAAAATATAGGTGCATCAGGATGAGTAAATAAACTCACCCATTATGAATAACCTCCTCAATTTTCATTCCCCACACTTCAAAATGTTCAGTATGAGAACCAACATCAATAATAATACAATTTTCTCTAGTTGAATAAAGTCGTTGATAATAAGAATGATAATTATGTTCTGTAAGAAAATCCATAATAATTTTCATACAATCTTGCCACTGTGCGGCATTGCCTATCTGTCGCAATATACCTAAGCTATTATTAAAATATACAGATGCCATTAACAATCCTCCAAAGTGTAAGTTGCCTTGCACTTCTGAATCTTAACTTCAGAACTTAAATCAGCTTCATTTTTTTCAATAAAAGATTTTGCTTCTTCATAAGAATCAAAAATATCTGCTAATTCAGGATATAAATACCAAATAAAAGCAAAATTATAGCCATCCCACTCAGAATGAAGATAATGATCATTTTCAATAATAATATAAAACTCACTGTTTGTTACCATCAGTACCATCCTCTCCATAATAAGCCTGAATCAATGCGACAAAAATATTGCCAATAACCTCATAGAGAATTTCCCATACAATGGGAATAAAGATTAAATTCCAAGACGAATTGATAAAACCTAGAATTTTAAAATATGCCGCAATAAAAAACATACTTTCAAAAATTACATTCATGTACAAATCTCCTTAATCCAATAGCCGCCGTAAACTTTATCGCCATTGACCATTTTCTTTTTAATCTTATTAACAATAGTTTTAGCTTTTTCTAAATGATTAAAATTATAAAAGATAAAAGATAAAAAGCAATAGCCCTTTTTTTGTTTACTTTTCTTTTATTATATATATTATAACATTTTTTTAATAAAAAATAAAGAGGTAATTTTCTTTTTGAGAAAAATGCCTCTTATAGTTAATTATTTATTATTATTTAATACAGGAATTACGGGATCTCCACCTACATACTGCGGTAGTGTTCCGTTCCACTTCTGCATTTCCTGATAACGAATCAGAGTGTCAGAAAGACTTTCTGCAAGCATCTTATTAGCATTAGCCTGTGCTTCTGCTTCAATTGCAGTTTTCTGTGCTTCAGCTTCAGCATTGGTAATAGCAACCTGCTTTTCTGCTTCTGCCTTAGCGATGGCTGCTTCATTCTCAATCTTCTGCTTAGCAGCATTCTGCTGAGCAATAGACTTCTCCTGAATAGCAGTATTATACGCATCCTCAAAGTCCATATTATTAATTACAACTTTATTGACAAAAACAACATCTTCACCATACTTCTGATTCAAAGATTCTGCCAACTTAGTCTGAACAAGAGGTTCAATCTTAGTGCGGTTAGTAACATCCTGCGGAGACAACTCACCCATAGCAGACTTTACCGCAGAAGCAACAAGTGCGTCACTAACCAAATTCTTAATATCAGTTACATTGGTATAGATCCAAACCGACTTTTCCGGCTGAATCTGATAGGTAACAGTAAGGTCAGCTGCATAAATAGGAGTCTTATCATTGGTTTCACCCCAAATCTGAGACTCAATTTTTTTATCCTGTTGCTTATTATTTACCTTAGCGATAGACTGGACAAAAGGAATGGTGAAATTAAGCTGTCCACTCTTAATTTCTGTCTCATGAACCTGACCAAAACTGGTTTTAACGCCAGTATACCCAGTAGGAATAATAGTAATATTTGTAATTGCAAGAACAAGAATTAGAACAATAGCAACAATACTACCAATAATCTTAAACTTTTTCATTAAATAAACTCCTTAATTTAATATCATTTAATAAAGAATCCTTACAAAGTAAAGAACTCATCTACTTTTTCTCCTTTCCTTATGTATATATTATATCATAATTTTTATAAAAAATAAATAGCTAATTTTTTTAATTAGCTATTATTCATTACAATTTTAGTACCTTTTACTCCCATATTAGTTACAGTAGCAACATGATACTTTTCCATTTTTTCCATTACTGATTTATAAACTGTGCGGCTGATACCAGTTTCAGTGATAATTTTAGATATAGATATAATACATTCATTATCCTTTAACCGCGCACAAATTTCGTTATATGCCATCTTCTCTGTTGAAGTTAAAAATTCTAAAATATCAACTCCTTCCACCGTACTTTGAAAAGAATCGCGCAATAACGCTACAACACCCTTTTCTGCTAAATAACTAATATTTACATTAGGTTTACTATCAGGTATTTGACGATAAAAGTTTTTAACTTGGTCTTTTGTATTTTGAACAATAACAGGAATATCTAATACATTAGGATCAGTACTAAGACAATCTGTTAAGAAATACTTTACATAATCATCTATTGGATGAAAGGCATCTTTATAAGTAGAACCTTGTGAAACCATTTTAGTAATAGTAAATAGTTTCATTAGTTCAAAATATTCTGCGGTTGTTTCTGGATTTCCTTGCGGCATTCGTCCATAGATATCTGAAATAAAGTGCTTTTTAATATAAAGAGAATTTTTAATAGAATCTTGAAAGAATTGATTATTAAAACATTTATTATAAAGACCTTTATATCTTTCATTTACCTTTTGATATGAAGAATAAAAAGTCTCTAATTGGAATGAATATCCATTCATTAAATCATAAGGGAGTTCTTTAATTGATGAAAGAACAATATTGAATTGATAATCATTATAAGTAAAATATAAAGTCTTTTCCTGTTTTACATCTTTATCTCTTTTACATAAATCTTCAAAAGTAGGAAGATAATAACCAGAAAAAAAGATTTCTTTATAAGATTGAGCAAATCCATAATTAGCATTTCCAATTATAGATAATAGGAACAAACGCGGTTCCTAGTCAATAGCAGCATGATAAGCTGCATTAAAAATATCAGTTATCTCAGTTGCGGTCAATAGCTGAATCATAAAAATAAGTCACCATCCATGTATCAAGATTTAAAAGTGCGGCAACCCCAGATTCAAAGCTCATTAAATCTATATCTACTTTGTGATTGTCGCAATAATTGTAAATTTGAAATTCTTTTTGTGTTTTTGGCATTGAACCAGTTAAATAAGGGACAGGCGTATGTCCATGAACGATATAGACATTATCAAAACCTGCGGGCCATGGATCATCTACATGATCTCGATCCCAAAAAATTTTATATGAATCACTAAGTTCAGCCCAGTCTTTACTCATCCAATTCTGATTAGGAGTAAAACCTGCATGACTTAAATAAATAAGTTGATTTTGTTCATTACGATATGGAATAAGAGTTCCCATATCAAAAATATAATCAAGAATTTCATCTTGACTTTTCTTTTTAAACTTAGTCCAAATTTCTGCGGTTTCCTGACCGCCATTTAACAGCCAGTCATTGATAAAAAGTTCTACGGTTTTAGGGTTCTCTTCATAACCACCAGCCGCGCCAAACAAAATATCTTCATGATTACCCAAAAGACAAGTAACTCTTGAATCATTCATCATTTCTTTGAGAATAGTTAATCCATGCGGCTGTCGATCAATAGCATCGCCTAAGAAAAAGAGTTTATCTTCAGGTTTAAGAAATGTTTGAATCTGTTTCCAAAGATGATAGCATCCATGTAAATCAGAGCAACAATAAACGCTCATTAAAACATATCCTTTCTTAATCTTCTTTCCAATGATGGTTACGCCAATAGGATAAAGTATGAGTAGGTTCAAGCATTTTTTCTGTTGATGCTTCTAAAGCAAGGCGGGAAGCAATATCTTTATCGCTTTCTAAAACTGAGGTTAAAATATCAATATCTTTATCTTGAAGAGATTGGATATAATTAGTCAATTCTTTAAGATTTGCAATTTGATTATCTCTAACTTCTTTATCTCTTTTATCTTCTTTCTCATTCTTTCTTTGAATACACCTTTTAGAAGTATATTCACAAATTTTACAATAATCATAAAATGTTGCAGGATTAAAAATAATTGCATTATATTTATACTTATAAAAACTGTATCCTCTTACTTCATTATATTTACTATTATACCATGCTATAAAATTGTTATGTTTTTTAAAATCAGACCAATAATAAGTAAGAAGATAACCAGGCCAAGACGCCGCCGCATTAATTTCATCAATAGATAACAGTGAAATAATTTGAGAATATGATGCGGGCGGCATTACATAATCACGCATAAAATCTTGAGCTATCATGTCTTTATACTTCTTAAATCTCGTGTATGTAGGTTTATATAATAATTTTCTATATTTAAATTCATAGAATTTATCTCTAATAAAATTAAATATTTTCAAAATTATATCCTTCTTTTTTCGTAGTTTTATCAACTAGCTCAAGAAAAGCATTATTACTACTTAATCTTTTAGCAATCTTAGCATCTTCTTGAGCAACTTGTTCCATATGTTTAGTTGCCTTATCCTGAATAGATTGAAGGTCATTTTTTAACCCATTTAAGAGTTTAATTTGATCTTCTCGAAGTTTGTATTCTTCTCTTTGTTGAGCTTCTAAAACTGTTTGTTTAATTCTTCTTTCTTCTTTTTCACGTTTTTCCTTAATAGATTTAGAAAAATAAGTACAAAGAAGAGCATAATCTCTAAATGTTTTAGGATTAAAGAAAATTGGCATATAGTGAAGATATTCAGAATTTTTATGATAACTATAAAAATCTGCAAACTGAGAAAAAAGCATTGTACGATTTTTATCTTCCCAATAATAAAAGAAGTTCAGTGCATCATCAAGATTGCAATGATATCCCATTTCAATATCTTCTTTATATGCTTCAAAAGTATATCTTTTATTATAATACTTATCAAAATAATTGTGTCTAAAGTTTAGAGGAAATTTAGCAGGATTTTCAGGGGAAAGAAATACTTCAGAGAAAAAGGGACGAATAATACTAAGACTATTAATGATAGCTATAATTTGCTCATAAGTCATTTCAGGTAAAAATCGTGTAGGATAATTTTTAGTTATATATTCTTTAGATCTTTTATAAGTATCATAACAAGCAGGTAATTCATTATTATAAGTAATTGCAGTATAATAACGAATAGTATCTTGATGAGTAGGATTCTGTTGGTACCAAGTTTCCATATTAGGAACTCCATAAAATAATCTAGTCCATAAACTCATTCTATTATCCCATCTTTCTTTATTTTGTATATATACATTATAACAAATTTTTATTAAAATTTCAATAGCTAATATTCTATGCGAGTTTGCTAAAAGAAAAATATTATGATATAATAAAATAAAGGTGGAAAAATAAGATAAAATAAAGGACATACTTAATAAATATTATTTAAATAAAAATAATATATTATTGTACAGCAAAGGAGGGTTTATATAATATGGCTATAATTAAATCGGGACAATATAAAGATTTAGATGGTTCATTTTATAAGATACCCATTGGAGCGGATGCAGTAAATGTTAAATTTTTAACTGGAAGAACGCTTGAAGAGGAAGATTTGACAAAATTAAGTATTTATGAAGATGAAACTTCTTTACAAGAAGACACTTTAATTAATTTAAATACTTATGCTTTAATTTTATCATCTGCGTCAAATTCTTTATCTAAAATTTATTTAATTCTTTCTTCTCTACCTGTAAATAATAATTCTAATTATATTATTCTTAATAATGGTTATTATGCAATTGAATAGAGTTTTACTTCTCTTCGTGAAGAAGATATTGATAATAAAATTTTAGAGCATAATACTAATAATTCAGCTCATAAAAATATTAGAATTATATTAACTGAATTAAAAAATGAAGTAGCAATATTAAAATTAAAATATGATACATCTGTTACTGAAAATAGTTTTAGTGTTACTTTTATTGATTTAACAGATGTTATTTTAAGCGCAGGTATTTGGAATAAAGAGAATTTTTAGGTGGATTTTTAATAAATAATAATGATACTGGATAAAAAAGATTTAATTAAATTAGAATCTAAAGCGACAGATTTATTTATTTTTTGTAAAAAAATTACAAAAATAAAGACAAATGATTATAAAAGTCAAGAATTGAATAATTTATTAACTAAAATGAATTTAGCAGAAAATATAGATGAAGTAAAAACAATAATTACTTGTTTTTAGCAATATTCTTTGCATAGAATTAAAAAAGGATTTTCAAAAAGTCATTATAGACTCTATGGAGAGGAAATGAGAAAAATTTCTCAATAGATTTTAGAAAATATTTGTTTATTAACTATTGATATTTATATTTCTGATTAGTAGATTCTTTTATTAATAAATGAGACTATTAAAAAATGTCTTCTCTTGCATAAATATTTTTATTTTTGCTCAATAGATGAAGATTAGATTTTAAGTAAAAAGAATATATAGATTGGGACAACTTCAATTAAAGAAATACTGGATATTTTGATGATATTTTAGTAGACTTTTGCTGTGAGGTGTGGCTTGTGTAGCTCTCCCAACTCGAGCAATTCGAACAACGTGTACAATGTGAACACGTCTGGTGACTGGAACAACAACAATGCGAGTAACTCCAACGGGGTGGCGGGCTTTGATAAAAGATGAGATTAGTACTTTATATAAAAGAAAACAGTATTTTTATTAAATCAAAGGAAGCCACATCTTATCATTATATTAATGATAAATATAGATATTCTGAGATTATTCATTTTATTTAATAAAATGTAAATAATTAGTGAGAAGAAGGCACACCAGAATAAAGTAATAGATTGAGAGCTTCTTCTATTTCCTCAATCTTTTATTTTGAAATATTTTATGAATAATTTTACATTATATAATTTTGATTATTTATATAATGCTCATTTATAGACTAAAAAGCATAAAACAAAAAAAATAGCAACTTTAGATTATGAATAGGCATTATTTTTAAATTTATTAAAGCTAGAAGAGCAGTTAAAATCACATACATACAAACCTAAAGATTTTAAAAATTTTTATGTGTATGAGCCAAAATAGCGATTAATATAGGCTCCTGCGTATGAAGATAAAATCGTTTTACATTTATTAACAGATAATGTTTTATATGAAGCTATAACTAAAAGTTTTATAAGAGATAATTATGCTTCTTAGAAAAACAAAGGACAATTAGATGGCTTAATTAGATTAAAAAGACATTTAATAAAGTATTATGCTAAAAATAAAACTGCAGAAGGATGGATTTTAAAAGCAGATATTCATCATTTTTTTGCAAGTATAAACCACAATAAACTAAAAAAAGTTTTTTAGAAGATGTGTTTAAAAAGGAATATAGATTAGGAAATTTATAATTTATTATGTGTTTATATAGATACATCTGAAGGTCTTCCTTTAGGCTATTAGACTTCTTAGTTATTAGCATTATTATTTTTAGATGATTTTGATCATTGGATTAAAGAAAAGAAAAAATAAAATATTATGGAAGGTATATGGATGACTTTTATTTAATTAGTTCATCTAAATAGGAATTGTAGCTTTTATTGAAAGAAATTAAAGAATATATGAAAGAATTAGGTCTTGAATTAAATAATAAAACAGCAATTTTCCCATTAAAAAATGGTATTGATTTTCTTGGATTTCATACATATTTAACTAATTCTGGAAAAATAATTATGAAATTAAGAAGAGCTAATGTAAAAAAAATAAAAAGAAAAATAAAAAAATGGAAGGTAGATTTCTTAAATCAAAAAATTACCAAGCAAAAAATAAAACAATCTTGGTAGGCTTGGGATGCTTATGCTGCTTTTGGAAATACTTATAAATTTAGATTAAAAATAGCTAATGAGATAAGTGCTATTATACATGAACGATTAACGCCAAGAAAACAGATTAATTCAACTTAGGTGTTAAAAGAATATAGAAAATTATAGCAAATGAATGCAATAAATAAAAAATATAATCAAGATACATCATATATATCTAAAATAATATCTTATACAGACAAGGAGGCATCATATGGCGACAGCATTAAAGAATAAAAATATTGGTAGTATTATTAAAGTTAAAATTAATAACACTGCTACTGATTTTATTCTTACTAATTTAGGAGCTCCAGACTCATCATATAAGAATGCAAATGGGGCCTGGTTAACTCAAAAAAATATATATAATAATCAAGTATTTAATTCTTCAAATAATTAGACTTATACAAATTCTCCAATTAAAACTTGGTTAGAAAATACTTATTTAAATTATATTGAATCAGAATTATAGCCATATATTCTTACACCAACTTTACCTATCACAGCAGGATATTCAATTAATGCTACTACAACAATAAGTAAAGTTTTTTTACTATCTATAACAGAAACTGGAGCTACAACTAAATAGAATGATGGTTCAAAGTTAAGTTATTTTTCTGATAATAACAGTAGAATTGCTTATTATAATGATTCTGCTTCTTCTTGGG
>NFZC01010802.1_pt1 | contig 73515 bp, 121 predicted proteins | sample 1095391 | NCBI WGS metagenome assembly NFZC01 (sample SAMN03609890, study PRJNA323583) | gut metagenome | isolation source: feces | host: Rattus norvegicus | place: Denmark: Riget | collected 2013
CTGTCAGCAACGGCGGCAACGTGTCCAACGGCGGCGCTAGCTACTCGTATGCGGTTGTTCCCTGCTTCTCAATCCGCAAGAAGTGCAAAGCTGATTGCGAAGAATAAACTGCTTGCATTGGGCTGGCACTCGCCCAGCCCTTTGCTTTATGTAAGGAAGGTAAATAAGAATATGAACATTATGGAAATGGAAAGTGGCATAAAAATCAAAAACAAAAGATCAGGTGTTATCTTTGTTTTAGGTGATTATGTAAATGATGTTGCAAGAGAAATATACAACACTAAATATTGTGGTGCTGTGGATTATATCAATGCAAATACTCAAGGCGAATATGAGGTAGTTTGAAAATGAAAGTTTTAAAAGAGAGTAATTTCTCCAGTGTATTTCCAATGAAAATCAAGTGTGAACAGGTCAGAGATATATATGGATTTTCATATGGAAAGAAAATTGATTTTTGTGGCAGTGAACTTGAGATAGAAGCTGATGACATTATAAAGCATAGCTGGTCGAAATATCCAGATTATGAGGGTGTAGACTATGGTGTTAAATGTCCTGTATGTGGTCGGTTTATTGTTGTAGATAAAAATAAAATTCCAGAATTTATTCTGAAGAAAGCTGTTGAAACTAGATTACATAGTTAATCTAAATAAAATTCGTTTTTTATTTTGAAAATAACACAATATATAGTTTTATATGTAAATATAAATACTATATATAGCATGTTGGGAAGGATGAAATACATGATATATAAGATTGGTCAGATATTGACATCAAAAGTGGACACAGTTGTTAAAAAGGCGTTATCTGATGAAGAGGTGATAATTCCAAAAGGCAACAAGATTATTATTGGTGTTGATAATTTTGCGCATCATATTAAAAATGGTATGTTGCAGCCACTAGCAAAAGGTACAGAGGTAAAGGGTTATGATTGTGAGGGTATTGCTGAATATTTGTATTTATGTCTCAAGTCACACCTTCCTTTGAACGAAATGCTGGAAGATTATGAGGTTGACGAAAAAACTTTTATGGAAGAAATTGAGTGTGCCTTAGATGAAATATTGTAGGAGGGGTTAAATGTTTAAGAGTATTTCCAAGTTATTTCATAATGATGTGAAGTATTCTACATACTATGTTGTCGTAGAATGTTTACAGGTTAGAAGTGCGCCAAGTGAATATTCTGCTGTATATGACTATGACTTTGGAAATGAGGGTAAGGGCGATCAAGGTATTTTAAACTGGACTCTTTACAAGGGTCATATAAGAAAAAGGCAGCTTGGTTTTAATCAAAAGTATAAAAGAGTATGTAAAACATGGGCAGAAAAACATAGGAGAAAATTATGATAGCAATTAGTTGGTCTGATTATATGAAATATGGTTGTCCGTCTTGTGGTTGTGATTATGCAAGAAGTGGCAATATAAGTGGTAGAGGTACTTCATTCGGAACATGTAGAGAGTGTGATACTTCGTTTGCAATACTTGCAGATGGTCAGAATGAAGCAGGAATAGGAGTGGGAACAGGGCAAAAGGATGAAAATGGAAAAGATATTTTTGAATATCCTAAATTACAGAAACATCCAAGAAAAGGAATTCCCTGGCATCCTTATGAATTTCCAGATCCACGACCTGAATATGGGGAATATTGGAGTCCAAGAGGTATTGGATATGATTTGAGTGGTTTTGTAAAATCAAAAAAAGCCGGAGAAAGACTTATAGAAATAGTCAAGGAAGTATTAGGAAAAGAAAAACCTGATACGTGGCTTGATTGGAGAGAGTATGAGCCAGAATGGATTCAGCTTAAATTTCAAGATAATGAATTCGATTTAGAGAAGTTATATCAGATGGCTATTGATAATCACAATATTTTGACAAAGGAAATTTTAATTGAATGTAAATTAATCAATAAGTAATATAGCGGAGGTAGGTATTTATGAAAGATGGAATTCATCCAAGAAGGTAGGAATACTATGAAGAGATTTAAAAATATGAATGTCAACAAAAAATACATGGTTTGCATGATAGCGATAATTATAGTTTTCTTCATATGTATATTGTGGGTTTGTTTCAGTTCTGGAGAACAATCTGATTCGCTGCCACAAAATACAGAACATCAAGTTCCACAAATCACAGATACAGTAATTAAGCCAGAAACGAAAGTGGGAAAATTCCAGGATAAGTATTCAATGGATTGGGATTTTATTGATTCACAGTTTCTATTAAAAATTGCAGAGTATCATGGTGGTACAACAGAAGATCGTGCTTATACAATTCTTGTTACTTTAAACCGGGTGTTTGCAGAACGCCGACCGATTCAAGATGTAGTGCTTGAAGAGCTGTATGAAACAGATGGTTTAAATGAAACGGAATTTGAAGAGATTTGTGTAAGTGATTCAAGTAAAGAGGCACTTAGAATGATTATGTATGATAGATTTGATAATAGTAATGGATCTTTACAGTATATTGAATTCTATGAAGAAACAACCAAATAAAAATAAACATGCAAAAATAATGTTGACAAATCACGAAAATAGTGTATAATAAACTTAGAAACGGGGTGGAACACATGTCGGGAACAAACTTGAACAGGATCAAAAATAAGAGAATGCAAAAGAACAATACTTCTGGCGTTACTGGTGTTTCTTTCCATTCAAGAAAAGGTCAATGGTATGCAAGGATTTCTTTTAAAGGAAAATCGCACAGTCTTGGATATTTTGATAAATTACAGGATGCGATTGATGCTAGAAAAGAAGTCGAAACCAAACTTTTCGATCAATTTGTTTCTCAAACAAACAAAAAGAAAGTAATCGAAGTGTAAAAAGAAAAGGAGAAAGAGAATATGATTGCTCAGTCAGTAAAAACAGAGATTTCAAGTGTTATTGCAAAATTCGGCGGTGGCGATATTGCTATTGGTATGAAGTCAATGGAAAGTTCGCCGGAGGTACTTATCACATTTTCTAATATCCCCAAAGAAGATATTGGAAAAGATGTAACAGGCTGCAAGTGTAACAACACACCAATTATTTTAGCTTTTGACTCTGTTGAAAGCGTAAAAGTTCTGAAGGAGATTGTCAATAAGACAATTAAAGAACTCAAGCAGAAGGAAGAAGAAGCTGCGAAAAAGGCATTACCAAAATTCACGGTTGGTGTTGGTAAGATTTTTGTAACCAATTGCTTCAGAACAACCAATCCGAATGCTGAAAAGATCATGAAGTGTCAGAAATACTTTATGGAAAATGGCAAACTGGATGAACCTATCGAAGTAAGCGAAAGTCTTACTCTTACAGATGGATATGTGAGATATCTCGTTGCTACATACAATGGGCTGGAAAAGGTTGATGTAGTCGCACCAAAGGGAATTAATATTAAGGTTGGCAATGAATTAATCAATTTTGTGTCAAATGAAATTGTTGCCTCTTATAATATGGTAGACAGTCGTTTCTGCTTAATTATTGAAAATGGTGGTAAGAGATACAATATCCCGGCAGTTGACAATGTTGAAGCCAGAAATATGATTAGAAAAATCACTAATGTATTTGATGCTAAGATCATGATTCCGGCAGTAAGTACACTGAATGTTGGCTTGATGGAAAAGTTAAAAGATGTTGGCATTGATTACACACGTATTCAATAAATAAAAATAAAGGACAAAACATTATGATTTACAATATAGTTGGAGATTTATTAAAACAGGATAAGGTTGATATTATTTGTCATCAGACAAATTGCAAAGGCGTAATGGGTGCTGGAATCGCACTTCAGATAAAGAAAACCTATCCCGAAGTATTCAAACGATATAGGGAATTTTGCAAAGAATATGGAAGTGTTTTACTCGGAAGAACACTATTCGTAAATTGTAATGATGGAAAAATTGTTGCTAATCTGTTTGGTCAGGATGGATTCGGTAAGGGATTTTGCCAGACAGATTACGCAGCACTTGAAGAAGCAGTTTCTTCATTGGCAAGAGCTGCAACCAAATATAAAAAGAGTGTGGGATTTCCATACAAAATTGGTTGTGACTTAGCCGGTGGAGATTGGGAAATTGTAAATAAGATCATTGAAAAATATTTTCTGGATTCTGAGGTGGGTTGCTACATCTGTTCGTTGCCATAAGAACAGGAGAAGTAATGCTTAACAAAAAAGAATTTGTGAATATGCTCAGTGAGCAAACTGGAAAAACAAAAAAAGATATTGAAGAATCAGTTGAAATGGTTCTCGATGGAATAAAGGATGCTTATAAATATTTTGATGGAGTGAAGTTTGTAGGGTTTGGAACTTTTACCAAAAAGAAAACAAAATCACGGATTGGTACAAATCCAAACACACTTGAACCGATTAAAATTCATTCAAATGTATTGCCAAAATTTATTCCAGGAAGAGAACTCAGAGAACTTTTAACATAAGGAGAAAAGATTATGTACAATGTGGGCGATTTTGTATATGTGCCAAACGCATATGAGTGGGTATGGAAATCTTGTTTGACGCAAGTAAAAGACATTGTTAAAGCTGAGAATAATTCATACAAATATTATGCGGATTGCCCACATAATAGTCTTTTCAACAATGAACCACCAGGGATGGTAGAGAGATCTTTTGATGAACATGAGATTTTTGCATCCAGAGAAGAATGCGATAAATATATTTCAAACTATTATTATGGTGGATTATGCAGAAGATGTCATTATGATGATATAGCTGGAACTATATGGGATTGTCACGACTGTGAACATAAAAAGGGTGGAAGATGTGAATTAAGTGGTATTGTAGTAGGTACACAATACCATAAAGCGTTTGAGTGTTGCCGGTATTATAGTCCAACTTTTCCTCAAAATAAAAGAGACTATGTTTCATGGGAACATTACGATGATATTTTAAAAAACTGTGAATTCAATCCAGAATGTGAGTGTCATAAAAAATCATGCCATAAGACATGTACATATGAACACTACATGAATGAGCTTATTAGTATTCCGATATCTTTTGAGTTTGAAGAAAGAAAAGTAAAATATGCCAAAATTGCAAGAAGAATGTGGATTGACCAAACTTTTTTATCTAACGGAGTTTTACAGTGTAAATGTTTAAAGTTTGAGCCAGAATTAACAAAAACTGGTAGAAGGAAAAAAGGCAGCATCGACTATAGATCATTTGATGATTATGTAAAAATTGATATTCAAACAGGAAAAATAATTACTAATTAGGGGATGAAATTGGATTCGATGGGGCATGGAACGGATATAATTCGCAGGAGTGGTTGCCTAACAACCAAAAGAAAAATAAACGCTGAAGAATTAAGAATGGTAGCGTAAGCTATATCCATCTGTGAGATTTGGATATTGGTAACAGATTGGATCAGGGCAAATATCCAAAAGAGATTGTTTTCTCTGTATGTTGACTCTAAAAAACAACAGAGTGGTGGAACTGTAAGAAACCTTTACAAACCCAAAACGAGGGAAGTTACCTTATTCACTGGAGCACTCGTTTTAAAATAAAAATGCTTGAATGAATGGTATTGCGTAAGAGATTATATGATTAGTACGTGTTTCAGACGGGGGTTCGACTCCCCCCATCTCCACTGTGATAACGTTGATACAAAGATATTATTACGTGTATCTTTGGTTATCACTCACTATCCTTCCATCGGGGGCGATTTCGTGTTACGCTCCCGATTTTAAAATAGTACACAACTATAAATTGACGAATCTATTTTTGTATTCTATAATATTTTTGAGAATATAGATAATGGGGGGTACTGCAGTGAAAAAATTTTTGCTTTATATTATATTGGGAGCAGTTTTATGTGGATTGTACGGATGTAATGCTGCTAACTCATCGGTTTCAGAAGAATGTCCAGAGAACGCAGAAAGCGTTATGTTAAGTGAAGAGACAATCGAATCTGTTTCTTCTGAATCAGATGCTAACTTAGAACAAGTACAACCAAAGGAAAAAGATTATAGTATTCCAGACGAATTTGTAGATTATCGTAAGTTTATCGGTGAAGATATTTCCGTTTTGAATGTAGATACTTCAGAATGGGATAAAGATGATTTTACACACGATTTATGGCTTGGAACATTTTATGGTCATACTGGAATGATTGCCGTACAACTTGGTTGGGATGATAAAACAATTGTTGCCTTATATCTTGATTTTGACGAATCTGACAAAATATCAGAGGAAAAAAGAGTTGAATTAAATCCTATTCTTCAAGACTTGTTCGGAACAACGGTTGAGGAAGGTAGTGTTAGTTACACTTATTCTGGCAAAGAAGAATTTGAATTTGGTTTGCCAAAACCACTTAAACAAACCAGTGTATGTGTTATTTCTTGGAATACAGATACAATGCTTGAGTATATGGCAAAAAAGCCCAAATCAGAAATCACTCCATCTGAAGAACCTGAAATCATAGTTAAATCTGATCCTTCTATTGGCATGACTGCCGATGAAGTTAAAGATTCCACCTGGGGTAGTCCGTCCGATATCAATAAAACCACTACAAAATACGGTGTGCGTGAACAGTGGGTTTATAAATCATCTGTTAAAAATAGATATATCTATCTTGAAAATGGCGTGGTAACAGCAATACAAGAATAGTTAAATATAGACAATATAAAAGGTGGCTAAATACCACCTTTTTTAAAAATAAACAAGCAAAAATAATGAAAAAACACTTGCAAAAGTTGTGTCAGTGTGGTATTATAATAACATAAAACAAACGAAAGTGAGGAAAAACAATGTATTCAATTAGTAAGGGTAAAGTGATTGTGCCAGACTTAGAAATGGTGGAGAGAATTATTGATGAACTCAATTCAAAATTCGATCCACAGGATGCATATCATCATAGTAATGCGGATTCAGAGATGTTTGAATTTCAGTTAAAAACTGATGATAAACGCCGGGAGGCATGGCAGATTGTTTTCATGGGAGTTCATACAGTAGCAAGTGGTAGTTTCTTTGGTTACGATTATTCCGACTGCCAGGAAGAAGAATATATCACATTGGAATCTAAAAATGAAAGGAAGATTCTTATGCTGGCTGTTGCAGAAACCATAAATGTTATCACTAAATTCATCGAGTATGCAGCACTTTCAAATGCTTCAGAACAAAACAAACAGAATTGGATCAATATTTTAAAAAGAGGTCTTGAAGAAGAATAACATCTAAAGTTGTTAGTAAATCAGAAAGGAGAGTCATTATGAATGAATATGTTTACGGTACATCAGCTTATAAAGATACAAGTAAGATAATTGCTTTTCCTGGTGCAAAAAAGGAAGAAACGGAAATTATTGATATTCCGAAAGGTAATGGTAATTACAAAGCAAACTATAAAACCGGCGAAAAACAGGAAGTATATCCATTCCGTAAAAAAGAAGATCTGGAATTGATGTATAACTATTTCATCGAGAAAAAGCACTATCGTGATGCTATGATGTTTGTTGTGGGCATTAATGTAGGACTTAGAGCTGGTGATTTGCTTGCACTTAAATGGGAACAGGTTCTTGAATTTAATGGCGATTCTTTTAAGGTTGTTGATGGTATTTCAATAAAAGAAGAAAAGACAGATAAGTTCCGTACTTTTTATCTTAATAGTTCTTGTAAAAAGGCTATTACTGAATACTATTGTGGTTTAAAGAAAAAACCGGAAAGTAGCGAATATATTTTCAAAAGTCGAAAAGGCAATAGCCACATTGAGGTTCGTCCGGCTGGACTTATTCTGAAAAAAGCTGCACAAGCAGTAGGATTGAAATACAATGTCGGCACACATTCAATGAGAAAGACTTTTGGTTATTGGCAGTTAAAGGCACATCAAGGCGATGCTATCTTTTTATGTGAGCTTCAAGAGATGTTTAATCATTCATCTCCAAAGATTACTTTAAGGTATTGTGGTCTGGAAGCTGAGAAGATGGAACAGTATTACAACGATGTGAACTTGTTACTTGACGATGTAGATGAAAGTGATTGTGATATAGAAGAAAATATCGCAAAACAGGCATAAATAAAGGAAGTGAATAGTATATGGTAGTTTCATGTAGAGAGTATGCAAAATTAGTAAAAGACGAACTGAAAGAGAAAGTTAAAAAGATGGATAAAAAACCTGTTTTGACAGTAATTCAAGTTGGAGATGATCCAGCATCTAATTCGTATATTAAAGGCAAGGAAAAAGATTGTGATGAAGTCGGAATTACGTTCAATCATTTAAAGTATGAGTCGAGCATTAGTGAATCTGAACTGTTAAATGTCATTACGAATATGAGAGATTTTTCCGATGGTATCATAGTACAGTTGCCTTTGCCGGACAGCATCAATGTTGATAAGATTATCGAAGCAATTCCAAAATCGAAGGATGTTGATGGTTTTCGCCGAGACAGTGACTTTGATTGTTGCACACCCAAAGGTATTATTGATTGGCTGCAATATAATAATTACGATTTAGTGGGTGCAAATGTAGTTGTTTTAGGCAGAAGTAAAATTGTAGGAAAGCCATTGGTGAATATGCTTATTGATCGTGGTGCTACAGTTACATGTTGTAATAGTCATACAAGTGATGGGTATGAGTTTGAAATGACAAATAAAGCCGACTTAGTGATTTCTGCCATTGGAAAACCTAAGTTTTTGTCTTGGTCGGATTTTAGTGTTGATTGTGATATCGTTGTAGATGTTGGAATGAATAGAGATGAAAATGGAAAGTTGTGTGGTGATGTTGATAGAGAGTCGGTTTTATCAATTTATCCAGAAATATATATAACACCTGTTCCTGGCGGTGTTGGATTGCTTACAAGAGTTTCTTTGTTGAAGAATGTAGTGGAATCATATGAGCGAAGAAATATGCCCGTCAATTAATAAACATTGCAACCAAAAAGAAAAGAAGTGCGATAAATGTATAAGCCAGGAAGAAGCATGGAAGAAAATAAACTGTTATATTGAATGCCATGATTATGGTATTTCTTATGACTTCTTTAAAAACTATTATGAGTCATATTACCTAAAGAAGTTATATTGCAACCCAATTATACTTGATATTATTGAGCATAACAAAAATGAATGTAAATTATTGTTTGAAGAATAGGAGAAATTTATGAAAAAGAAAATTATTGCGATGGTTGTTGCGATTGTAGCAACTGTATCACTTATCGGATGTGGAGCTGCGAGTTTCCAGAATGATGCAAATGTGTACGAAGAAAAAACAGGAGGAAAATCATATACAGCGAAAGTCTATGACAGTTACGGAACAAATACGTTGAATGTTTCTGGCAAGAAAGTGTCTCTTGATGTATTAAAGGAAACATCAAATATATTTTCGGATTTATTTTCAGATGAAAGTGATACTACATATGTTTCAAACGTATTGGATGTTACCATTGATGGATCACAGATTTTAATGGTTGGAGATACCGTTATTTTTGAAGAAGATGGTCTTGATATGGTCACAGATTTTGAAGTGTCTGATATTCAGTCAAATGGCGGTGGAAGTGGACTGCAGTTTTTTGATAGAAGTATCAATAAATATTCAAACTTTATCGGAAAGGCAAAAGTTGTCGTGGTAAGTTCTCAGCTTGGAGTTCCGATTGGAATTTATCAAGGAGAAGATGTATATGTAGAAGTGCCGGATGATCTACCAAAAACAACAAGACTGAGTATTGATGGAAAATCACTTTACATTCATCGGGCTAACTATCAAATTATTGATGCTGATTTGTTGAAATAGGGAGTGAAAGTATGAAGAAAGTAGTTATAGCAATTCTAGCATCTTTTATGATTTTTTCTTTAGTTGGATGTAGTGCAACAACAGCACGTGGGGATATCTCCGATGTAGGCTTGTATAAAATAGAATCTGAAAATGGACTTGTTTATGACAAAGATACAAGAATTGTTTATTACATGATCCAAAATGGGATTGGAGATTCTTTAACTGGCTTTATGTCACCATATTATTCGGAGAATGGAAGATTGTGCAAATATGAGAATGATAAGATTGTTGAGATAATCAATGATAATGAAGAAGAGTCTAATTGATGGATAAAACGATGGAGTATTAATATGGGAAAAATGCGCAATCCAAAAATAGAAAATAAATATAATCTAAAAGTTGCGGATATTAAACGGATGGAAGTGGCAGATGAATCAAAACTTTGTGAACCGCCATTCTGGAGAAACAATGTAATCAATGCTTGGTGTATTAGCCGGAGTATTGGAACAGATGCGGATAGAAGATTTTGTGCCGATAATGAAATATGGTTTGGTATTTACGATAAACCATATTATCGTCGGAGAATACATTTTCACGCAAGTTGTTGGGGAGGCATGGCTAAGTATAAGTTTAAAAACTTTTTCGACATGAAGGAAGTTGAAAATGAAAGAGATTTAGAAACTCAGGAAGAAACGTTAAAGATTCTCAATATGTTGCTTGACGAAGGTATTATAAAATTAAAGGAGAAATAATCAATGAAGAAATTTCTGAAAGGTGTTGGAGTGTTTTTATGTAGTGTGATATTTGCTATTCCGCTTGTGTTTGCTTTTGGAGTGGCAACAATATTGGCAGCACTTTTTGATGCCGAGGAAGAATATTACTTCTATTAAACAAAAATAAAGAAGGTAATGCGAATTGGATAAAATAGAATTTATAAAAACATGTAGTTCTGGTGGATATGCCACAGAAAAAATGGCAAAATCGTATGTTAAAAACAATCCAAAAGATTCTTATGATATGGAAGATATAATTTGTATTCATAGAAAAAATAGGAATTTTACAGGGAATCATACATGCGGATTGAGCTATATACCAAATGGTAGAACTACAGCATTTCAAAATGCTTAATGTGGAAAGGATTTTAAGATGAAAGAGATTAACTATATTGAGTGTGCAAATGATTTTGCAATGACTTTAAATTCTGAACTTGAAAAGATGATCGAGGGAAAATCGGATGGACTTAAAATAAAAAATATTCCTTCAGCAATCTTTTGTGACGCTGTTGATTGTGATCCAGACAATTTTAATGGATGGCAATGTGATTGGTGGTCAAATTTCACATATCATAATAAGGTGTTTAATGCATCAGGATGTGCGTGGTATGGCACAATAAATGTTGGGTTAGAATAAGGAGAGTAAAATGCGAAAAAGAACTATTGCAGCTTTAGTAGTTACTGGAATCATTATGTTTGTGTTTTGTATGTCAGCATATTTTACATATAATGGTAAGGATGATCTTACGCAAGATATGATGTGTGAAAACCCTTATACTGGCGAAGTATGCATTTCAACAAAATCAACAAACAATAATAAAGATAACACAATTTGGAATAACGAGGTTCTGATTTATAAAATTAATAAAATTCTTAATGAAAAATATCCCAAAGAGAAGAGTATTAGGGAGAATCCAGAAAGTGATTCCATAGAAGAAATTGAAGAAGAGCCGGATGAATATCATTCGGCTTAGTATTCAAAAGTGAGGTGTTATAATGAATAACTTTTTGAACATATGGAAAAACGATGATAGGTTACTGTTACCTATTATTGTAATAAACAGATATGTGCGTGAAAAATATGGAGAACCAGATTGTAATAGTTGCTATTATGTATCGCTCACAGAAGATGAACAAAATTCTATAGGTAATGGTAAATTGCATTATTGCAATTATTATAAGGAAAGATTGTTTCATGGGTCAAATCAAAGAGAACATGATAGTTTTTTATATCCTTGCAAAGCATGTAAAGAGTATGGCTTCAGAAGATTTAAAACACTATGCACTGTTACCAGATATGACAAAGTGCAAGTTAAACGACATAAAAAGAAAAGGATCAATAAAAAATGGGCAAAAAGATATGGGTATAAAGTGATAAAAACTAACTATTCTGATTGTTTAATAACGTATAGTCAAATTCATCAAGCGTATAAGGAGATGGGATAATGGCAAATTTTGAAGATATTTTCGGAGATTACTTTAATGCATATAAAAATACATCTGAATATAAAGATATGTCTATGATGGAAATAGTAGGAAGAAAAACGGAGTTTGAGAAAAACTTGGATGATATGTGGGCAATATATGCTAAAGGCGTTCCACAGCAGATTGTAAACTATAATAAAGGCGTAGATCAAATTAAACGTGCTGGATTAAAAGTATTCAGAAATTCAGCCGAAAAACATAAGATTGTAGTTCCTAAATAAATGAGGTGATAAAATTGAGTGATATCGTTAAAATCGAAGCAACCGCTGATAGATCTTGCCTGGTGTGTGGTAATCGAGAATCGGCACACTTAAATAAAATATCTATTATGCGTACTATAAGAAATGAAAACATTATTTCATTTACGATATGTGATGAATGTCTGGGAAAAGTAGCACATGATATTATAGAGCATATAAATTATGGAGCAAAAATGGAAGGGGGTTAATTATGAAAGCAGTTATATTTTCAAATCATTTTGAGCCACCAGAAGAATTTGTAAAGTTCTGTGAAGAGATAGGCTACAATTTCTATAATCCGGCAACACGCTTTGATTTGATGTTTGATAGGCGTGTGGTTAAGTTTTGTGAAGAGAGACTTACGCCGTTATGGAATGAAAAAGTATATAAAGGAAAAGCATCTTGCATTTATAGAATTGGTTTTGCTGGTGCTGGATATATTCGTGACATTGATATTAAAAGAAAGTGGATGATTGGACATAATAATGTTGATGCGCCGATTATCAAATATGTGGATGTTAAGATTAACAATTACGGGCATGTAGCTTTAATACAAGAGAATGATTAAGGAGAAAATTATGGAGAATTATACACCAAACGTAGATAAAATGTATACATATTTGACTGCTTTTTTGCGTGGTGCAGGAATGACAGAATCCATAAAAGCGTTGAGCTTTGCACGCCAGAAGCATAGTGGGCAAAATCGCAAGAATGGTATTCCGTATATTGCTCACCCGTTATCAATGGCTTGCTATGCTGCAGCTCTTGGCATTAAGGATGACAATATCATGGCAACGATTCTTTTACATGATGTGTGTGAAGATTGTGGTATTGAATTGGATGCTCTGCCATTTAACAATGTGATTAAAACTGGCGTAAAATATGTAACGGTCACAAAATTTGATACAGATAAATCGAAAATTGAAACAAAGAGAAGATATTTCAATGAGCTTCTGAATAGCCGAGAGGCAATAATCGTAAAGGCTCTGGATAGATACAATAATCTGGCAGATATGCCGTTTGCATTATCAGACGATGCTATTGGTAAAAATGCTGCTGAGACTGATGTGTTACTTTTACCAATTTTGAAGAAAGCAAAAGATAAGTGGTGTGATCTTTCCGATATTCTATTTGTATTGCGCATAAATATTCGTTCAGTGAATGACATATTAAAACTGCAATATAATAATGAGTATAAAAAGTGGTTAGATGCATATAAATAAGCAATAATAAAGTAATACCGATGTATGCGGTTGATTTGACAGCCGAAAAGTGAGGAAGTGATTCACTCACTAAAGCCCTAACAATTAAATATTTGAGGTTTTAGAACCCTATAAAATTGCATGGGTATCAAACCAGAATTGATTTCTTGATTTGTTTCTTGACGTTTTAGAACCCTATAAAATTACAAAGGAGATTTATTTAATGTCTAATTTAGTAAGAAAAATTCAATTAATTCCAGTTGGTGATAAAGAAGAGGTTAATAGAGTATATAAATATATAAGAGAAGGAATGAAAGCCCAAAATTTAGCGATGAATCAATATATGTCAGCTTTGTATATTGCGCAGATTAAAGATGCCTCAAAGGATGATAAAAAGGAATTGAACTTGTTGTATAGTAGAATTTCTACATCAAATAAAGGATCTGCATATAAAGAAGATATTCAATTTGCAACAGGTCTTGCCACAACAGCTCTTATTAGTCAAAAAATAAAGAAAGATTTTGAAAAATCTAAAAAGGACGGATTGATGCATGGAAAGGTTTCACTCCCAACATATAAAGAAGATAATCCTTTGATGGTAGATGTAAGATTTGTTGCATTAAGAGGTACGAAACAAACGGATGCCGGATTATATCATGAATACGAAACACATATGGATTTTCTTGATAATTTATATTCAAGTAATTTAAAGGTATACATTAAATTTGCAAATAATATTACTTTTCAAGTGGTTTTTGGAAACCCACATAAATCTGCAGCCCTTAGAAACGAGTTTAAAATGATTTTTGAAGAGTATTATAAAGTATGCCAAAGTTCAATTCAAATTGATGATAAGAAAATTATGCTCAATATGACAATTGATATACCAGATAAGGAAATTGAACTTGATGAAAATATATGTGTTGGGGTTGATTTGGGGTTAGAAATTCCGGCTATGTGTTCACTTAATGTAAATAATTATATAAAAAACGAATTGGAAACAAAGATGATTTTTTGAGAATAAGAACAAAGATTCAGGCACAAAGAAAACGCTTACAATCTAATTTAAAATCAACAAATGGAGGGCATGGCAGAAAGAAAAAATTACATGCGCTTGATCGTTTTAAAGATTATGAATCTCATTGGGTACAGAATTATAATCATTTTGTGAGTAAATATGTTGTAGAGTTTGCAGTTAAAAATAAGGCGAAATACATTAATTTAGAAGATTTGAGTGGTTTCGAGAAAAATGAAAAGAATAAATTCATTCTGCGGAATTGGAGTTATTATCAGTTGCAGCAGTATATTGCATATAAAGCAAAAACATATGGAATTGAAGTAAGAAAAGTGAATCCATGTTTTACTAGCCAAGTTTGTAGCTGTTGTGGTCATTGGGAAGAAGGGCAGAGAATAGATCAATCACATTTCGTATGTAAATCATGTGGTGCTGAGATGAACGCAGATTTCAATGCTTCAAGAAATATATCTAAGAGCACCTTATTTACTAAAAAAGGAGAAAAGATCAAAGATATGATTATTAGTGCAAAGGAATATTATAATATTCCTCTTTCTGAAGAGGATATAAAATACAAAGAAGAAAAACGGAAAAGAAAAACAAAAAAGATTAAAGAATAATCTATTAATAGAAAACCATTAACATAACAAGTTTAGGATTTGTAATGAATTTTAAGTTTAATGGTTAGTACGGTAGATTTTGATGCCGAAAGTTGAGGATAATAGTCACTCAATAAAACCTATGTAATTTTTGAATTTGAGGTTTTGGAACTATATTAAATTACATAGGTACAAAACGTGCCCAGGCTGTACAAATGGCGCAAGATGTTTTGGAACTATATTAAATTACAAAGGAGATTAAAAATGACAGAACAGCAGTATAAAGAATATAAAGAAATAAAAGAAGAGATAGGACAGATAAAAGAGTTTCTGAATTGGTGCGGAGATAGATATAGAAACAATTCCATAGGTAGACATAGATTTTCAATCAAGACATTTAAGGATAAGTTTTCACTTAAAAGATTATGGCATTGTGCGACAGAAAATGAAAATACTTTTGATATTCCGCTAGAATTACAGAAAAGAATTGTAAAAGTAGTAGAAGATTATGTTGAGGAAAAAGAAATTGAGTTATCAAAAATCTAATTATTGAAGGAGAATAACAAAAAATGAATAAACAGGATTTAGTAAGAACAGAAATGATTAAAGCCATGAAGGAGAAGGATAAGCCGAAGAAGGAAACATTTTCTCTTTTGTTGGCAGCTTTGAAGAATGCGGAAATTGACAAAATGGGAATTTTATCTGAATCTGAAGAGGATGCAGTAGTTCAGAAAGAGATTAAACAGACCAAAGAAACCCTGGAACTTGCACCGGCAGATAGAACAGACATTATCAAGGAATGTGAATATCGTATTGAAGTATTAAGTCAGTTCGCCCCGAAGATGATGACTGAGGCAGAAATTGAAATTGCCATTGATGGTGTACTGAGTGGATTGATGATTGAGAATCCGACCAAAAAAGAAAAAGGAAAGATTATGAAAGTTCTCATGCTACTTGTCAAAGGTAAAGCTGATGGAAAACTTGTAAATGCAATTCTGGAAAAGAAACTAGCATAAATTGGAGGATTTGCACATGGAAATAAAGGGTTTAATATTTCATAGAACTTGTAGTGTTTGCCCTGAACAGTACGATGTATTAGATAGTTCTGGAAAAACAGTTGGATATGTTCGCTTACGGTGGGGTGGTTTGACATGTGAATACCCGGATGTGTGGGGAAAAATTATATATTCAGTAAGTATTGGTGATGGACTTACAGGTACATTTGAAAATGATGAACAGAGGGTGTTTCATCTTGAAGCTATTGCGGATAAGATTCTTGAAATGCTACGAGAAAATGAGGAAGAATGATGTCAAGAAGAATAAAAATTATTCAGGACTATTATGAAGGTGCAAAACTGTATAAAAAACGATCAGTTGAATTTCAGCCAGGGCTTACAGTGCTTGTCGGTTGTAATGGTGCTGGTAAAACAACATTATTGAAACAAATCAAAAACGGATTAAAAGAGGAAAATATTCCGTTTCTTGATTTTGATAATCTACATAATGGTGGAGCAAATTCAAGGTCGAAAGCAGCATTTTATGGAGATCTTACTTTTGTGGCGCAGAGTATGTGTTCAAGCGAGGGTGAAAATATTGCATTAAACATGCAGCAATTCGCTGGAAATATAGGAAGATTTCTGAAAGACAACATTGATAAAGATGAAGTCTGGATTTTACTCGATGCGATTGATAGTGGATTAAGTATTGATGCAGTGGAAGATTTAAAGGAAGGATTGTTCAAAACAATCTTTTCACATTATTCGGACAAAAAAATATATATCATCTGTTCTGCAAACGAATATGAACTCGCAAGGGGTGAGATGTGTTTTGATGTTGTGAACTGTAAGTATGTGCCTATTAAGAGTTATGAAAAATTCAGAAGTGTAATATTGAAGTCAAGAAAAATCAAAGATGAAAGATATTAAGCAATAATAAAAAGTGGGGTATATTATGAAGAAAGTAGTTAAAATTTTCTCTGTTAAATCTGGAAAACATGTGAATACTTTTATGTTATGCGGAAGTGGTTCGGGTCATTTTGATAGTCATATTACATATCAGTGGGTTTCATATCCGTTTGGTACTATTTATCCAGAGGTTTTTCCCAATGCAGATGAAGCTATTGATTTTCTTAAAAATAATAAGAATATCCGCTATGAAGAAATGAAGAGTTGTAAGTTAATTTTAAATTGACTGTTATTGAAACAAAAATAAGGGGGTAAGGATATGAGTGTAATACAGAGTTGTTATGTAATTGTCGGGATAGATTTAACTGGATTCCAAACAGACAAATATAATGAATGGAAATGGACTGACGAAGGAGAAAAAATTACCTGTTATCAGTCAAATGGTAAAATTCAGCTATTCGATGATCCTATGAACGGGGAATTTTTATATCTTGGTTATATATTTGCTGCTGGCGATCAGTATGAGTTTGAAACCGTTAAAGTAAATTTGGAAGAAATTGAAAAACAACGACCATATGTGATGGAAGAATTAAAACAGCTTGTAAGTATGGGAGTTATTTCTGAAGATATATATGAATCAGATTCTATCAAATACGAATTAATTGTTTTTGATGAATATAGATAAAAGGAGAAACGAGAATGAGAATATTTAATTTACCGAGAGAAGTAGGGAAGAAATGAGAATATTAGAATTTGAAAATTTTATGAAATATGACAAAGTACAGAATGCCGATGATTTAAGAATGCATTTGCCATGTATTGATATCTCAAATATGGCATCAATATTACTTATCGCACCATATATGGGGAAACCATGCCTTGTTAAGACAAGATATAGCAAAGAAGAAACTGAAAAGAAAATATTAAATGAAAACTTTAAAGTCATTTCGTTGAGTAGCTTTATTGGTTGTGATAATTGTCTGGATAGAATGAAGAGAATTCGAGAATTATTTCATCCAGGCGATCTCGTATTGTATGATATGCCAGAATGGGGATTTGACGAAAATAATCAATTGGTCAGAAGAAAGAGGAGATTTTAGATAATGATTTATATTACAGGAGATATTCACGGCAGTCCTGAAAGATTGGGCACACATTCTTTTTATGAACAAAGAGGAATGACAAAAGACGATGTTGTAATTATTTGTGGGGATTTTGGGTTAGTATGGAGTTATAAAGGTGAAAGCCCAGAAGAAAAATATTGGTTAAAATGGTTAGAAGATAAACCATTTACGACTGTATTTGTGGATGGAAACCATGAGAATTTCAAAAGGCTATATTCTTACCCGGTTAAAGAGTGGCATGGTGGAAAGGTTCATGAAATTCGCCCATCTGTATTGCATTTAATGCGTGGCGAAATTTATGATATTGAAGGATTGAAATTTTTTGCTTTTGGTGGAGCAAGCAGTCATGATATCCGAGATGGAATCATTGATCCCGATAAAGAAGATGATTGGCGAGAAACAGCTTCGGAATGGTACAAAAAAGGTAAGATGTACCGTATTAAAAATATTTCTTGGTGGGAAGAAGAGCTGCCAACACAAGAAGAAATGCAAAACGGTATTGAAAATCTTAAACGTATAGGTAATGAGGTGGACTATATTATCACACATTCTCCATCGGCAAGTACCATAGCATTACTTGGGCGTGGGTTATATGAGCAAGATATTTTGACAAAATACCTGGAAGATATTCGTGCCACCACAAAGTACAAAAAACATATCTGTGGTCATATGCATGTAGACAAAGCACTCAATACACAAGATATAATTTTGTATGAACAAATCCTCAGATTATCTTGACAAATTGTGGATATATGGTATTATATAAACGTGCAAAAATAAAGTAAAAAAGTATTGACACTAAAAAACATATATGATATAGTATAGGAGAAGCGAAGGGTGATTTTATTAATATTCCCCAAAAAATATAGAGAACATTACTTGATATTTGATAGTACGGGCGTAAAAACCTGTACTATAAATATAAATTAAACAAACAAAAATAAAGGAGGTAAGTGTGAAAAACAAATTAACAACTATCATAACTTTTATAATGATATTTGGAATTTGGTATTTGGTTTCATTACAAGTAAATAACTTATTTGTGCCGAATCCGATGAAAGTATTTGAAGATGCAAAGTTATTACTTTCTACGGGGCAATTGCAGATAGCAATGTTATATACATTTAAGCGAATAGCAATAGCATCTTGTTTGGCAGGAATAATAGCATTACCAATCGGATTGCTAATTTACAACTTTCCAATTTTCAAATATTCATTAAATCCGCTTATAAGTTTGTTCAGGTATGTTCCTGTAACTGCATTTTATCCACTACTCATTATGTGGTTAGGCATTGATGAAAAAATGAAAGTTGCTTTTCTATTTATAGGAGCATTCGTTTATATGATGCCATCGGTAGTAATTTGAAAAGAACACTGCTAAATTTACAGATTCAAAGGCAGCATCTGAAGAGTTAAATCAGTTTATTGAGATTGCAAAGGTACTTGATGGAACAATTATTGAGATTGCAGGAAATACAGATCCTAATCCAGATATAGATCCGAAGGATGAATATAATAAGAAACTTTCTCAGCAGAGAGCAGAAGCGGTTAAAAACTACTTTATTATGAATGGTATTTCCGCAGACAGAATTGTAACTGTTGGTAATGGTTCAAGCAATCCTGTGGTTGAAAATGATACTGAAGAACACAGAGCTATGAACAGACGTACAGACGTTTCATTCAAGATTATCGAACAGTAATATGGTTGTGTTATCAATACCGGCACTGCTTGTAGTAGTAAGTATCAGCTATATACTTGGATGGTGCGTAGGACGTAGAAAGAGAAAGTAAAACAGTATAGTGGTTGGTGAAATATCCAGCCACTATATTTTTAAAAGGTGTAAGGAATGAAAAGACTTGATCCAAATTTAGACGGTAAAACCCATATAAATGTATATAGTGGCAGTAGAACAGATCTCGGTAGAATGCTCAGTAATTTCTATCGTGAAAGAATTCTTACTAAAGATGGTATCTTTATGTCTGTTGAGGCATATTGGTTTTGGCTCGGAATTTCACCAGATTGTAAAGAACGAGATTCTTTACGTGAATTATCCGGCTATGATGCTAAAAAGCAAGGAACTTATTTAAGGACTGTATATCCTGGAGAGCCAATAGAAGATTTTGAGGACAGAATTATACATGCGATTTGGTTCAAGGTGAAAAATCATGTAGATTTATTTTTGCCAGAGTACAAAGATTTGCCACTTAAACACTATTATGTATACGGAAATAACACAGTAAAGGACGTTTATGGAAAATACTGGTGGATGATGGAAGCAGAAGAAAAAATGAAAGCATATATTTACAGGGAGATGAAACAGTGAGAAAAGTGGTGATTATTTTTATGATGACAATTTCTTTAGTTTTCTTGATGGGATGTACTAAGGCAAAACCAGTGGCAAGTACACATAAGGCTAGTTCAGTTGCTGAATCACATATTGTTGAAACAACTAAAGAAGTATATGAACAAGCAAAAATAACGATTGAAGAAGAAAACAAGATAGAATTTTCTATATATTATATTACTGCAAAGTGTTTGAATATTAGAAATAATCCAGACAAAGATTCTGATATAGTCGGAAAACTTCTTTTTGGACAAACAGTAAATGCACATCCTAAGGGTGAGTGGGCAGAGCTTGAAGATGGTACATATGTAAGTGCTGAGTATCTGAGTAATGAAGAAATTCCATATACATCATATGAAGCTCCATATTCAAGCGGAATGAAAAGCTATATGCCATTTAGCGTAGGTGATAGAAGTATTTTCTCAAAAAGCAGCAATCAATATAAATTACAAGAATTGTGTTATACCGGCAACTATGGGATTCGCCAATATAAAGAAAGATATTGTGTAGCAATAGGTAGCCACTTTAACACAAGCATAGGGCAATACTTTGATTTGATTCTTGAAAATGGTGTTGTTATTCCGTGCGTAATGGCAGATCAGAAAGCAGATTGCCATACAGATAGTAATAATATCATCACTATTTCAAATGGTTGCATGACTGAGTTCGTGGTTGATACTAATGAGTTATATAATGATGCAAAAATAATGGGAGATATTTCTTATTGCACAGATGAATGGAAATCAAGAGTTGTTGAAATTAGAGTATATGATAAAAATGCACTTTGCGATGATTAAGGAGATAAAATGAGCGAATTAAATATGAATTGGGAAATCCTGGCAAACAAGGATTATGCATTTTTGACCGAAAGCCCCCTCTTAGGTGATAATATTATCCTTTTGACTTTGGGCGGTTCTCATGCATATGGAACAAATGTTGAAACTTCTGATATTGATTGCAGAGGTGTCACATATAATCCGCTTGATTCTTTGCTAGGGAATAAGGTATTTGAACAGTACGAAGATAAAACGACAGATACTACCATTTATGGATTAAATAAAATGATAAAGCTGCTGTTAGAGTGTAATCCAAATACGATTGAGCAGCTCGGAAGTAAACCAGAACATTATATTATCTTGAATGATGATGGTAAAAAGTTGATTGAGAATAGAAAGATTTTCCTTTCTAAGAGGGCAGTCTATACTTTTGGCGGTTATGCAAACGCACAATTGCGCCGGTTGCAGAATGCATTGGCAAGAGATAATTACCAACAAGCTGAAAAAGAAAATCATATTCTTGGTTCAATCCGTAGTGCCATGAATAGCATTGTGGAAACGTATCATAAAATCAATGGACAATTGATACAGTACAATTTTGCAAATGATAATGGAAAAATGGTTCATGCATTCAGAGAATACAATCAGAAGATGCAGGAAATGGAAGAGTTCAAGAATTTTGAATATGGATCAATCAGCTTATATCCAGATAAATCAGACAGAGAAGATATGGATGTTGAGATTTATATGGATGCTTGCATACGTCATTATCCTTTACGAGATTACAAAAATATATGGAATGGCATGAATACAATTGTAAAAGATTATGACAAACTTGGTAAGCGAAATACAAAGAAAGATGACATGCACCTTAATAAGCACGCACAGCATTTGGTGAGACTATATCTTATGTGTATTGATATTTTAGAAAAAGAGGAAATTATTACATATCGTGAAAAAGAACACGATTTGTTAATGAGTATCAGGATGGGGAAATATCAAAAACCTGATGGTGGATATCGCCCAGAGTTCTTTGAATTGATTGATGATTTGGAGAAGAAAATGCAATATGCTGCAGAGAATACAAGTTTGCCGGATCTTCCCGATACAGAAACTGCTTATGAAATGCTTGTAGAAATGAATAGAAATCATATTTTAAAAATGGAAGAGATGTTTTGAAGAAACGAAACAAATTTGATAAAAACGAAATAATTGTTGATGGTAACATAGCATATATCGTTTTATATAACAAAAATAATGAAGAAGTAGCAAGAACTAAAATAGACGCATTTAATGTGGAGTTGGTATCAAATATTAAATGGTATTTGCGACCTGATGGGTATGTTGCCACAAACAATTATAATGGGAAATATAAGTATTTACATAAACTGATATGTTCAAATAACAATAAAATTTATGTAGACCATAAAGATAGGGATCGTCTTAATAATACTGTTGAAAATCTAAGAAGTGCAGATGATTCAGAAAATGGAATGAATAAAGGTATTAGGAGTAATAATACCAGTGGTAAAGTTGGTGTACATTGGTCAAGAGGAAATAAAAAATGGTGTGCAATGATATGTGTCAAAGGAAAGCATATAAATCTTGGATATTTTGATGATTATAATGAAGCAGTAAAATGTAGAATTGATGCTGAACATAAGTATTTTAAAGACTTCAAAGTATTAAATGAAAGAAAGGTAGGAGTATTATGCTAGATATACATATTAAAGAAGCGGTTGAAAAACTGAATATGTTTTTCTTCAGGTGTGGCACAATGCCGAATTATAAAGGTATTATGTATGTAAAAAACGCCGACAACTTGAAAGCTATGTTAGAGGTAGTTATTGATCCAGTTGAAAAGGAAAACAGTCCATTTATAAAAGAAGTGTTCAATGAAGAAAAATCGCACATTGTATATTTTAAAAATGGAAGTCATTTTTCTTTCTTGGTTGTTGATGGCATAGATATTCTGGGAGAACAATGCCATGTGATGTTTGTAGATAACCAAATTAGAGAACATGAACTGCGAGAACTTTCGCCGGTAATCAATATGTATGAACCACCTAGCGGATGTGCTATGTTAAATCCGAAACCAATTTATTTGAATTTAAGTTAGTTGGAGGCAATAAAATGTCAGTTACTATAGGAAATAAAAATGTCATAAAATGTAGCACTATAAATGGAAGTATATACCAGGATTGTCAAGAAACTATTGTGGATAGAAGAATAGGTATATATCAAGATTGTCAAGGGATTATCAGCGATAAAAATACTGTTATGATTAATAGTGTTGAAATACCTTTACCGCCAGCAACAAAAGAAGGACGAAACATATCTATAATCAATGGCAAAGTTTTTGTTAATGGATATGAGTGGAAGAATGGCAAGTGGCAAAAGACACTTCGGGCATTATATCATAAGTATTTTTAATGAGGAAAGCTATATGAAAAAGAAAAGACATAATCCAGATAAGCCACAAAATAGAATGGGCGATTTCTGTACTTATTATGAGGGGCACGACAACTATCATTGCTGTGAGCGTGGTTGGGATGCTACAAAATGTAAAGGTAATCCACACAATTGTATAAAAGTCAAATATCAGATTTTGGCAAGCAGAAGTGATATACAGAAAAATAATGGTGTTGGGATAACACATAAACATTATTGATGGAGGAAAAATGAATAAGCCAGAAATGATTTTAGCAATTCCTCATTATGATTTGCTTGAAGTATTGCATTATGTTGACGAAGCAGTTCCAGGTTTTAAAGATGAAGTTTGGTCAATCCTTTGTGATTTAGGTTATATTTCTAATGATACTAAAGTGGGCATTAACTTTGAGGGAATTATAGGAGAAAATACACCAGAAGTAGTGGTCGAAGGAATCAAATATATGTTTGACGAATTTCCATATATAAAAAATATGGAAGTAGAATTTAAAATAAGCTGGTAAAAATAAATATGAGTAATGACATTTATTTACTAAACAAGATTTGTTCAGGTGGTGATATAACACGTGAGGATTTATGCACGCCTGATTTAGAGGTACATCCTGTAAAATATTTATATGATGGAAACGAACCACGCTTTTGCAATAAAAAGAAGAACAAAAAAATCAAAATGTTGTTTGGAAAGGGTTATAAAAATGAATAAACCATATGATGTAGGATTTATTTGTGGGCGTTTTCAAACGTTTCACAAAGGACACGAAAAGTTAGTTGAAACTGGATTAATGCTCTGTGATCGGCTTTTGATATTTATAGGAAGCTCACAGGAAGATGGAACTGAGAGAAATCCATTTAACATTACAACCAGAGAAAAAATGTTAAAGGAAATTTACGGCGATTCCGATAATATCATGATTTATGGTTTGCCGGATTTAACCGATGAAAATGATATTAGACCAGCATGGGGAAGTTATCTCCTGGAAAAAATCGACAGATACATATACAAGAAGCCAGAACTTATGGTTTACGGAAATGACGAGAGCAGATCAGCGTGGTTTTCAAAGGATGACTTATCTGGAATGACTGAATTGATTATAAATCGTTCTGATTTGCCGATTTCTGCAACAATGGTTAGAGAGCATATGATCTTTGACCAGCGAAAAGAATGGATGCAGTTAGTAAATCCAAAACTGCATAAGATGTACGATGAACTTCGTATGCAGCTTATGTCGGTTGAATGGTATCAAAATAAGCTATTGAAGAAATAACATGAAAATATATCAGAAATTTCATTTAAAGCAAACATATCATGAGATTAAATTTAACGCTTATGATATAGAGAAGGTTGAGAAAATCACACCTAAAATATTAAGAATATATATCCCGGAATGTTCTGAATATTATGCAAATCATGTTTGTGAAAAAGAGAATAAACCGTTAGTATGCTGCAATTGTGATAAACCACATTTTCAAGAATTATATCTCGATGGTTGGTATGTAGGCAATAGATATGGATTTCTTGATGAAGATTCGTATTATGCTCAATTACAAACAGGAATTAGAGTGCCTGTTAATAAAGAAATATATGAAGCATGGCAAAAGGGCTGGACGAAAGAACCGTGGACAAGCGAAGATAGAATATATGAGTTGGGTAATGGTTTAGTATGAGAACAAATAATATTTTAATTGATGGATTTGATAATATTCGCACCCTTCAGAGGTATTTATATATGTCAGAAGAACATTATATTGAAGTTGAGAATGTTATCGGTGTAAAACTTCAAATACGTATGGGTGAAAATCTTCATTATTACTGTAAAAATATGAATTTCCCTGATTTGCCGGACACATGTTGGTCAGATAATATGACAAATGAAAATATGTTGGCTATTATAGATCAACTTAAGGAAAAACCAGCGGTAGAATTTCCTAATAGTTTCAAGTCAAGATGGGAAGAGATAGTAACAATAACATCGGCTAATGTTGTACAAAATATGTGTAAATGGAGGGAAAGAGATGGACGGAATGCTTGAATTATGTATTAAGCAAGGATATGTTCCAAAAGATTGTAAATTGGACGGAGGATTGGTTTTCGCACTAATAAGTAGTGGGAACAATCCGTGTGATGGATGTAACGCTATTTGTCCACATAGAATTAAAAGAGGTGAAACTCATGGAAACAAAAATTGATATGCCAGATAAAGTCAGCATGATACTTGACAGACTATCCGCAGAAGGGCATGAAGCTGTAATAATTGGCGGTTGTGTACGAGATTCTATCATGGGTATAACTCCGCATGATTGGGATATTGCCACTTCTGCACAACCAACAGAAACAATGGATTGCTTTAAAGAATACAATCTCATGACATCTGGATTAAAGCATGGAACAGTTACAGTTATTATTGACCATGAGCCATATGAGGTTACTACATACAGAATTGATGGAAAATATACTGATTATCGTAGACCTGATTCTGTGAGTTTTACAAGTGATTTAGCAGAAGATATTTTGCGCCGTGATTTTACTATAAATGCTATTGCATATGATGGGAAAAGAATTATTGACCTGCATAATGGTGTAGGAGACTTGCAGCGTGGGATAATTCGATGTGTTGGTAATGCAGATGATAGATTCCAGGAAGATCCTCTAAGAGTAATGCGTGCAATCCGTTTTTCTGCAAGATTTGGTTTTGAGATTGAAGCGGAAACTAAAGCTGCGATGAAAAGAAACGCTCATTTACTTACTAAAATTGCGATAGAAAGAAAACAGAGTGAATTTTCCAAAGCATTGTGTAGTGACCATGTAAAAGTATTAAAAAATTACAAAGATATTCTTAGTTATGTAATGCCTGGAATAAGTCAAATTGATGATTTTGACCATGAAATAGATATAGTAGCTGACTGTCATGATATTTGTGAGAAATTGGCAATTTTGGTTGACAGTTTAGGTATATCGAGTTATACTGATATTGTTAAGTTGTTGTCGGCAGATATGAAATATCCCAATAAGGTTATCAAGTCGGTAAAAAACATTTTCGAGGGTAGAAAATTATTGATTGTAAATTCTTTTATCTGTGTAAAGAATATGATGTCTAAGTTTTCACTGGATGATGTGAAACATATTTTGTTCTTTAAATATGCAAAAATAAAGAATAGCAATATTAAAGAACGTGAAAATATTCTCGATGGAATTGAGCAAATGATAAGATTTGCTGAAACTATGGAAATGAATAAGGAAAAATATTGCTATAACTTCAAAGGACTTGCAATAAATGGAAGAGATTTAAAAGAATTGGGGGTAGATGATCTTGAAATCAAACAATACTTAACAGAACTGTTAGAAATGGTAATCACAAAACAGGTAAGTAACACGAAGAACTCTTTAATCGAAGTGGTAAAAATTTCCAGAGTATAAAATGTTTATTACATATTGACTTAAATGAACAATATATGTATAATAAGAACATACGTTCTATATGGAATTTTCGCTACTTGGATTTTGTCGAAAAGGAGAAAGACAATGATTTTTATTTACAATGAGAAAAATTATTCTGTGAATGTCAAAAATGTATTTGACGAAGCTAAGTCTGATGATTATATGGATGTACTGGATGCGTTCGGTGTAATCTTACATAGTTTATCCCACTATCCAGAATTCGGCAACTCCACAATTGTATTATTTTTTAATGAAACCACGGGAATTATTACAATTGAAATCAACGATGAAAATAATGATGAATATTGCGTCATTGATGAAATTGAAATTACACAGGAGGAAAGAGAGTTAATCGAAAATAGGTTACAATGTGAATAAGAAAGAAGTTATAGGTTCTTTACTATCAGATAATAATAATGTCTTTTATGAATTTTGTTGACATTCTTTCTCTTTGGTGGTATTATAATGATATAGCCAGATATGAAGGAGGGTGCTGTATATGAGAACATCTGATAGTAGAGAACGCTTATTAACTGATATTGAAAGTTTTATCGTTAATTCAAGTCCAGATAGGATTAATAAAATCGAAGAAGAAGTAATGCATGACAAGAAAATTTCAATGGGAAATTTTTTGAAAATTGTATCTGGAAGATGTGATCTGGCTGGGTTAAGTGATGCTGAATTATATTGGCTTGCTTTTGCAATTTCAAGAGCTTCAAACAGATTCGGTAAACCAGAAGATTACTTTGAAGATATTGAGATAAAAAATTATAAATACTATGAGCCTCAGACAGACAAAAATAAATTGGGTTATCCTCTTGTTTTTGAGAATGTTTCAAAACTGGCAGAAAATCAATATATGTTTCCTTTAAGTGTAAGGGAAATAAAAGAACTGAAGAGTGCAAATATTTTACAGATTATTCCTGAGTTACAAAGGAATCATAAGAAAGATAAATATGGGGATTTAAAGACCAGGGTTAATAAACAGACAGCCCAACAAATTTCTGCACTTATTAACGATGGTGAGTTTTTCTATAATGGAATTCGTTTTAATCTGATGGATGATGGCGAAAGTGATATGCCAATCTATGATGAAAGTTCCAGAACATTAACAGTTGTAAATGGTACAATTATTGTACCAGATGGAAATCATAGAACAATTGGTTGTGAACTGACAAATAAGCATTTAGATGATAGTTTCGGTGTATTTTTCACATATCTTTCACCACAACGGGCTAGAATGTTGTTAAATCAGGAATGGACTACTGTTCCAATTCCGAAACGTCATAAAGACGCAATGAAGCCAACAGTTGCCAATAAGATTGTCGATTCTATCATGAGAAGCAGCGATGCCGATGAAATATATGTAAAGGGAATTGTTAAAGATGGATTGGAACTTAGAGCCAATAATGGTTTTATACTTTACATTGAATTGGCAACGGCAATATCAAGGTATTATGATACAGAAAAACTTATATTTAAAGCAGAACAAGATGAATTACGAGATTGGTTGATTACCTATATGAATTATCTGACAATGTTACTTAAAGATGATTTCTTAAACTACAAAAAAGTCAAAAAAGAATCATGGTCAGTTCATTATATGGCATGGCATTATTATATGATGATTAGTAAACATATAAAAGGTGATCCTGATTGGCGTGATGAATTAAGGAACATTATAAGTAACACTGATTTCTCCGATCAAACAGTTAGAGATTTCTTCGTTGCAAATAATCGGAGAAAGATATATGATTTTTGTAATGAAAAGGAGGAACAATTATGTATAACTCTAAACAGAAAATCGAATTCTTGAATACGATTACAAATGATAACTCCTATAAATCATTCCAGCGAGTATTTAGAGCTGTTGAAAGCATGGAAGAAAGATTTGAAAAAGATGTTTGTCAAATGAATGTCGATGAAATACTGACGATTATGGATTTGAAAACTGGAACACGTATGGCTAATACTGAACAGTTTATGAGTTTGTTACGTGCTTATGTTGATTGGTGTATTCAGAATGGCAGAACAACTAGCGAAAACAATTTTGAAAAGATTGATGCATCTGAAACTGATAAAAGCCGGATTTATAAGAGTAAATATATCAAAAATCCAGAAGAACTTGAAAATATGATCTCAACAGTTTTTTGCATAGATTATAATTATAAAGAGGATATTGATAAACCAAAAGAGCTGTGCATTAGATTATGTTACGAAAGACTTGAGGATGAAGAGATAGTTTTATTGAAGAAAAGCGATGTTGACTATGAAAACAAAGTAATTCGGAGTCCGTTATATCCCGATATTATCTATAAAGTTTCTGATAAAATTTTGGAATTATGTGATTTTTGTACTCACCAGGAAGATGTAGAATATCTCGGAAAGTCTGGTATGAGAAAGGAACGCCTTTGTGATAATGATTTCTTACTTAGGCAGCGAATCGGTACATTACGTGGAAATCCTGAAGATCGACCAATAAACAAAACTCTGATTATAAGGAGAGTAAAAGAATTTAATGATAGTTTTGTGGAAGCTACTGGTAACTACAAAAGTCTTACTGCTAGCAAGCTGAGAGAAAGCCATTTGTTTTATAGGGCTTATACTTCAGATAATCCGAGTGTATTTATTGACAATGAAATTCGGTATGAAATAGAAGTCAAGAATCCCGATATTAACGATAGACAGATGCGTGAACGTCTGCGTCAGATCAAGAATACTTTTAAATGTTGGAAAGATGCTTTTTATTAAGAGAAAGGCGAGAGCAATCTCGCCTAATCCAAAGAATAAACAAGCAAAAATAATTAAAATAATTCAAAAAACCTATTGACTTTTTTGAGAAATGTGGTAATATATAATTGTTCAAAGGAACAGCAAAAAGCTGGATCACTCATAGGGAGTGCATAGTATAGGTTCAAATCCTATTCCTAGCAATCGGCACTTGAGGTTGACCTCCGTATAAAAGTTGTGTTTGTTTGTTGATCGGACTCAATCTCAAAGTGCCTTAAAAAACACACAAACAAGCAGAAATAAAGTAAATGCTAACGTAGCTCAACTGGTAGAGCATCTGGCATATGAAATGCACTTAGTATAGAGTGCTAACAGCAAAGCTATCAAGACCCAGACTGTTGTTGGTTCGAGTCCAACCGTTAGCACTTGGCAGAAATGTCAAAATGATAAGAAAGACACATACAGCAATTTTTAAATGGATAAAGCAAAACTCTTCAAGTTAAGTGATACGGTTCAAATCCGTAAAAGGAAGTGTCTTGAAAAGGTTAATGTGGAAATGACCTGGTGGTGCTCATTAAAGTGTATTGTGGTGGAAAGAACTTACAGCAATATATACATACAGAAAGTCTGCAAAACTTTTAGTTACGGTTCGATTCCGTACATTTCCAAAATCTCCACCATACGGCGATGTAGTTCAATGGATAGAACAGTTAGAAATGAGTTTAGAATAACTCTAACAGCACAATTTATTCCCTTCCACGAAGCAGATGTAAGTTCGAGTCTTACCATCGTCATTAAAAGGATCATTAGCTCAGTTGGTTAGAGCATCCGGCTCATAACCGGGCGGTCATAGGTTCAAGTCCTATATGATCCACTTCAAAATGATTCTTTAATAAAAGCGTATATATCTATGATGCGCACATAGACGAAAAATACAGATAATTAAATACAATACGCATAATAAAATAAGAAAATCACTTTGGACATTTACTGATTGCAACAGTAAATGAAAGCAGATTGGTGTAGTGGGGTAGCACGCACGGAGAGCATGTCCGTGAGAGAGTGGTTCGAGTCCACTATCTGCAATTTATACAACAAAATATTTTGCCACTGTAGCTCAATCGGGTAGAGCAACGTAAAAATCGAAAAACGTGTCTAGTATTAGGCACAGACAGCAATTCTATCAGATAAGCATGTTAAGCCGTAGGTTACAGGTTCGAGTCCTGTCGGTGGCGTTGGCGAGAGTATGCAAGAGGCTAAAGCAAATGACAAAAATGTGCTTAGTTTTAGCACATACAGCAACTTAAGAAAACATTAATTCAAATTATCAGATAGGTTGAATTCGTGGGTTCGACTCCCACCTCTCGCCTTTGATGCAAGTAGACAAGTGGTAAGTCAGCGGTAATAAGAAACAAGGAGTTTAGATATAAACTCATGCAGCAATTATTTAACTCTTAAAGGCAAGACCGCCATCACGGGTTCGATTCCCGTCTTGCATCGTAAGTGTATGTAGCTCAGTTGGGAGAGCACCTGCATAAATAATTTTTTATAGAGTCTTGGCAAAGACTCAAACAGCAAATATCTGGAGAAAAAAATTTATATTGAGTAAGCAGGAAGCGCAAGTTCGAGCCTTGTCATACACGTTTGTTCTAATTTTTATACGCTCACAGCACAAACAAGCAAGAATAAAGTGTATAGGAATTATACAAAAAATAATTCAAATTAGGAGGAATTGAACATGAGTTTCATGAATTCAATGAAAAGCACGTTGAATAATGATTTCAACGAAAGTTACACAGAAAATGGTGCGCTGGGATATAGATCAACAGGTAAGTATTTGTTGGATTTGAATTTCCAGGTAGCATCTTTGAGAAAAGCCGATACAGCGTCTATCATTTCTCGCTTTGACAAGGCGTTTTCTGAAGATAAGATTCATGCTCTGAAATGGTTGTTCTATCTTCGTGATGCTAGAGAAGGACTTGGTGAAAGAAAAACATTCAGAACTATCATTGCACATATCGCAAATGTTGAGCCGGAAATTGGTAAAGCACTTGTTGGATTAATCGCAGAATACGGACGTTTTGATGATCTTCTTTCTTTGGTTGGAACTGTATGTGAAGATGATGCATTAAGTGTTATCAAGACTCAGTTAGAAAAAGACCTGAAAGCAAAAAAAGCGAAAAAGCCTGTTTCATTACTGGCTAAATGGTTGCCGAGCTGCAATGCAAGTTCACACAAGACAAAAGAAAATGCGACAATCGTTCGTAAATATCTTGGACTGACAGAAAGACAGTACCGTAAGGTTCTTTCTGAATTGCGTGAATACATTGACGTAGTTGAAAGAAAGATGTCATCCGGCGAATGGGATAAGATTAATTATGAATCTGTTCCATCAAAAGCAAATATTGTCTACAAGAATGCATTCCTCAAGAATGACGAACAGCGTAGACGTGAATATCTTGCAAGCCTGGAACGTGGAGAAGTGAAGATTAATTCTTCTGTGAATTTTCCACATGACATTGTTCACAGCTATGTTAAGGGTGGATGGAGATTTAATGACAGAGAAGATAAAACTCTTGAGGCATTATGGAAAGCACTTCCTGACTTAGTAAAAGAGAATGGAAATACTCTTGTGGTTAGAGATGGTTCTGGAAGTATGACTTGTAGAGTTGATCCGAACAGTAATCTCAACGCATTGGAAGTTGCTACTGCAATTGCCGTTTACTTTGCTGAAAGATGTTCTGGTGAATTTAAAGACAACTTCATCACTTTTAGTTCAAGACCTGAACTGATTGATCTTTCTAAATGTAACACATTGGCAGAAAAACTCAGAAGATGTTATGCAGAAGATGATTGTTCTAATACAAACGTTGAAAAAACATTCGATCTGATTCTTCAGACAGCTATTAATTCCAATATGAAACAAGAGGATATGCCTAAAAATATCCTGATTGTTAGTGATATGGAGTTTGACAGCGCAACATATAGTTATGGAAGCGATAGAGTTAATGAAACCCTGTTCCAGACTATCGGTAGAAAATTTGCAAATGCTGGTTATCAGCTTCCGAGACTTGTTTTCTGGAATGTAAATTCTCGTACCGGCACAATTCCTGTAAAGGAAAATCCTCTTGGCGTTGCACTTGTATCTGGTTTCTCAGTAAATATTGTGAAGATGGTGTTAAGCGGTGAACTTGATCCGTACAAATGTCTTATCGAACAGCTTGATACTGAGAGATATGAACCTGTCGAAGCAGCAGTCAAAGATTTAGTATAAAACAAAATATATACGTGGCATTAAACAACCGAAGTAAAAAGTACAAAATGCCATGTAAGACACGTACAGCAAACTCTTAATGCAATCAACTTTTAATTGATAATAGCAAACTTGGTGTCTTGAAAACGTATATCCATAGAAGTTAGTAGAAATTAGCAGTGGTTGTCTGTGAAATCTACTAACTTTTTAAATAGATATCATTTCAATACGAGGTGCTTATGAGAAAGTTAGCAACTATTCGAGAAATCGCTGAAATCAAGCCAATTCCCGAAGCTGACAGGATTGAAGTTGCAAGAGTTGATGGTTGGGAGGTTGTTGTTTCAAAGAAAGACAATCTTCGTGTCGGTGATAAAGTAGTTTACATCGAAATTGATAGTAAAATGCCGGAAACACCAGAGTATGAATTCTTGAAGTCAAGAAAGTATATTGTAAAAACCATTGTAATGAGAGGACAGGTATCACAAGGTTTGATTTTGCCACTATCTGTTCTTCCAGACGGAGATTACAAACTTGGTCAGGATGTTACAGAACTTATGGGAATTACAAAGTACGATTCGCAGCTTGATGAAGAAAATGCGATTATCGAAGAAAACAAAAAGAATGCAAGAAATCCAATTATAAAACGTCTGTTGAGATATGCATGGTTTAGAAAAATTTTTCTGAAGCCATCAAATAAGACAGATTTTCCGAACTGGATTAAAAAGACTGATGAAGAAAGAATCCAGAACATGCCGAGATTATATGAAAAGCTAAAAGAAGAAAATATCAAATTGACTGTTACAGAAAAAGTTGATGGATCTTCCGGCACTTATTTCTTGCGAAAATTGAGAGAAAAAGGATTCTTGAAAAAGTTTGGTAAACCTAAATATGAGTTTGGTGTTTGCAGTAGAAACAGAAAGTTGCCACAACCTGATAATAGTTATTATTGGAAAGCAGCAACCAAATACAAAATTCGTAATGCCCTTGAAGCGTTAATTGGAAATGAAGATTTCATAATTTTGCAGGGGGAAGTTACGGGTAAAGGAATTCAAGGTAACAAATACAAAGATGATCTTTCCTTCTGGGCGTTTAATTTGATTACGCCATCAAAGAAATACGACACTTTGGAAATGCAGCAGACACTTATTCCTTATGGAATCTATACAGTGCCAATTGCACGACTTGATTATCAAGTAACCGGCGAAATCGCTGATATAGTTGAGTATGTAAAGGGAAAATCACAAATTGTAGATAGAGAAAGAGAAGGATGCGTATTTAGGAATGTTGATGAAAATATCAGTTTCAAGTGCATTAATCCTGATTTCTTATTAAAGAACTAGGATTCATAATCGTATGTGTTTTTCTTTTGGTTGTCGATATATGGCTACTAGCTGTAAATACATATGAATTGAGAAAATATTATGGAAAGGAAAATCAAGATGGATCGAAGCAGTATTGGTACGAGGATGAAATCATATGAAGATGTACAGAAAACGTACCTGACAAGAAGAATGCCAGTTATCATCAGAGTTGATGGAAACGCATTTCATACATTTACAAGGGGTTTTGACAGACCTTTTGACAGTATCATGGCAGAAGCCATGCAGCGCACAATGAAATATATGTGTGAGAATATTTCTGGCTGTGTGCTTGGATATACCCAAAGTGATGAAATCACATTGCTGTTAATTGATTACAAAAAGAAGAATCAGGATGCATGGTTCGGGTATGTAAAGCGTAAAGTCGAAACTATTTCAGCAAGTATGGCAACAATGGCATTCAATGAGGCTTTTGCGGATGTTCTTACAGAAAAAATGACCGAGGAAATTGCAAAAGCTAAAAATAATGAAGAGATAAATAATATTAAAGACCATTACTGGAAGTATATGAAAAAATGCGGAAAAGCAATGTTTGATAGTAGAGCGTTTAATATTCCAGAATTTGAAGTTGTTAATGAATTTATCTGGAGACAGCAAGATTGCACAAGAAATTCGATTCAGTCAGTTGGTCATGCGAATTTTTCCGATAAGAAAATGCATAAAAAGAACATGAGTGAAATTCAGGATATGCTTATGTTGGAAAAGGGAATTAACTGGAATGATTTTCCTATCTTTTTGAAGAGAGGATCTTGTTGTTTCAAAGAAGATTATTTTATTCCAGAAGATGAACTTCCAGAAAATCACAGAAACAATTTGAAACCTCGGACATTAGACCCGGATGAAGATGAATATGGTGTATGGAGATCTCGATGGGTTATTGATAAAGAGATTCCAATTTTCACTCAGAATAAAAAATATGTGACGAAGTGTATTCCTAGATATAACGAAAGGAGATAATACATGAAAGTTATTGTTCCTGGAGATATAGAAAGAACAAAGAGAATCATTAGATTCACATGTAAAGATTGTGGGTGTGTATGGGAAGCTGGCAAGGACGAATATACATATAATTTCGATCAAAAAGATGGGGAGTATAGTAGTATGAAATGTCCGTGTTGTGGCACAAAAACATACGGTGCATATTCACTATTCAGAAAATAAAAATGTTATTTTATTTATTTGTAATTAAAGGACGAGGGAAAAATGAGAGAAATAACGAAAACAAGAACTGGAAATATTATTTCTGATACTGATTTGTGTCTGGAATATCTTTTTGTAGGAGATTATGGAAAAGAGAACAATATTAAAGCATCCTTTTTAGGATATGAAAAACGAATTGAAAAAGTTGAACATAAAGAAGTAAAACTTGAAGATAAACTTGTTGTTACTGTATCTTCACAGAAAGGTTGCCCAATGAATTGTAATTTCTGTGATTGTCCTAAGTTGGGATTTCATGGTAATGCAAGCGCATGGGAAATGGTATCAGAAATCACAACGGGAGTATCGTTATCTGGTTTGAAACATGGGAAACGCTTAAATGTCCATTTTGCAAGAATGGGAGAACCAACATTTAATAAGGATGTTATCGTTGCAGCAAATATCGTAGGAAAAATTGCATCAAAATATTTTGATGAATATCATCCAGTAGTATCTACCATGTGTCCAAAATCAAATAAGAATCTTGAAGAGTTCTTATTTGAATGGTGTGAACTTATGAATGCCGGTGAATGGAATGGTGGTGCTGGACTGCAGTTTTCAATCAATACTCTTGATGAAAACCAGAGAAATGAAATGTTCAGAAATAAATCATTATCTCTTAAAGAAATTGGTAAGCTGATTGACAAATTACCACAACCTAATGGTAGAAAATATACTTTAAATTTTGCGGTTACTTCAAGTAGCAATCTTGATGTTGAACTTATGAATACTTATTTTGATAAGGAAAAGTGTATTGTAAAAATCACACCAATTCATGAAACCGTAGAAGCAACGAATGAAGGATATGAAATCATAAATGATTTTGATGTATATGAGAAATACGAAAAACCACTTGTTGCAGATGGTTGGGATGTAATTGTTTTTATCCCATCCAAAGAAGAAGATGAAGATAGAATAACTTGTGGAAATTCTTTAATTGCTCTTAAAAATCAATAGGAGAGAATATAAAAAGTGAATATTCCACCATGTTTAAAAGTTTATATGCTTTATCATAGAGATATTATACTACCAACAGAAAAATATTATGTGTATATCCACAGAAATCCTCTAACACAAAAAATATTTTATGTTGGATCAGCAAGGGGAAATCCATTGAGGGCATATGAGTTTAATAAACACAGAAATCAAGCCTGGAAAATGAAGTCATTTCATTCGGTGGAACATGTAATATCATAGTTGAGATAGTTCAATATTGTAAAGATCCGATTCAGGCACAAGAGATAGAATTTCAACTTATATATAGTTTGAAAAAATGCGGTGAAGCATATTGTTGTAGCGAAGGAGATACGTCATTTAAGCGGAAATATCCGAAATTACAGTATCACTTATATATCAATGATATGCATATCAAGTTTACGAGAAAGACAGAGTTATTTTCTTATTGCAAAGAAAACTATGGATTGAATAGAAATATAGTCAATCTTTTAATAGAGAATAACAATGAGTATCATGGATCACATCAAAAAGCATGTGGCATGAAAATTGTAAGAGAAGGAAAGGAACATCAATAAATGGAACAGTTATTGTTGAAATTAATAACAGGAAACCCGGAAGATTTTGTAGAAATCGCACGTACTTATATTAAAAAGTATAAACCGGCTGTTTATGAAATTTGTAAGGAAGTATTAGATGTTGCGAAAGATTTTGCAGAAAATAAAGAAGTATGTGAAATTGCTGCAACACGTAAGAAAAACTTGTTTGATGCCTATGTAAAAGCAGGATTTACAGAGGAACAGGCAATTGCATTTATTATAAATGATAATCTGCAGCTTGTAAAAAATATGGAGAAAATAAGTTCAAATTCTTCTAAAAATACTACCCAAAAGTAGTTGACAAATTTGGAATCAGTGGTATTATAAACAAGCAATAATAAAGTAGAAAGGAAATAACGAATGGACGAAAAGAATTACTTTCAGGAGTTATACGATGTAGATGTCCGTGAAAAAACAAAGCAGAAAAACGGATTGAATTATCTGTCATGGGCAGCAGCTTGGGCAGAAGTAAAGAAGAGATTCCCAGATGCCTCTTTTAAAATCTATGAACAGGTTATGGATGATAAAAACAATACTAGACCGTGGTTCGATGATGGAAGAACAGGTTGGGTAAAAACTGGTGTTACAATCAATGGTATGGAGTTAGTTGAAGAGCTTCCTATTATGGATTTCCGTAATAAATCAATTCCAGCCGATGCAATCACTTCAACCGATGCAAACAAGTCTATCCAGAGATCATTGACTAAAGCGTGTGCCCGTCATGGTTTAGGTCTGTATATTTACGAAGGAGAAGATTTGCCGGAAGAAGAGAAAAAGAAAGAAGCCAAGAAAGAAGCTGAAAAAACTGAACTCGAAATGGTAAATCTTGAGTGTTTTAATCTTGCAAAAGAAAAATCAAAAACACACAATGATGAAGTAACAAAACTTTGTAAAAAGTATGTTTCTAATGGTAATCCAAAGAGAATCACAAATATTGATGATTCAAAAGCACTGTTAGAAGAGCTAAAAGCACTTGAATAAAGGAGAGTAAATAATGAATAATGTAAGTTTAGTCGGAAGATTAGCAAGAGATCCAGAGGTACGTTATAGCCAGGGCGGTAATGCAACATGTGTAGCAAGATATACGCTTGCCGTATCACGTCCGTTTAAAAACTCAAATGGTGAGCAGGAAGCAGATTTTATCTCATGTGTAGCGTTTGGCAAAGCTGGTGAATTCGCCGAAAAATATTTGACAAAAGGAACAATGATTGGTGTTACTGGTAGAATTCAGACTGGCAGCTATACTGACAAAGATGGTAAAAAGGTCTATACAACGGATGTTGTTGTGGCAACACAGGAATTCTGCGAAAAAAAGAGTAATAGCGGAGAATCAGAGTCTGCGCCAACAACAAAAGGAAAAACAAACAAAAATAAAGAAAACAAGCCGGATGACGAGTTTATGAATATTCCTGATGGTATAGACGAAGAGTTACCGTTTAATTAAGGAGAAGTAAATGAGCGAATATAAGAATCGGTTCATCGAACTTGCACGCTCAATAAACAGAGAGGGAATGGACAAATTAATGGAATACTTGGAAAAGTCAGATTTTTATATCGCTCCGGCGAGTACAAGATTCCATTGCTCCATCCTTGAAGGTTTATTAATTCATAGTTTGAATGTATATGATATGTTCGAGCAAAAACGCAAGACAGAACCATACAAAACAGTTTTAAGCGGTTTATCCGATGATTCCTGCAAAATAATCACTCTTTTTCACGATATATGTAAAACATATATGTATGAGATTGATTACAAAAACAAAAAGATTTATAGCGATAACGGATCGAAGAAAGATGAAAAGGGAAGATTTGATTGGCAAGCAGTACAGTTTTATACAGTCGATGATCGCATACCTTATGGTCATGGCGAAAAGTCAGTAATGATGTTAGAAAACTATATCTCGCTGCTCCCGATTGAAAGATATGCTATCAGATGGCATATGGGATTTACAGAGCCGAAAGAAAACTGGAATACACTTGGTTCAGCCATTGAAAAATATCCAGTAATTTTAGCTCTTCACGAATCTGACCTTGAAGCTACATATTTATTAGAAAAAGATATGAAGTCAGAGTAACGAACAAGAGGGAGAGTACAATACTTTCCCTCTTTTTATATAGAAAGGAAACTTAAAGGATGAAACAATATAAATGTGGATTTTCCCATTGTGCTCATGCAGATGGAAAAGTAACAGAAGATGAAGCTGTGAAAATCGGCACAAGATATTGGCATAGAGATTGTTATGAATTATCCGAGTTAATCAAAGAAATAAGAGACAATTATTTAGAGAACATCAGCAGTTCAGCAGTAGTTAGTTTTCTCAATAAAGTTATCAATGATATTGTATTCGGTAAGAAACTTGAAAATAAAAAGGTATCTAAAGCACAATCTAATTTAGAAGCAGCAAGATATCTATTATTTGCAGTCGAATATGCAATCAAACACAGTATTCCAATCACGCATGTTCCTGGGTTATATTATCTTATTGATAATAAAAACATCAAAAAAGCATATGAAAAAGAGAATGAAATTAAAATACAAAAAGAAATGAAAAAACAGATGGAAAAGGTTGAGATTGAATCAAAGCCAATAGATACAACTGTAAAGAATAATTCTCCTTTTTCTTCTGGCAGTTTTGGATTTGGAAACATTCTTAAAGGAGGCAACTCATGAATGATAAATTAGAAAAGTTATCTGATACACAAGCCGAAGCTGGTATCATTGCCACTCTAGTTTATCATCCTGAGTTTATATTACATTCTGATTGTTTAAAAGCCGGTTATTTTTATCATAAAGACAATGGCTGTATCTATTGGGCGATTGACCAATTATTCAAATCGGGCGTAGAAAATATTGATGCATTTAACATTACAAATATGCTTCAGTCAAATAGCGCAGTTAAGAAAAAACTTGAAAGCGTCAATATGCCAGATATGGATGAATTTATTGATTTGTGTAGTGATGCAGCTAGACATACTATTGCAGAGTATCAATTACTTGTCGTAAATGTAGTTACACTTTCTTTTAAAAGAGACTTATGTAAATTGTTTAACTCTTTAGAGAGAAATATTTTGACACAGGATTCAGATCTCAATCAGTTAAATAAATTAGTATATGATAGCCTGGAAGATTTAACCGGCAAATATATGTTTGATACGAATGTATTATTGTTCGGAGATAAAGTAGGTGATCTTTGGGGAGAAGTTTGTCAAAGACGTAGTAGTGATGGAATTATTGGAGTACCTTCTAAATTTCCACATTTAGCAAGATATTTTTCATATGAAAATGGTGAACTTGTCATGGTTTCTGGTCGTATGAAAATGGGTAAAAGTGCATTTATGCTGAATGAAGCAATGGATAAGATTCAAAAGGGTATTCCAACAGTTTATTTTGACACAGAAATGAATGACAGGCTTTTCTATATTCGTATGTTGGCAAATTTAACTGGCATTGAACAGAAAAAAATAAAGTCTGGCAATCTTCTACCAGAAGAACAGAAGATTATTGATGATACAAATGAATGGTTAGAACATCAACCATTTGTCCATCAATTTATTCCAAATGCAACAAACGAAGAATTGTATCAAACATGTAGAATTTTGAAATATAAAATGGGTTTGCAATTTGTCATTTATGACTACTTTAAAAGTGCTGAAACTGATAGTAGTGGTCAATATAATGACTTGGGATCAAAATGTGATTTCATGAAAAATAGAATTGCTGGAGAGCTTGACTTAGCTGTATTGGCTGGCGCACAGCTTAACAGAGAAGATAAAGTTGCAGATTCAGATAAATTGGAGAGATATGCCAGTGTAAGTACAAAATGGAGGAAAAAGACATCTGATGAAATGGCTAATGACGGTAAAGAGTGTGGAAATTATGCATTTTCCGTTTCGCTCAATCGTCTTGGTGAACAAATGTTTGAGGATGAATATATAGATTTTAAATTCTCAGGAGCACAAATGAGAATTGAAGAAGCAAAACAACATGAGGAACAAGAAGTTCCATATTAGGAGTGTGAGATATGAAAGAGTACAGTGAGGAACTAATCGAAGAAATCAAAGATAATATTGATATTGTTGATTTTATTGGAGAGTATGTTGAACTCACGAAAAAGGGAAAAGAATACTTTGGAAAATGTCCTTATCACGATGAAAGAACAGGTTCGTTCAGTGTTACTCCATCAAAAAATATGTATTATTGTTTTGGTTGTAAGAAGGGTGGAGATGTAATCAGCTTCTGTCAAGATCATCTTGATATGACATATGATCGAGCTATCACATATTTATGTGGCGTAGCCGGATTAAGTGCTGAAAAGACAGAAATTTCCTCAACTGTAAAGTATCTCAAAAAAGCAACCAAAAAGAAAAAGAAACAACATGTGCCGGTAACACATCAGATTCTTGATAAAAAGATTCTTGATGATTTTGAATATCGGCGCATTACAAAATGGATTGACGAGGGAATTCCTCAAGAAGTAATGGACAAATATGGTGTCTGCTATGATAAAAATGCCAATAGAATTGTATATCCAGTATATGACAATAATGGAAATCTTATCAATATTAAAGGCAGAACCCTTTTTGATAATTACAAAGAGTTCAATCCACCTATCCCGAAGTACATGAATTATTATCCAGTGGGCGATTTAGATTATCTCCAGGGATTTTGCTTTAAGAAAGATATTATTTCGCAATACAAAGAAATTATTATTTTTGAATCATTAAAGTCTGTAATGAAACTTGATAGCTTTGGACAACCGAATTCAGTATCTTCGGAAACAAGTGAAATTACTATGTTTCAAGCAAAAACAATCATTCAACTACATTGTTCTGTGGTGCTTGCTTTTGATAATGATGTTTCCCTTGAAACAATTTTGAAAAAGGAAACGGTGCAGCTTTTGCGCAGATTCACAAATGTTTATGTAGTTATTGATAAAAAAGGATTACTCGGAAAAAAGAGAGATAAGAATTCGCCGGTTGATAAAGGAAAGGAAATTTGGGATGAATTATATAGAACAAAAATAAAGTTATGAGGTGAATAATGTCAGAATACAACTTTCTTATAGATAACATGGTTTGGTCTTTTAGTAGACTGAATTCATTCTGTATCTGCAAGTATGAGTGGTATCTGCAGTATATAGAAGAGGCAAAAGGAACAAATAATTTTTATGCCGAATTTGGAAAATTTTGTCACAAAATCCTAGAAAAATATGCAAAAGATGAACTTGGAATTTTTGAGTTGGCTGATTACTTTGTGGAACATTATGATGAAGAAGTGAAAGAAGTTGTTTATCATAAAACCGCCGATATACGAGAAAGCTACAAGGAAAAAGCAATTGAATATTTTGAGAACATTGATCTTGATCTTGATAAGTATGAAATACTTGGAATCGAAAAGCAGTGTGACTTTAAACTTGATGGAAAGAGATTCACAGGATTCATTGACTTGCTATTAAAAGAAAAAGATACAGGAGATATTATTGTTTTAGATCATAAATCTTCGGAATATCCATATGGAAAACGTGGCAAAATTCTCAAATCTGAAAAAGAGAAATATGAGTCTTACAAAAAGCAGCTTTATTTATATTCAATTCAAGTCTATGAAGAATATGGTGTATACCCAAAAAAACTTGTTTGGAATTATTTCAAAAACAGAAAGTGGGATTCAGTTGAATTTGATTTAGATGAATATGAAGCTACTAAAAAGTGGGCGATTGAGACACTTAATGAAATTAGAGATACCGATGAATTTCCACCCACAGTTGATTTTTATTATTGTCATAATTTATGCAAATTTAGAAATTCATATTGTGAGTATAAGAATTACTAGGAGGTATATGCATGGAAAATTATGTAGTATATCACCTTCATAGTGATTTATCAAATGGTATAACTAATGTTGATAGTGTTACAAAATTTAAGGAATATGTAGCCAGAGCAAAGGAACTTGGCATGAAAGCTATGGCTTTTTCAGAACATGGAAATATCTTTGAATGGCTACATAAAAAAGAAGCAATTGAAGAAGCTGGTATGAAATATATTCACGGAATGGAGGCTTATATTACAGAAACTCTTGATGAAAAAATCCGTGATAATTACCACTGTGTTTTACTTGCTAAAAATGATGCCGGTAGAAGAGAAATAAACAAACTTTCATCAAAATCTTTCAATCGTAATGATGGGCATTTTTACTATATGCCACGTATCTTGTTTGATGATTTGATTAATACATCAGATAATATTATTGTAACAAGTGCTTGTTTGGGTGGTGCGCTTTCCAAAGGAAACGAGAATGTAAAAGATAAATTTCTCAGATTTTTTATTGAGAATAGACACAGGTGTTTTTTGGAAATACAGCACCACAATGTTGAAGAACAAATAAACTATAATAAAGAACTTTATGAGTTAAGCAAAAAATACGGTATACCATTAATTGCTGGAACTGATACACATGCGTTGAATGACACACATATGGCTGGCAGAAAAATTTTGCAGCTCAGTAAAGGTGTTCATTTTGCAGAGGAAGATTCATGGGATTTGACTTTTAAATCTTATGATGAATTGTGTAAATCTTATGAAAAGCAAAATGCATTACCAAAAGAAGTGTATCTTGAAGCTATTGAAAACACAAATAGAATGGCTGATATGGTCGAAGAGTTTACACTTGATAGAAACACAAAATATCCGAAACTCTATGAGGATTCACTTGGTACATATAAGAAGAAAATAAATGAAGCTTATGTAAAGCATCCTTATATCAAGAAACGATATGCACCAGAAATAATCAATCCAATTATTCGTGAAGAAGTAGATACATATGAAAAAACAAAGTCGATTGACTTTATGTTACTTCAAATGTACTTGAGAGATTGGGAACAAGAACATGGTATTTATTGTGGATATGGTCGTGGATCTGTATCTGGTAGTGAGGTAGCATATATTCTTGGTATTACACAAATGGATAGTATTAAATTTGGACTGAACTTTTTCCGATTTATGAATCCAAGTCGTGTAACAAACGCTGATATTGATACTGACTATTCATCTAAAGATAGAGATATTGTAAAACAGTTTATCTTGCGTGACCATATGGATCTTCCGAATATTCGTGCAAGTGAAATTATTACATTCAACACTATTGCACTCAAAGGAGCAATTAAAGATGTAGGACGAGCATTACGGATGTCTATCGTTGAGACTTCTGCAATTTCAGAAGCGGTATATCTTGAAGATGGGAAATGGGTTATTGATGATGCATTTAGAAAAAGATACCCCGACTTATTCAAGTATGTTGATATTGTAAACGGAACAATTGTTTCAATCGGATCACATCCGTCAGGTGTTTTAGTAAGCGATTTAGATATCGAAGAAGAAGTTGGTATGTGTAGCTTATCTACATCTGATTATCCAGTGTCAGTTTTAAATATGAAAGAACTTGATGCACTGATGTATGTTAAGTTAGACATTCTTGGGCTTGATAATATTGGTGTAATCAATGAAACCTGTAACCTAGCAGGAATCGAACGAATGACACCAGATAATGTCGATTTGGATGATGAAGATGTATGGAAAGATATTAGAGAAGATACAACTCTGATATTCCAATGGGAGTCAAGTTCGGCACAAGCATATCTGAAAAAGTTTATGTCGGATGAAACAATTGCTATTGCAAAGGCTCATAACAGGGATTTCTCCTATATTAAATGGTTCTCATTCGGAAATGGTCTTTTGCGACCTGGATGTGCAAGTTTCCGTGATGATGTGGCTGAAGGAAATATTTTGATTACCGGCTTTAAAGAACTGGATGATTTTCTTTCAACGACATCTGGACGAATTACAATGCAAGAGGACATTATGAAATTCCTTGTTAAGTTTTGTGGTTATTCGGATGCAGAATCAGATACAGTACGCCGTGGTATCGCAAAAAAATATGGTACTGAAAAATTTATTGATGAAATTCATGATAGATTTATCAGTTATTCAAATGAAACGTATAGTGCGCCAAAAGAACAGCTTGAAGAAATTTTCCCACCAATTAAACAAGGTATTTTGGATGCCACAAGATATGCCTTTTCGTGGAATCATTCAGATGCCTATTCGTGTATTGGATATATATGCGGTTACTTGCGGTATTATTATCCACTTGAATTTTTAACGGCAGCACTAAATACATTTGAAGGAAAAGAAGAAAAAACACTTAACATTACAAATTATACCAAAAAGAAAGGTATTCGAGTAGAAGGTATCAAATTCCGGCATTCTACAAGCGAATATACTTTTAATAAGGAAGAAAATGTAATTTACAAAGGGATTGCCTCAATTAAATATTTGAATGCAAAAGTAGCTGATGCATTTCAATCAATAAAAGATATGGAATTCAAAGACTTTATTCATTTGTTGGCTGTTGTAAAGGAAAAATCTCTTCCAGTCAATTCAAAGCAAATTAAAATACTTATTGAGTTAAATTTCTTTGAAGAGTTTGGAGAAATCAAAAATCTACTCAAGCAATATGAATACTTTGACTCATTGTATGGTAAAAAAATGATGAAAAAGGAAAAGGCTGAAGCACTTGGAATTCCGTTTGAGATAATCAGAAATAATGCAGAAAAAGAAAGCGAAAAGACATTTACGAAAGTGAATATGATGGGAGTATTGCATGATTTTATTTGTGTGATGCCATATGAAAAAACTACCTTTGTTGATCGTGTCGGTTATCAGATTGAGAATCTGGGATATATTGATATTGTTGATCCACAGTATAAAGGGTATGTTGTTGTGTTAGATGTTGAAACAAAATATACACCAAAAGTTAAAGTATATGCTTTAGCAAATGGCAACACTCTTGCTGTAAAAGTGGCAAAAAAAGATTTTAATAAAAATCCGCTACAACAAGGCGATATTGTTCGGATAGACAACCAAAAGAAAAAAGCAAAAGTAAAGATGTCAACAGATGGGAAATTTGTGCCAGTCGAAAATGAATTTGATTGGTGGATTACTAAATATGAAACGGTAGGTAAGTAACATTATGATGTTGGGAAAGTATAAATATACTGAGGCAGAAGAAAAAGAAATTCTGTCATCTATCGTCATTCTGATTGATACCAAAGAAAAAGTAAACAACCATATCACTGATTACTTTGACGCACATGGTATTCCTTATAAAAAGAAAGCATTGCAGAATGGCGATTACAGCTTTTACGTTCCGAAGAATGAGAAATTGTCAATTCCAAGAGATATTTATTTCAATGACGAAATATTCATTGAGCGAAAAGCAAATCTGGAGGAATTATCGGCAAACTTTTCATCTGAAAGAGCGAGATTTGAAAAAGAAATGGCAACAGCAAAAGCAAAGAAAAAATATTTGCTTATTGAGAACGCAGGATATGAAGATGTGGTAAATGGAAATTATGATACACAGTATAACAAAAAAAGTTATCTTGGAAGTATTCATAGTTTCAACCATAAATATGATCTTCAGATATTCTTTTTAAAAGAGCGTTCATATAGTCCCATATATATCTATGGAATTATGCAGTATTATTTACGCAACATGATTAAATAGAACAAACAAAAATAAAGTGGGTGGATAATATCTGCCCACTATAGGAGGAAAAATGTCAAGGCAAGATGATTTAAAAGAAATACGGGAATTAACCATAAAGCTAAATCAATGGTGTTATGAATACTATGTTTTATCAAAACCGACTGTATCAAATGATGTGTTCGACCAAAATTTCGATAGACTTAAATATTTAGAAGATAAAACTGGATTTTTCTTTTCTGGTAGTCCAGTAAGAACTGTTGGTTTTCGTGTTAGTTCTGAATTACCGAAAATCAAACATACTTATCCTTTACTAAGCCTGGATAAAACAAAGGATAGAAAAACTGCAATGAATTTCACAAAAGATCGTGAAGCGTTGCTCATGTATAAACTGGATGGTCTGACTATATGTTTGGTTTATGAGGATGGAAAACTTGTAATGGCTGCGACAAGGGGAAATGGTGAAGAGGGAAGTATTATTACTGATAATGCGAAAACCTTTGTAAATGTTCCATTGTCAATAGAATATAAGGGGCGATTGATGATTACCGGCGAAGGTATCATCCATAGAAATGACTTTGAAGCTATCAATGAACAAATTCCGAACAAAGAGGATAGATATAAAACTCCAAGAAACTTAGCAAGTGGATCTGTTCAGCAGCTTGATTCAAGTATTTGTGCTAAAAGAAAAGTATATTTCTATGCATTTAATGTCATTGAGGGATTGGATAACATCAATTCTTTAGATGATAGATTGGCGCAAATCAAAGATTATGGATTCGATATATGTAAATATATAAAATTTAATCCTAAAAATGTTGACTTTGATACATTTGATGATGTAATGGACAGCATGGTTATAAAAGCTCAAAAAGAAAACATTCCTATTGATGGATTAGTTGTTATGTATGATGATATCGAATTTGGCAAAAAACAAGGTAGAACAGGTCATCATTATAGAAATGGTATTGCTTTCAAGTTTAAAGAAGAAGAGGAAGAAAGTATAATTCGTGATATTGATTGGCAAGTTGGAAGAACTGGAAAAATTACGCCGGTTGCCATGTTTGATACAGTAATTCTTGATGGAACAGATGTAAGCAGAGCTTCATTACATAATCTAAGCATCATAAAAGAACTTGGTATTAAAAAAGGTTCAAAAGTTACTATTGTAAAGAAAAATGAAATTATTCCACAAATCATCAAGGCTGAATGTGGAACGGAAGAATTTGAAATTCCTAACACTTGCCCCGTTTGTGGTGGGGGCACATGTAAATGTTCAGATGGTGGTAGTGTTTCGTTATATTGTAAAAATAACGAGTGTGCTGCACAGAGCATTAGAAAAATCGCATATTTTGCATCGAAAGAATGTATGAATATTGATGGACTTTCTGAAAGAACTGTTGAGAAATTTATAGATGCCGGAATTATTAAGAACATACTCGATATCTATAAATTAGAAGAACATCATGATGAAATAGTTGAATTTGAAGGAATGGGCGAAAAACTGTTCGCAAAACTTTTATCTTCAATTGAAAAAAGCAGAGATGTGAAATTAGAAAATTTCATCGCAGCACTTGGGATTCCTAATATTGCTCTAAGTAAAGCAAAAATAATCAGTAGGAAATTTGCCGGTGATTGGAATGCTTTTGAAAACGCTTTGATGTCAAGATATGATTTTACAGAATTAGAATCATTTGGAACAGAAGTAAATAAATGTATTTATGAGTTCTACGATAGCACTTTTGTAAATAACAGTATGTATGCTGATTTGGTTTCATATATGCGCTTTATAAAGGAAGAAAAGAATACTTCAAATCTTTTTGAAGGAAAAATATTTGTAATAACTGGAAGTCTTAATATTTTTTCAAACAGAAAAGAGTTACAAGAAAAGATTGAATCATTGGGTGGAAAAGTAGCTGGTGGAGTTTCAAAGAAAACAACATATCTAATTAATAATGATATAGAGAGTTCTTCAAGTAAAAATAAGGATGCAAAGAAAAATGGTGTTCCGATTATTACAGAAGAAGAATTTTTAAATATGGTGGAACATGGATAAAGGATATATTTTAGTCGATAAAATTCCATGTAATTGCTATGAGTGTGATAATCATAATTATCACTTTTGCTCATGGACTGGTGATTGCATTGAAGATTATTTGAATGTTGAGGCTAGACCAGATTCGTGTCCAATCAGAATGCTCCCAGAAAAAATGAAATATCATGAAGGAGTATTTAATGGGCAAGTAAAAGGATGGAATCTTTGCCTTGAAAAAATAATAAAACAAGCACAAATAAAGGAGTAAACAATATGAAAATTACAGAATTAGAAATCAATATTATGGCAGTACCGCAGGGATATTATTTAGCACAGGGAATTTCAAGGGATTTGAATTTTAAAGTCGGACTTCCGGCATTATTTGAGAAAACTTACAATCTCAAAGAAAAACTTGCAGCAAATTATGATGAAGAAATTGAGATTGGTGAAGTATATCTTGTTGACAATGTTTATTCTTTGGTCGTAAAGGATAGTAGTTATGATAAACCAGACAGAGATGTTCTTATGGATGCATTAGTAGAATTAAGAGATCAGATGGAGGAAGATATGGTAACAAAACTTGCCATTCCAAAACTTTGCTGTGGCAGAAATGGTCTTGAATGGGATGATGTTAAAGCAATGATTAGTTTCGTATTTGGAGATTCTGATATTCAGATTCTTGTTTGTGTACAGTAGTGAAAATAAATGATTTAACAGGGAAACGCTTTGGCAAACTAACTGTCATCAAACGTGCAAATAATTATATTCCAGCAAGCGGAAAATATCAATTAGCACAATGGGAGTGTTTATGTGATTGTGGGAATAAAACAATAGTTATTGGAAGTAATTTAAAAAGAGGTAATACAACATCGTGTGGTTGTACAGCTATCAAGACGAGATCAATTAATGGGAAGAAGAATAAAAAATCAAATAGTTTCTTAGTTAATGAAAACTCTGTTATTGGTATTGATGGGAAAAACAATACATTTATATTTGATTCAGATGATTTTGATAAGGTATCAAAATATTATTGGTCAGTTAATACATGTACAGGTTATGTTTCAGCAAATATAAATAGTAAAAGTATTCTACTAAGTAGATATATCATGAATGTTGATGACGAAAACATTTTAGTAGACCATCGAAATCACATATTAACAGATAATACGAAAAGAAATTTAAGATGTACTTCCAAAGCAGAAAATTGCAGAAACAGTAAACCTCAAAAGAATAACACATCTGGAATTCCAGGCGTTTCCTATAACAAAAGAGCACACAGATGGGTAGCTTATATATACGTCAATAATGTAAGAAAACATCTTGGAACATACAAAAATAAAAATGATGCAATAAGAGCAAGAATAGATGCGGAAAATGAGTATTTTGGAGATTTTTCCTATCTGAATTCAATTGGAGGAAATGATAGTGGAACGAATACCAGTATATTTAGTTTGTGTAACAACAAACAATAATAATAAATATTACAGAATGATTCCTCATGGCGATACTTTTGAAGTTGAATACGGACGTGTTGGTGCAAGTTGCCAGCACGCCTCATATTCAATGTCGCAATGGGATAAAAAGTACAATGAAAAAATAAAAAAGGGATATGTCGATCAGACACATTTAGTACAAGATTTAATTCAAAAAGAACAGCCAAAGACAAAAGATGGTTATAAAGAAATTGAAGATAAGGCTATCGCAGAAATTGTTCAAAGACTTCAGGATATGGCGCATAAGAAAATCCAGGCAAACTACAAGGTTTCTTCCCAGCAAGTAACACAAGCTATGGTAGATGAAGCCCAGAATGTTATTGACAGCCTGATGAATAAAACCACACTGAAAGAGTTCAACAATACGTTGCTGACATTGTTTACGGTCATTCCTAGAAAGATGGGAAATGTAAATGATTATATTGCAAAAAGCGAAGATGATTTTGCCAGAATTCTTAAAGATGAACAGGATCTATTGGATGTAATGCGTGGTCAAGTAGTAACTCATATCGTACAAGATGAACCGACTGAAAGTGTTGAAGAAAAACAGGAAACCATATTAGAAGCTATGGGTCTTGTGTTTGAACCAACAACTGATGAAGATGTCAAAATGATTAAAAATCTTCTTGGGGATTGCCGGGATAAATTCTATAGAGCATGGCGTGTTACAAATGTTAAGACACAGAAAAGATTCGATAATTTTGTTAAAAAGGAAAAAATCTCAAATACAAAATTATTGTGGCATGGCAGCCGTAATGAAAACTGGTGGTCAATCATCAATACGGGTCTTGTACTTCGTCCAACAAATGCAGTCATTACCGGCAAAATGTTTGGCTATGGAATTTACTATGCTCCGAAAGCGAGAAAATCTTTGGGATATACTTCGCTGAGTGGATCATATTGGGCAAGAGGAAATTCTAATTCTGCATTTATGGCAATTATGGACGTTGCATATGGAAAGCCATACGATGTACATTCATTTGATAGTAAATACTATGATTTTAACTATGAAAAGCTGCAGAAAACTTGCCCAGGTGCAAATTGTCTACATGCTCATGCTGGTAGCATGTTAAGAAACGATGAAATTATTGTATATAAAGAGGATCAGTGTACTATTAAATACTTAGTTGAACTTAGGTAACTATATGAGAGGAAATGCAAAAGACAAAAGGATGCAATGGGGAAGAAAGAAAAACCATATGCAAGAAGTACATTTTTCAACTAAGAAACAGAAAAAGATTTTTCAGAGAAAGTTGAGAAATGGCAAACAAAGAGATATTACATCTGGCAACGCTTACCGCAAGGTAGGCGGTTATGCCAAATGGAAGTATGTATCATAAGGAGAATATTGCGTCAAAAACTTGATAAAATATGGTTTTTATCTTGTTGAATAATTTCCCCACTTTTAATTGATATATCGTTATAATTTGGTGATAATTCACCACTTTTAATATTATTTACCGCCATAATATAACATTTATCCTCCACTATTTATTGCTGTTGATTTAATATCGTGCCAAACCCTTGATATTTACTTACTTTACGGCATGAAATAAAAACCATATTCACACAGAAAATAGCTTGAAATTATTGCAAGCTCTTCCGTTGGATCTGAAAATAATGAAAACAAAAAATAGGATAAGAGAATGGTATAACTATTATGGCGGTGAAGTATATGTGAGTTTTTCCGGCGGTAAGGATAGTACAGTATTATTGGATATTGCCAGAGAATTATACCCAGACATTGAAGCCGTATATGTAGATACTGGACTTGAATATCCAGAACTTAGAGAATTTGTAAAATCTATTGATAATGTAACATGGTTGAAACCAAAAATGAATTTCAAAAAAGTTATTCAAGAATATGGTTATCCAATTGTCAGTAAGGAAATAGCAAATAAGGTTCATGGAGCAAAGCCTGGAAATACAAGGTGGCATCAAATGCATGGTACATATGTTGATCCTAATACCAGCAAATTATCTGCACATTTCAATTATAAGAAATGGGAATTTCTACTTAATGCAGATTTTAAAATTTCAGATCAGTGTTGTAGCATTATGAAAAAACGCCCATCATTAGAATTTGAAAAGAAGAGTGGTAAGAAACCTATTTTGGGATTAATGGCAGCGGAAAGTAAAAAAAGAAAAAGGGATTACATGAAAACAGGATGCAATGCGTTTGACAAAGAGCATCCACAAAGTCAGCCTATGGGATTTTGGACAGAACAAGACGTTCTGCAGTATTTATATGAAAAGGAAATTCCGTATGCTTCTGTATATGGTGATATTGTTTTGGAAGATGGGAAATATCGCACGACAGGATGTAATAGAACAGGGTGTGTATTTTGTGGTTTTGGTTGTCATCTTGAGAAAGAATCGAATAGATTCCAAATGCTCAAAAAGACGCATCCTAAATTATGGGAATATTGTATGAAACCAATTGAAAATGGTGGACTTGGTATGAGAGAAGTAATGGATTTTATAGATGTTCCCGTGGAATAAACAGGCATAAATAATGTATTGACATTTATATAAAAGGTGATATAATGTAAAGGAATAGTAGATGTGAAGTCTACTTATCCTTTTACGTTTAACAAGCAAAAATAAAGACAACCAAAAAGAAAGGATAAGAAGATGGAACTCAATAAACTATATAATATGGATTGCATGTCATTCCTCCAGACCATAGATGGGGGGCAATTTGATTTAACAATAACAGATATTCCTTATGGAGAAGTAAATCGCTCAAGCAATGGATTAAGAAATTTAGATAAAGAAGATGCCGATATAATGATTTTTAACCTACAGGATTTTCTTGATAAAGTCTATGAAGTTACTAAAAGTACGATCATTATATTTTGTGGCAAGGAACAGCTATCTGAAATTCATAAATTCTTTTCAGAGAAACAAAAGAAAGGAAAAGGAACAGTCCGGCAGCTTGTGTGGAAGAAAACAAATCCATCGCCGATGAATGGACAAAATATTTATCTCTCAGGTATTGAGAACGCTGTTTGGTTTAAAAAGCGTGGTGGAACGTTCAATGCTCATTGTAAAAATACAGTATTTGAATACCCATGTGGAAGAAATAAACTTCATCCGACAGAAAAGAATCATGAACTATTACGAGAACTGATAAGAGATAACAGTAATGAGGGAGATATTGTTTTTGATCCGTGTTGTGGAAGTGGCGCACATTGTCTTGTAGCAAAAGAAGAGGGAAGGAATTATATAGGAATTGAGTTAAATCATCAATATTATGAAGTTGCAAAAGAAAGATTGCAACGAGAGTGCTAAAGCAAAAGTGGGGGTTATTAAATGAAAATTGTTGGAGTGGATATTTCATCAAAACCAGATCAGACCATAGAAAGTACAGCAAAGGGTAAAGTTGTAAATTATGGTGCGACATTTTGTGACGAAGGATTAAAGTGTGATAGTTGTGGTGAAATCAATAATTATAAAGTTATAGGATTTTGTGATGGCATTAACATGTATGGAAAGGTTTTAAAATGTTGCAATTGCGGAAACGAAGTTAAACAGACAGTGGAGTTTTCTGTAGAAAGTCGTAACATCCGCATCCCTGGGCTTATGGTATAGAAATATTATCAAAAATGAGGTGCTTAAAATGAGTGAAAGAAACAGAGCGTGGAGAAGAAAAAAGAACTTTTCAAAAGGACGTAGAAAGAAACATATTGCAATGGCGGTTTGTAGAAACTGGTGGTATGAGCATGATGGGCAATATATTAAAGGCAAAATCCATTGTTCTTGCCCTTGCTGCAGTCCTAAAACAAATAACCGTGGGCGATATGGAGTATCAGTGAATCTTAAACACTCAGACAAACAGAAAGTAGACTCAATGTGTTCTCAGATTTCGGATTATCTGAAAGGTGATTATGAAATTGCAGTCTAAATAAGCAATAATAAAAATGGTTCATCTGCCAAACAAGATGATTAAATAAGTGAAATTTAATGGTTGGTTATGCAAGGTCACTTAGCCAGATAGGAGAGCTATGGTAGATATACAGTATAAAGATGGAAAATATATAGTAAACGCCACAATACAAACTGAAATTTCGACACTTGATATAGCAAAAGTACGAGAATATTTCATTTGTGATTGTGAAGCAGAATTTGCTGAAGCTATTCGTAGTATGGTTACAGAAAATGCTATTTTGAGAAAAGCAATGAAAGAACGAATGGAGAATAAGAGCAATGAAAATGATTAATACAAGTGAATGCGAACAGTGTGAACACGGTAAAATTGACGATTCTAACAAAGCTAGAATAAAAGTCCACTGTGATGTAAAGGGAAAAGATTATATTTACGGCGCATGTATTCCATGTGAAGATGCATCGTTTAGAAAAGGAGAAAAGAAGAAATGAAGATTAAGAATATTACAGATGTTGAAACATTTCTGGAAGTAGTAAATCAATGTGAAGGAGATGTCACGCTTACTTCTATTTATGGAGATAAATTTAATCTCAAATCCACACTGACACAATATGTTGCAGTTGCAGCATTGGTTGGTGAACATGGGGAGGAACTTGAACTTTGGTGCTCTAATAAAAACGATGAAGCAAAATTTTTTAGAATGTTTCATGATAACCCGAACATGGTATAAAGGAGAAAGCAATGAATGAAGAGAAATTTAAAGTAAGAATAGGTGAAATACTTGTCGCACAGACAGATATTACCTATGAGAATGATAAAGATCAGAAAACTACAATTAAAAAGGGCGAAAAGTCAATTCTTGGTTTTGATGGTGCGATTCACCGTTTAAAACAAAGAACTATCATTATTCCAGATGAATCATTTGAAATTGTAGGATATTGTGCAGCAGGGTTAGCAGAGTTTATCACAGCATGGCTTGATAAAAACCTTGATTTGGAAAATACCTTGAAAAAGTCAGAATATTCAGTGGATGATGTAAGAGAGTGTATAGAAACGGCACTTATTGAAATTGGAATGGAGGCAGAACCTGATGAAAATGAAGAAGATGCTGAAGAATATGTTTCCGATATTTAAAAGCATTGATGAAAAATTCGCAGAAATTGGATTTATAAAGATCGAAGAAGATGAATATGGGGCTGTGTATAAAAGAAGAATAGATAAATACAATTACACACAGACGTTAGATTTAGTACATAAAGCAAGCGGTAGACATATTATTCAGTCTTATGATGAAGAACTTACGGATCAGAAGAAAATCGGCAATACATGTGTTGGTTTAACAATGTATGAAGCAAAACTTTGTGTTAAGAAAATGAAACAAATGGGATGGAAAATAACAAAAGAACCCATAGAAAATGAAAATGGTGACATAGTTCTTACAGCAGATCAAACAAAAGAACTTATTATGAAAAATAAAAAATACAAAGAAAAGGAGTAATACCTATCCTAGTGAAACTAGGTTTTGTGCCGGAGAATGGGAATGGGCATAAGTAAAATAAGTCATTGTGGCTGAAAAGGTTTAGGGAAGAAATGAACTAAATCAAGTTGTATAAACAACTGATGAGAGCAATCTAAAATATTAACCACGCACTAGATAGTGTTAGTGGTTGGTATGAATACTCGCACAAGCGAAGATTTGGTAATGAAACAGTCATTGCCATTATCTGTAAAAATATTATTAACAAAGTCTCGTATTAGGGATTGGTACAATGAATTTTGTGGAGATGTATATGTAAGTTTTAGTGGTGGAAAGGATAGCACTGTACTTTTAGATTTAGTACGCAGTATGTACCCAGATGTAGTTGCGGTATATGTTGATACAGGGTTGGAGTATATAGAAGTAAGAAATTTTGTAAAAACAGTTGATAATGTGATTTGGTTAAGACCAAAGATGAATTTCAAAGAAGTCATTATGAAATATGGTTATCCAATAATCAGTAAAGAACAATCACAATACATTAGAGAATATAGAACCACAAAATCTGAAAAACTCAGAAACATTAGATGGAATGGTAACAAATATGGCAGAGGGAAAATATCAGAAAAGTGGAAGTTTTTAGTTGAAGCTCCGTTTTCCATTGGTAATCAATGCTGCAATATTATGAAGAAAAACCCATCAAAACTTTTTGAAAAGAAAACTGGCTTACATCCATTTATCGGTACAATGGCATAAGAATCCGCTTTGAGAAAATCAGGCTGGATCAAATATGGATGCAATGCTTTTGAAAAGAAAAGACCAACTTCTCAACCTATGAGTTTTTGGACTGAGCAAGATGTATTACAGTATATCGTTGAAAATAATCTCGATTACGCCTCATGTTATGGCGAGATATTACAAGATGAAAATGGTAAATATTATACTACTCAATGTCAAAGAACAGGTTGTGAGTTTTGTCTATATGGGATTCAAACAGATGGATGTCCAAATAGACTACAAAGGATTAAAGAAATGCACCCACAGAGATATGATTTTATTATGAAATCTGTTGAGGCTGGTGGACTTGGATATAAGGATGTACTTGATTGGATCAATGAAAATTCAAGTATAACTATTCCATATAAATAAGAAGAAATACATTAAAAGGAGATCATAACAATGGATTTAAAACAGACAGTTGAAATGATGAATAGTGCTGATTATAAAGAAAGATTCAAAGCAGAATATCACCAGGTTGCTATCCGATATGGCAAGTTAAATACAATGGTAGATAAATATAAAAAGGGAATTCTGGAGTTTAAGCCTACATGTCCTATGAGCATTTATGAACTTCAGCTTAGAGCTATGCGTGATTATTTAACTATCCTTGAAGCAAGGGCAGCTATTGAAGGAGTTGAACTATAATGAAAGGATTTCTTATAGTCGATAAATTCCCAGAAAGTTGCATTGGATGCATGTTTAATGATATGGGATTTTGTCAGGCAATTCATGAAGGTGGAGAAAATATTCCCGATGAAGATATAGACAATAAACCTGAATGGTGTCCTATTCAGGAATATAAAGAAAGATAAAAAATCTTTTTCATTTGATTCTCTGAAATACCGTCATATAGGCATTTCCAGAAAGTCAAATGAGAGATTTTATACTAACTACGCAACAAAACAATATACGAAAGGCTTATAAATCAATGGTTTTTAATGAAGTAAATAAAAAAGATTTTATATTAGATATTCTAGTAGCTTGTGAAGAATCACAAGAAGTATGCAAAGCATTTAGAGAAAAAGGTCATAATGCTTTTAGTTGTGACATAATGGAATGCTCTGGAAACCACCCGGAGTGGCATATAAAAGATAACGTACTTCCGTTATTAAACGGAAACTGTAGCTTTAAAACAATGGACGGAAAAGAACATAATATTGATGGTAAATGGGATATGATTCTCGCATTCCCACCTTGTACACATTTAGCTGTAAGTGGTGCAAAACATTTTGAGAAGAAAAGGGCAGATGGAAGACAGCGAGATGGTATTGAATTTTTTTGCCAGTTTTTAACTGCTGATTGTGACAAAATTTCCATTGAAAATCCAATTGGGATAATCAGTGGAGATTACATAAAAAAGTGGTTTCCAGATTTAGCACAAAAATATGGTTTACCGATAAAACCTACACAAATAATTCAGCCATATGAATTTGGACATCACACGAAAAAATCAACTTGTCTTTGGCTTAAAGGATTGCAAAAATTAACACCAACAAACATAGTTGAACCGAAAATAATTACATATAAAGGTGGAGCTAAATTTGGTGCAGGAATTGAACAAGTATTTGATGAAAATGGAAAAGCAATTCCATTTCACGATCCAAGAACTGCTAAAGCAAGAAGTAAAACATTCTCAGGTGTAGCAAAAGCAATGGCAGGCACATGGGGATAATAAAGATAAAAGTAAATTTTTATTTTGTTTGTCTAAATCCATTGGTTTTACTACCTCCGTTTATTCTTTATATAAAATAATTAAGCAATTCTTTTAATTGCATGTTTTTGAAATGAGCAATATAAGCCAATCATAGAGATTAAGATAAAAATTTACTTCAAAAAGGATTATCTGTATTGAGTCTTTTTGATGGTATTAGTTGTGGAATGTTAGCTTTAAAAAGAGCTGGTATTCCAGTAAAGAGATATGTGGCATATGAAATTGAGAAAAATGCAATCAAGATAAGTCAAAAGAACTATCCACAGATTGAACAATGTGGAGATGTACGAACGGCAGATTTCAGTCAATACGAAGGTTTTGATTTGTTGATTGGTGGGAGTCCTTGTCAGGATTTATCAAATTACAAATATGATCGTGGAGAGGTAAAAGGACTTGATGGAGAGAAAAGTGGTCTATTCTATTACTATGTCAAGGCTCTAAAAGAAGTAAAACCTAAATATTTCCTGCTTGAAAACGTTGCAAGTATGGAAAAGAAATGGGCAGATGTAATATCAGAAGAATTAGGTGTAGAACCAATAATGATTAACTCAGCTCTTGTATGTGCAGCAGAACGAAAGCGGTTGTACTGGACGAATATACCGAACATAGAACAGCCAGAAGATAGAGGAATTGTACTGAAAGATATTGTTATTCCGACAAATGAAGTACCAGATAAATATTGGTACACAAAATATCCAATAACTGTTCATGACGGTGATGTAAAAGTAAAAGCCACTATCCATTTGAATAGCCATAGACAGGCGAAGGAAGTATATGGATTGAATCATAAATGTAATACATTACTTTGTGATGGAAATGGTGGAAATCTAGCAAAGAAAGTATATCAGGATAACAGGGTAAGAAGATTAACGCCTCTTGAATATGAACGACTGCAGACATTGCCAGATCATTATACGAATTGTGTGGCAGATAGCAGAAGATATACAGCAATAGGAAATGGGTGGACAGTTGATGTCATATCCCATATTTTAAAAAATATAAACACGCAATAATAAATGCAAAACAAAATTGTTTTTTTATTTACTTATGGAACATAAAAACAGCTAATATAGGCAATTTCAGAACCTTATGGGTATTTTCTTATGAATATTTCATTTACCTAAAAACTCTGAAATTACTTACTGTAGCTTATTTGAAAGGATGTACAAATTGGAAAATATAAATAAAAAAACAATTCCAAATTGGGAATTGGTAAATTTTTGTGAAATAGATAAATTTGCTGCTCAGTCATATTGTGCCATTCACAATGTTGACGAAAGTAAAAACATAGGTGATATTACAAAAATCAATGAAAATGAGATGAAACCATTTAATATGATTTGTGGTGGATCACCTTGTCAGGATTTTAGTGTTGCCGGAAAACAAAAGGGTAGTATGTGGAAATGTGCAGATTGTGGACATGAGTATAATCCACTTACGGTACATTTTTCTCAGAGACATAAATGCCCGAAATGTGGTAGTGAGAATCTGGATAAGACACGTTCTTCATTATTGGTAGAATGGTTAAGAGTAATAAGAGCAAATAAACCACAATGGGGAATATATGAGAATGTAAAAAATATTGTTGGAAAAGCATTTAAAGAAACATTTGATATGTTTATCGAAGAACTGCATGAGTATGGATATAACACATATTATAAAGTTCTCAATGCAAAAGATTTTGGAATACCTCAGAATAGAGAAAGACTTTACCTTATCATTATTAATAAAGATATTGATAATGGGAAATTCCAATTTCCTGAAGGATTTGACAGTGATATTGTTATGTATGACATCTTAGAGGATGAAGATAATGTAGATGCAAAATATTACGTTGATTCAGCCAAAGAGAAAGAAGCATTACAAGAAATGATTGATTCGGGTAAATTAAATAAAGACTACTCGAATACTGTAAGATGGGGGGGGCAGAGGCTCACTAGACAGACATCAGTGGGATCTTGTTCAAGTACCCAACAAGGAGCAATCATAAGTAATTGCGGAAAACATATAGATAAATTCACTGATTGTGCAAATACATTACTTGCACGTGATTATAAAGGGTTTGGAAATCAAGGGATGAATGGAATAATTTCAATTAAGCCAGACTGCCAAGAAAGGAAATAATATGGAACGATATATTTGTGAAAGAAGATGGGATGAAGGAATGAGATCTTTCAAGGGGGGGCTTTGTGGCACAATTCGCACAATTAATGCAGGAGGAGATAAACGAGTGATTATTGAAAATGAAAATAACATTAGTACAGATGATTATGCAATAAGAAGATTAACACCAAGAGAGTGTTGGCGTTTAATGGATTTTTCCGACAGTGACTTTGACAAAGCCAAAGCTGTCGGAATGAGCGATACACAACTATACAAGCAAGCTGGGAATTCTATTTGTGTTGGTGTCCTATATAATATTTACAAAAACCTATACAGTGCAATGCCTTACTTATTTGAAAACTTAAAAGTAAGTAGTTTTTTCTCTGGTATTGGTGCGTTTGAGGTAGCATTAAATAGATTATATAAAAATATAAATTCTGAAAATTTTTGCAATCCGCAGGTAGAGTAACATCTACTTGCGGTAAAGATAAATTCACTGATATTACTAATTTTGAACTTACAAGGAGCGAATGGGTAAATAAGAAATATAAAGATTTCTTTGAAAAACACAATTATTTACCAAAATTCTTTGAAGTATATAACGGATTAGAAGTAAAGAATTATGCTCCAACGCTCTCAACAAGAAGTAATGGAGCTATGGGAAGTGGAACAGCATTGATTATCAATGAAAGGAATTAATCGTGATATGCAAAAATCAACTAATGAACAACCAAAAATAAAAGTATTAGGTAGATTAAATATAAATGGACACGATTTACTTAAAAGAATTTACTCCATAGAAGGATGTTGTCCTACTTTGACAACGATGATGGGGGGGGCAAACCCAACCTAAAGTAGTCGTTAGGAGGAAACATGAGTGATATGAAGCCGAGGTTTCTGGGTGGTTTTGGCGAAAGAAACTTCGGCAAGCAATATCGCCAGGGAAATAGAATCTATGATGCTGATGCCATAGCAGTATGCTTAACGGCACAGCCATTAGGTAATATGGGAGGATATAGTAGTTTGTATGTTGTCAGAAAAAAGAAAGGTAAAAAAGATGGGAAATGTATCAACGAAAAATAGTCAAGCTGGCACAGTATATTCGCCGGGGGGGCTGTTCCCTACTATATGTGCTGGAACACATGGTTATGCAATAGGATATATAATTGTTGATAATTTTTCTTCTGGTCGAAAAAGGAGAAGATAATATGACATATGGATTTATTTGTCCTGAATGTGGACATAAAGAAAAAATAGAAATGCCAATTACAAAATATACATCAGAAGGGCATATTTGTCCTAAATGCAATAGTGAAATGAAAAGAGATGTTTCAACTATGGGATGTATGAGTATTGATAAAACGGGCGATTTTTACAGACGTATAAATTAAAGAGGAAGAGAAATGGGAAATATTCAAGACAAAATTGATGTAGTAATGCGAGAAATCTCAGATTATGGTTCTTCATTTAAAAGTACCATAAGTGAACTTCTTACAAAGGGTATTGTTTACGATCAAGTAAAATGGGAACGTGATATTGCAATTTCTCAATTAAATGACTTAGGGATAGGATTCGGCGAAGATATTACGAAATATAAAATCGCAATCAAAAATATTCCACATATGACAAAAGAGAATGTTATGCACACGGTTTGTAATACAGAGTGGGGATTGGATGCAAGATATGTTTGCCCAGAATGCTTGCAGCCGGTGGAAAAGGAACATAAATTTTGCCCTCATTGTGGCAAGGCTTTAAGCTGGTTTATTGTTCCAAAACCAACAGCAGAAGTACGAAATAGATTTATTGCAAATGCTAAAAATGGTGTAAGACAATTTCTTAGGAGTACATCATCGCATTATTATTCTGTCAAAAATTATAGGAGCAAAATAAATGAGATATAGAACTAAAATGTATAAACGGACAAGTACAACTGTAGATACTGGCACAATGGGATTTCACGATTATGAGACACGATATCAGACTATTGAAGAGTTTTTCGATATGGTGAATAAAGCTATGGACGATTTACGAAATAGTGGTGCAAAGGAGATCTCAGTACAATATCTTACGGAAACACATACACAAGAGATTAATCGTGCAATCATTACATACATGATTTAAAACAGGAGGAAGTTATGTGACACTTATTGTAAATTTATTCGGTGTTCCTGGTGCTGGTAAAAGCACTGGTGCAGCACAAGTTTTTGCAAATCTCAAAAAGAAAGGCATAAATGCAGAATTGGTAACAGAGTTTGCAAAGGATAAAGTGTGGGAAGAAAATCAGGAAGTCTTTAAAAATCAAGCATACATATTCGGGAAGCAAAGTTTTAAAATCAGCCGATGTGACGGAAAAGTAGATGTGATTATTACAGACAGTCCATTACCACTAAGTATCTTCTGCAATAATGATCCGTTATTAACAGAAAACTTCAATAAAACTGTTATGGATGTATTCAACGGATATGAGAATTTGAACTATCTCTTGATCCGCACAAAACCATATAATCCATCCGGGAGATTTCAAAGCGAAGAAGAAAGCGATGCTTTAAAAGAGCCATTAACGAAATTATTGAGGGCATGTTGTATTCCTTATAAAGAAGTTACTGGTGACGATGATGGTTACAATATGATTACCAACGAAGTATTGAATAAGTTGAATAAATAGGAGGAATGGTTAATGTACGACAAAGACAAAAGGCGTAAGAGAAGAATTTGTGATAGGAAATATAAGAAAAAACTCAAAAGAATGAATCGCTATAGTGGAGCTGTATATGAAGTTGATGGAGAAAAGCATACTGGTCACTGTCAGAGTCGTACAGTTGCAAAGCCATTTTGTCGCCGGATTTATAGAGGAAAGATTTCTCCATATTGTAAAAAGCAGACAAATAGAATTGTTAGAAAATATAAAGGCGAAATACCTAAAGGCTGCGGATATAGAAAATTATTTGATATGTGGTATGAAATGTATTAGGGAGGATATATGGAAGTACATGAATTTTTAGAGTCGAAGTTGGGAGCAGACATAAAAAAGCAGCTCACTATTCTTATTGAAAACGGTGGTATATTTGACCTTATTGAAGAAATAGTTAAAGACAAAATGAATGAGGAAATTGAAAGCGAATTAAAAGAGAGTTTGGGGATGAAAGAATTTGTTCCACAATCATTGACAATAGAACATATTTCTAAGTTAAGAGAATTAGCACATATGGCTGAAACAAACAATAATAAAAATGAGGTTAATATTGACAAAGAAATCAGATTAACCAAAAGGAATATAAGATATTGTAAAAATCCATTGGAAAAGCGGAATCTCGAAAAACGATTGAATGAATTATATGCAGAAAGGAAAAAGTTATGGAAAACCAAAGAGAATGTTACGAATTGACGCTTGCGCCGAATTATGTTTCTGATTGGGAATTTAATGATGCTATTAGAGAACTAATACAGAATGGTATAGACCAACAAGTAATCGCCCCGAACAATAAGTTTACAATTAAATATGATCGTGAACACCAGGAACTTACGCTTAGAAACCCATTTTCAAAACTTAAAAGAGACACGTTGCTTCTTGGTTGTAGTAGTAAAGCAAACAATGAAGAAACTGTCGGGCAGTTTGGAGAGGGATATAAAATTGCAGCACTTGTTCTTACACGTTTAGGAAAAACATTTACTATTTATAATAATGAGAAAAATGAGAAATGGACGTGCCGGTTTAAAAACTCTACAAAATGGTTACACAAAATTTTAGCTTTCTATATTGAAAAGAATAATACCCAAAACACGGGGCTTGATATTGTGATAGGCAATGTGACACGTGATGAATATGATGGTATTGATTGGATTTGGTTAGATAGTGATGGCTATGAGTGGAATAGAATTCAGACAAGTTATGGCGAAATCCTTACAGACGAAGAACAGCTTCAAAGAATATATGTAAATGGTTTATATGTTTATACTGACGATTGTATGGAGTATGGATTTAATTTTAAGCCTAAGTACATAAAACTAGAACGTGATAGGAAGACATGCAGTAGTTGGGATATTGGAGAAATTACGGCAAAAATGATAATGGAGGCAACCATATCGGGTGATATCACAATTGAACGACTTTCTGAGATGATGGATGGTAATTGCGCCGAGACATATCATTTCGGATTTAACAAATACTCAAGTAATGCTAAGACTATTGCAAAACAATTACTTGAAGCATTCGATGAAAAGCATCCAATGTTTTCAGTGCCAGTTTATAAACAGGATCAGATTGATAGAGTAAAAGCATTAGGTGGAAACCCTATTGTTGTAAGTGCGAGAATTGCAGATTTACTTTCAGAGGAAATTGAAAATAGAATTCAAAAACTTGCCGATACAATGCCAAGAGATGTTCTTACAATAAAAGACCAGCTTGAAATTTGGCTTGCATGTTATCAATCTAAATTGCCGGAAAAAGCAATCAATGAATTAAATGCCATTATCGAATTAATGGATTAAGGAGGACTTATGGAAATCACAACTGGATTAAAGAGAAGATTTTGCAAAAACTGTAATATTCCTATATCAATTTTTATTGAACCATTTTTCTCAGATCGTATTCTGCTATTTGATAAATATTTTAATACAATTGAAGAATATAATAAATTCTTAGAATCTATTAAGTTGTTTAATAACGAACAGGATTATTACGAACACTATAATAAAACAAAAGACGCTGCAATTAAATTCATTCAATCAACAAAAGGATACGAAAGATTCAACAACATGGATATGACTGAAATTTCAAAGGCTATTGCTAAATACCATATTCCATCATCAGATATTTATAAACCTATGAATGATGGAAAAAGATTTATAAGCATTGATATGAAACAAGCAAACTTCCACGCATTAAGAGAATATTCGCCGGATATTTTTAATAATGCTAATACATGGGAAGAATTTATGCAGAATTTCACAGATGACCAGCATATTATTGGTAGCAAATATATAAGACAAGTCATATTGGGAAATTGTAACCCAAAACGGCATATTACATATGAAAAATATTTAATGAGCCTCCTTATCCCTTATCTGACCGAAGTTGTTTTACTGAAAGATATTGTTTGTTTTACGAATGATGAAATCATAATTCAAACAGACAATAATAAAAGGTATAATGCTTCAAAGATAAATGAATATATTCTTAATTCTTATTTAGTGGCAAAAATCCCACTGAAAGTAGAAGAATTCGAGCTGAAGAATATAGGAGATGGTTTAGGTTTTATCAAATTATATGATGATGAACATTTCAAATTAAAATGTGTTGATAATGATTTTCTTCCCATGATTTTGCGATTAATGCATTGTAATGAAGTAAGGCTATCGGATTTATTTTTCATACACAAAGATTCATTAGCAAGGTTTAATAGTATACCTAAAAATATTCGTAAAGCATTCAATTATGATGGAGGTATCAAGCAAATATGACAGCAAAAGAAAAATTAAAAAAACTTCTTGAATGGATTACAAAAGAAGAGGATATGAGAACAGATTTTGCCACAAAATGTTTTGACAAAAATAATATGTTCGGTATGCAGATACATAACGCTGAAGCATCTATGTGTACAAAAGTGCGGTGGACATTGGAAGATATGTTATCTGGTGAAGGAAGTGAAAAGATGGAGTTTAATGAAGCATTTGTATTAATGAAACGTGGAGCAAAAATCAAATTGCCAGAATGGGAAGGCTTTTGGTTTTGGTCGGAAGAAAAGCAGACAATTATTATTCATTGCAAAGATGGAAAAGAGTTAGATATTCGTGAAACTGAGGATGTTGGTTTCACTATGAATAATATCTGCAGGAGTGATTGGATCGAGGTAAAATAATGGATGAAAAATGCGAAAACTGTAAATTCTTTTGTAAATTAAATCTATTCGCACGTTATGTTGAAACAGTAGGTGGAATGGGGTATGTATCTGGTTGGAAAGTTGGAACATTATATTCAAAATTTAATGAATCGCATGGATGTAGTGTATTTTTAATGGATAGTGGTAAAGTCCATGAAGTCCTACCAAATGACAGATGCGAACTATTCCAACCAAAAGAAAAAGAAGAGGAAAATTATGGCAAGAAATAGATACCCTGGTTATTGCTATTGTTGTGGTAAATATATAAAACCCGGTTACGGTCATTTTGAAAGACATAATGGTGGATGGAGAATAAAATGCGTAAAATGTGCAAGTGGAAGAATTGTGCATGATACAGATAAAGAAGTAAAGCGAATAGTGGGATCATAATACTGTTCGAGAAAATATTTATGTTACTAAGAAAAAATGGGCATTAAGCCCATTTTTTATATAAAATTTTGAAAAGGTACTTGACAATCACATGAAAAAGCGTATAATATAATTAAACAAGCAAAAATAAAGAAAGGATATTAAATGATTAAACAAGTTGGTAATAATTTAAAACTCATGGATGATAATCATTTGAAAAAGATTATTAAAGAATCATATGACAGGGGCATTCTGTTCGGAACAAAAACAACCGCTAATGCAGTATTAAAAAATCTGAACGAAATGACCTCTGATAATTTTGAGGAAATCAAAGAAAGGCTTGTTCGGTTTTGTACTAATGTGCAAGCTGTATAATAGATAAGGAAAGGAGAAATACATATAATGGACAAAATGGTTATAACAAAACATGCTATGTCACGTTATGCCGAAAGAATTGCTGGACGAGATGAACTTATAGACATCAATATCTATATCGCTCAGAATGAAGATAAGATCGTTGAAGATATTAATAAAATGTGCGAACATTCAGAATTGATTTATACCGGCAAGGTTGGCAATCGTGACAATAATCCAGTCAATGTATATTTGTCTGGAACGTGGATTCTTTTAACTGACTTGACAGAAACCAAAGTTATCACATTGTACAAAGTTGAGTTTAATGTTGGTGAAGATTTCAACAAGCATTTTATTCAAAAGATTCTTGATAAACTAGCAGAGGATAAAAAGGTTCTGGAAGAGAAACGTGCAGAAATCAACACAGAGAAATCAGCTTATGAGCAGATCATCAAAGACAATGAAGATATGATTAATGAATATCGTGGCACAATCAAGATGCTCGAACGGAATAATGCTGATTATAGAGAAGCAATCGAAAGTATGAATGCCAGATGTGTTGCTGCAGAGTTGGCAGTGAAACGAGATATTGAAAGTCTTGTGATGAAGAAAGAATTTTAATTTGCAATAAACAAGCAAAAATAAAGGAGTAACAATGTATAAACAAATAATTGTGGTGAATAAAGAACTGAATATGAGTCCTGGAAAATTAGGTGCAATGGTCGCACATGGGGCAACATCATTTTTCTGTGAGTGGTTCAGACATAACGTAGCAACTTCAAATGAGACATATAATGATTATTTGATTAAGCCAACCGCAAGAGTAGATAAAGAACTATTTGCACAATGGATTAGTGGAAGTTTCACGAAAATTGTTCTTGAAATTGAAAACACAGAAGAAATGAAAAAGTTAATCAAAACAGCGCATGAATATGGAATGATTAACAGAAAAGATTTTTTCAATGTCGTAGACGAATCAACAGAATTTTTTGATATTCCACAGTGGGCGGTAATTGCTTTTAGACCTATGGAGGCTGAGAAGATTGATCCGATTACTGGTGATTTGAATTTATACGGATATGAAAATAAAACGTTTGATTTTGGGGTAGGAAAACATGAAACTTTGTGAAATAGAAGATTGTGATGAATGTCCGATAAAAGATGAAGGGATCTGCCCCGGTGGTTGGACTTCTGGAGCTGGTGGAGTTCCCATTGAACCTCCATGTACGAGTTGGGATGGGGATGAAGAGGTAGATGATTATATTGAAGGATATTATGCGAGTATACTGGCAAGAGAAGAATGGGAAGATCGCATGTGGGAGGAAGAGCAGAAGCGAAAACGTAAAAATGAAATCGCTAGAAGAAAGCGTCAATATCTTAAAATCTACTGCATTGCCGAAAGATGTGAGGTAAAGCAGTTAAAGAAAGAATTGAATAATTATGAAAGAGCTGTAAGTTTTGCAAATTCTTTTGCAACAGCATTTAATATAACGAACGAAATGTTTGGATATTCTGAACGAAAAGAAGTAAATCCGGCACTTGCAAGTAAAATAGAATCTCTTAAAAAAGAACTTGAAATTGCAAAACAAAAGTTGAAAGAAAAACAGAAAGAATGTAGAAATACAGAAAAATATAAGAATATAGGCAAGGAGTAATATAATGAGTGATTTACACATTAAAGACTTTATTAAGAAAGTTGGAGAAAATAATGTAAAACATGGTTTTAGAGATAGAGATATACATGAAACAGAATTTGTTGCACTTATTCACAGTGAAGTCTCTGAAATTCTTGAGGAAATGAGAAAAGGTAAAACTCCGACAGAAACATATTATAGAGAAGATGGTAAGCCGGAGGGAATTCCACCTGAACTTGCTGATGTTGTAATTAGATGCTTTGATATGGCAGATTATTACGGAATTGATTTGGAGGCTGCAATTATTGAAAAGATGGAATTCAATAAGAGCAGACCATATAAACACGGTAAAGAGTTTTAAAAATAGAACCAAATTAGAATTTTATGAAGTGGAGGATTTTACCTAAAAACAATGAAAATTGCGATAGTTGATGCCGATTTAATAGGGCGAAAGAACCATAGATTCCCAAACTTAGCATGTATGAAACTGTCTTCATACCACAAAATGTTAGGAAATGTCGTTGTTCTTGAACAAAATTACAACAATTTGCACAATTATGATAAAATTCTAATTTCTAAGGTTTTTACTGATACAGTAGTGCCAGAAGAAGTTTTGAATATGAAAAATGTGGAATACGGTGGAACAGGATTCTATTATGATAAAGCTCCAAAGCTGCCTGATGACATTGAGCATATTTTCCCTGATTATCATTTATATGATGATTTTGTGAAAGAGCAGATTAAGAAAGGCGTAAAGCCGAAGGATTTAAAGGAATACACCGATGTAAGCATAGGTTTTACTACAAGAGGTTGTATACGACAATGTAAGTTTTGTGTGAATCAGAATTATAAGAAAGCAAGTATTCATAGCAGGATTGAAGAATTTTATGATCCGACACGAAAGTATATTTGTTTGCTTGATGACAATATATTCGCTTGCAAAGACTGGAAGCAAGTATTTGATGAACTGATTGCTACAGGTCACAAATTTTATTTCAAGCAAGGTATGGACGAAAGACTGTTGACAGATGAGAAGTGTGAGTATCTTTTCAATAAGGCAAATTGGTATGGAGATTACACATTCGCATTTGACAATATTAAGGATAGAGAAATCATAGAAAAGAAACTGCAAATGATAAGGGAGCATACGGATAAGCAGTGTAGGTTTTATGTATTTTGTGGATTTAATCATAATGATCCAGGTATTTATTCAGATGAATTTTGGAAAAATGATATTGCAGATTTGTTTGAGAGAATAAGTATTTTGATGAAATATAAGTGTTTACCATATATTATGCGATACATGGATTACGAGAAATCACCATTCAGAGGAATGTACATAGACATAGCCAGATGGTGCAATCAACCAAGTTTCTTTAAAAAGAAGACATTCAGAGAATTTTGCATAACGAATGGTAAAGAGTCATCATGTATGAAATACGCAAAATATTTTGAACAGCAATGCCCAGATATTGCAGAGAAATATTATGATTTAAGGTTTACAAATAAATGAAAAATAAATTGTTTTTGTTTTTTAATAAACAAGCGGTAATAATGGAGGAAATGCAAATGGTTCAAATGACAGGTGATAGAGTCAAGCGTGTGGCTCTTGAAACTATTGAATCCGAAATACCAGATGTTGACTATGGCTGCGACTACGAAAAAGATGTTGCTTTGGCTTTTATGCATAGAGTTGGGGGTATTGTTACTTTAGCCAATAGGTTAGCGGAAGAATGTGCTGATGGATAAATATGAAGACAGATAAAAGAAAGGAAATTACAAAAATTCTGTCTCTATCAATTCAAAAGCACATAAATCCACGCAATGACTCTAGGATATATTGGTCAAGAGAAGTCACGTTTGACTACAGAACAAAGAATGCCAAAAGAGTTGATTATATGAGATTCAAGCCAGTAAATAACACGGTTGGAGGAATCGAAAAGGGAGATTTTTACTGTTATGAGGTCAAGTCTTCCGTAGCAGATTTCCATTCTAAAAATGGACATAACTTCATCGGAGATTGGAATTACTACGTGATGCCAAAAGAAGTATTCGATGAAGTCAAGAAAGAGATTCCGTATGGTGTTGGTGTATTAGTTCCCAGTGGTCGTTGCCACTCCGGGAGCTGGTACGATTTGAAATCCATAAAGAAAGCTAAAAGAATGAACAGAGAAAAGCCTATTTCAGAAATGCTGCTGATGATGTTTAGGTCGGCAGCAAGGGATAGGAATGTAGAGTAGGAGAAGAAAATGAAGAAAAAGATGATGGTTGGGATTTTTGCCATACTTTTATGTTTTTCTTTGGTTGGTTGCAAGGCAGGAGAAAGTAAATCTAAATATCCATATGTTACAGTAAAAAGAACAATGTGGAGAAATGATAACACAGATATAGATATTGGTGGTGAATATGAGCTTAATGATTTTAATAAAGAAACCACTGAAAATGGCTGTACCGTAACACTCAATTTTGATTTGAAGAGTAAGAAAAAGAATAAATCTACATCTGAGACAACCAAAAAAGAAAATGATACTGTGCAAAAATCCAATTCACAATTCAAATTGGATGTTGAGCCAGTCCTACAGTTACTAGAACTTCCTACAGGTTGCGAAATTACTTCACTTGCGACTGTACTCAATTACTATGGATATGATATTAGTAAAACTCAGTTAGCAGATGAATACCTGGAATGTGGCGAAGTTGGAGATACAGATCCGAATGAGAAATTTATAGGATCACCATATGATATTCATTCGTGTGGTTGTTTCTCTAATGTGATTGCAGATGCAGCGAAGAGTTTCAGTGAGAAGAACGGCTGTAATTTCAAAGTATACAATTTATACGGATTGTCATTAGATGATTTATACAAATACGTAGAAGATGGCAAGCCGGTAGTAATTTGGTCAACTATTGACCTGAAAGAAACATACAGAAATATTACATGGGACGTTGATGGTAAAGAAATAGCATGGCGTGCAAATGAACATTGTATGGTGCTAATTGGATATGACAAGGACAATAATACTTGTATTGTTTCTGATCCGTTACAAGGTATTAAGGAATATCCGAGAGATTTATTTAATCAGAGATATGAGGAACTTGGTAAACAAGCTGTAGTAGTAGAAAAAGGTATTTAATATGTGGGATTTTGAAAAAGATTCAGACAAAACATGCTTCGACCATCTGGGTGATTATATCCCAGAAAGTATTGCAAATGAAGCGAAAAGAGAACTCAGAAGACGAGGATATTCTGAAGAGAAAATCCATGAAGAAGAGTGGAAACGGACAAAATAACTATTTTATCTACATCATTCAAATGCCGTAATATAGGCATTTTCAAAAATTGAATATCATCATTACTGCTCAAAAAGACTCTGAAATTGGCTAAACAAGCTATTTCAAATAAAATAGTTATTAGGAGTAGTAATGGAGATAAATCAATTATATAAAGGTAATTGTCTGGAATTGATGAAAGAAATTCCAGATTAAAGCATTGATATGATACTTTGTGATTTGCCATATGGTTCTACACAATGTAAGTGGGATATTATTATTCCATTTGAACCATTATGGGAACAATATAATAGAATAATTAAGGAAAACGGTGCGATAGTATTGTTTGCCACTGAACCATTTGCAAGCAAATTAAGATTAAGCAATATTAAGAATTATAAATATGATTGGGTATGGGATAAAGTAAAAGGAACTGGATTTCTCAATGCGAAAAAACAACCCATGAGGAATCATGAATTAATCTGTGTATTTTACAAAAAACAATGTTTATATAATCCGCAAATGACATATGGACATAAATTAAAGAAATCATATCGTTCAAAAGATTTACAAACAGATGTATATGGAGAAATGAAAAATGATTATACATATGAATCAACAAGTAGATATCCAAGAAGTATTCAAGTATTTTCGACCGATACACAAAATTCATCATTACATCCAACACAAAAACCAGTGGCTTTACTTGAGTATCTTATAAAAACATACACAAATGAGGGAGATTTAATATTGGATAATTGTGCTGGAAGTGGCAGTACATGTATTGCAGCCATAAATACAAACAGAAATTTTATCGGAATGGAAATGGATGATGATTACTTTGAAGTAGCAGAAAACAGAATACATGACCGATTAAAAAATAATTAAAACAAGCAAAAATAAAGGAGAAATTAAAAATGAATGAAAAAGTTCTTACAATCAAAAATGCACTGAAAGATATGGAAGTATCAGTAGAAAGCCAGACAGACAATGAAATTGTAATCAAAATCAAAGTTCCAGAAAAGCAGGTAAAATTAGCAGATCTTGTGCCAGGAACTATATTCAAAGTAGGAAAAAGAGAATTTATTGTACTTGGTCATGGTAAAGATACAACTGCAGTAATTCTCAAGGATTTCTTGTATGCAGGAGTTTTTGATGATGATTCTAACAATTATACGAATAGCAAGGTTAGAGAAAACCTTAATAACGGTGATTTTCGAAAAGAGATTGAAGCTGTAATTGGTGCTGATAATTTGATTTCACACAAAGTAATCTTGACGGCAAATGATGGTCTTAAAGATTATGGAACTTGCATTGACAAGGTAAGCCTAATGACCGCAGATAATTACAGAAGATATCGTGAGTTCCTTCCGGGTTATGGTGATTGGTGGTGGCTTGCAACACCGTTTTCAACAGCATCTAACGGTTACTCTCGTAGCGTTTGCTACGTGCGTTCCAATGGTACTGTGGACTGGTATGGCTGCGACTATTCCTACGGTGTCCGTCCGTTTTGTATCTTTTCATCCTCAATCTCTGTATCTTTACCAGAAGAGGAATAAAAGAGTAAGTCTATGGCTGATGAAAAATTAGATGTTATCGTAAAAGCGATTGAGCTATATGACCACACATTAACAATTACATCCAATAGAAAGAAATATCCTGCAAAATATAGAGTTTTAGTTGAGAGAACGCAGAATGTGTGTATTGATATCTATGAATTTTTAATGGAAGCAAATAGGAAAAGGTTAGACAATCCTGAAGAAAGAATTGAAAGACGAAAATTACAGACAAATGCAATTACATACTGCGATCAACTAAACCTTCATATTGAAGTGGCGAA